>ERZ780226.2597-NODE-2597-length-12159-cov-2.873761_pt1 | contig 12159 bp, 10 predicted proteins | sample MGYA00511165_ERZ780226 | MGnify/ENA primary metagenome ERZ780226 (study PRJEB29588, sample SAMEA2152373) | human gut metagenome | biome: human gut; feature: human-associated habitat; material: faeces | place: Denmark | collected 2008/2010 ...
TTGGGCATTTTCCAGCCCTCGTGATCCGTATGGAGCAGGTGGTGCGAACGGCCACTGAGAGGCGCACGCAGGTACTCCCGGTACAGGGTCTGGATCTCCGGATTCTCATGGGAGAACCGCACCGGGGACTTCTTGTCGATGCTCCACAGAACGTTTCCACGGGCCTCGGCCATCTCCGTGCCGTCGTGGATGGGCTGCCCGCCGCCGCCGGCGCACCCGCCGGGACAGGCCATCACCTCAACGAAGTCGTAATCCACATCGCCCTCGTCGATGGCGTGCATCAGCTTACGGGTGTTGCCCAGTCCGCTGACCACTGCGGTGCGGACTCTTACCCCGGCAACATCATACTCCGCTTCCTTCCAGCCGTCCATTCCTCTTGCACCCAGGAACGTCTGATCCGGGTCAGGATTGGCGCCTGTGAGCACATAGGCGCAGGTCCGCAGTGCCGCCTCCATCACGCCGCCGGTGACGCCAAAGATCACCGCAGCACCGGTGCCGGTGCCCAGAGGAGAATCAAAGTCCGTCTCAGGAAGCGCTGCCACATCCACCTGATCGGCAGAGATCATCCGGCAGATTTCCCGGGTGGTGATGGAATAATCCACATCCTTCCCGGCATCCGCATCGTTGATATTGGGAATGTCCACCTCTGCCTTTTTTGCAACGCAGGGCATCACCGACACGCAGACGATGTTCTTTGGGTCCACGCCGATTTTCTTTGCAAAATAGGTCTTCGTCACCGCGCCAAACATCTGCTGAGGAGACTTTGCGGTAGACAGCTCACCCACCATGTCCGGATACTGGGACTTGAGGAACCGAACCCAGCCGGGGCAGCAGGAGGTAAACATGGGCATCCTATGGCGCTTGCCGTCCTGCATCCGCTGGAGGAACTCGGTACCCTCCTCCATAATGGTCAGGTCCGCAGAGAAATTGGTGTCAAACACATAATCCGCGCCAATGCGCTTCAGCGCCGTTACCAGCCGCTTTTCCGTGGCAACCTCCGGGGGAAGATCAAACACCTCACCCCAGGCTGCCCGAACCGCGGGAGCCACCTGGAACACCACAATTTTGCTGGGGTCGTTCAATGCGCCGCCCAGTCCGAAAATCGCCTTGGTATCGTCCCGGGACCGGAGGGCATTGACCGGACAGTGGGTAATGCACTGTCCGCACAGGGCGCAGTCTGCCTGCTGGATCGTCCGTCCGCCGGAAACACCGACGGTGGTATAGGCGCCGGTTCCAACCATGTCCCAAATATTCAAGGTCTGTACCTTTTCACAGACCGATACACAGCGCATACACTTGATGCACTTCGACTCATTGCGAATCAGCGGAAAGCTGTTGTCCCAATTGTCGGCGGGATAGACATGGCGGAAGTTCATGGTGTCGTCCATGTTGATGGAGTTTGCCACTTTTTTCAGCTGGCAGGTCTTATCCCGGTTGCAGGCGGGACAGTTGATGCGGTGCTGGCTCAGCAGCAGCTCAATGTTGGTACGCCGCGCCTCGCGGACCTTTTGGGAATTGGTGCAAATCACCATGCCCTCGGTGCACTGGTTATTGCAGGCGGTAATCAGATGATCCGCGCCCTCCAGCTCCACCACACACACACGGCATGCGCCGATTTCGTTGATTCCTTTCAGAAAGCAGAGGGTGGGAACCGGGAAGCCGGCAACCTTTGTTGCCTCCAGAATGGTGCTTCCGTCAGGAACTGATACGGGAATTCCGTTAACCGTTACATTTACCATTCGTTTCTTCTGCCTCCCTTAAAGATTCCGCAGCCAAAGTGGTCGCAGCGCAGGCAGCGGCTTGCCTCCTGGCTGGCATCCTTGGCGGTCATGGGCTTTTCCATCAGGTCAAAATCGTCCTTCCGCTCCGCCGGAGAGCGCTCGGAGAGATTGATTCTGCCGCAATACTTATGATCCCGCAGGCTTACCTCGGGGATTTCCACATCCACGGTAATCTGGTGATAATAGCCCAGATAGTTGTCGATATTTGCCGCTGCCACCTTACCGGCTGCAATGGCACGGATGGCGGTTTTTGGTCCGGTGACACAGTCGCCGCCGGCAAATACACCCTCGGCGTTGTCCACTGCCGTCCACTCCTGGGCGTCGATCACGCCGCGCTTAATGGGAATGCCCTCCTCGGCAAAATACTGGGCATCAATGGACTGTCCCACTGCCACCACAACGACATCGCAGGGGATCAGCTCCGGCGCACGACCGCTGCCGATCACATCCGCGCGGCGATTATGAATCAAGCCCACCTGCTTGGGTTCGGTCCAGAGTCCGGTCACGTGACCGTTGCAGTTGACCTCAATGCTCACCGGCGCATGGAGATCCAGCATCTCTGCGCCCTCCTCCAGTGCGCCCTGCACCTCTTCGGTCTGGGCAGTCATGTCCACCACTCTCCGGCGATAGACAATGGACACCTTTTCTGCGCCGCAGCGAATGGCGCTTCGGGTGCAGTCCATGGCAACGTTGCCGCCGCCAACCACGCAGACCCGCTTGCCCTTGAAATCCGGCATAATTCCGTCTCCAATGGCGCCCATCATATCCACGGCAGACAGGACCCCCTCGGCATCTTCGTTGGGAATGCCCAGCTTTTTATCGTCGTGGGCGCCGATGGAGATAAACACTGCATCGTAATCCTCCCGGAGCTTCTCCATGGAGATCATGCCCTCGCCCTTGCCCACGCCGGTTTCTCTCCGAACCTCAACGCCGGTGGAAAGAATGCAGTCAATGTCCGCCTGGAGCCGCTCCCGGGGCAGACGATAGCCGGGAATGCCATACCGCAGCATGCCGCCCAGGTGCTTTCTCTTCTCAAAAATCGTACATTGATGTCCCATGAGCTGGAGATAATAGGCTGCCGACAGTCCGGAGGGTCCGCCGCCAATAATTGCAACCCGCTTGCCCGTGGGCTCCGCGCACTTAGGCGCAGGCACCGTTCCGGCAAAGTTCACCGCAGCCAGCTTCAGCCCGCGGATATTGATGGGTGCATCCAACAGGGTTCTGCGGCACCGGCTTTCGCAGGGATGCTCGCAGATCATGGCGCAAGCCACCGGCAGCGGATTGTCCTTTCGAATCAGCCGCACGGCGTCGGCATACCGCTCCTGCTCCACCAGCGCCACATAGCCGGGAATATCCACGCCTGCAGGACAGCTGGCAACACAGGGAATGGACTGGGTGACCACACTGGAGCAATGGTGATGCTGCACATGCTCCACATAATCCTCCCAGCAGCCGTCGAGGCTCCGGAGAATCATCCGTGCTGCCTCCACGCCCAGGGCGCAGTCTGCGGAATCCTCAATGATCCGTGCGGTATTCCGAATCTGCTCCAGGGTTTCCATGGTAGCCGTGTTGGACTGCACCTCATAAATCATATTGGCAATCTGGGTCAGACCAATCCGGCAGGGGACGCATTTGCCGCAGGTCTGCGCCCGACATAGCTTCAAAAATGCCGCGGTCAGATCCACGGGACAGATGCCCGGAGGACTGGCAATGATGCGGCGCTCCATATCGGTGTAGATCCCCTCCATGGTGGTCTGCACCCGGGACGCCGACTTGATGGTAAGTCTGCTCATATGTACCTCACTTTCGCCGCTGTAAGGGGCATAAAATACGGTTTCATTTTGCTGCCTTGCTCTGCGGAATTTTACCCGCTGCAAGGTATTCTTATATGCTATTATAGCAAATTGGCATTTTGTTTACCTTGTGTTGTTTTCACAAAATTAGCCACATCATTCAGGCGATATGCCAATGCCTTCCGATCATTTTTCCGTCTCTGCATGCGTTCTGTTACATTTTGATACGTTTTTGGTTCCCGCTCTTGCATGGAAAGTGCTCCTATGGTATGATAAGCATACCTATGACCGAAAAGAGGTATCTTATTTTGAATTATGCAGAACAGGTGCTTACCGAGGTACGCCGTGCCATTGTCGGTAAGGACGATATGATTTTGAAAACCTTCCTCACCATGCTTGCCGGCGGTCATCTGCTGCTGGAGGACAAGCCCGGCGTGGGAAAAACCACCCTGGCGGTTGCCTTTTCCAAGGCGCTGCAGCTGGACTATCGCCGGATGCAGTTCACCCCCGACGTCATGCCCACCGACGTCACCGGCTTCACCGTTTACAATAAGGAGCGTGGCACCACCGAATACCAGGAGGGCGCAATTCTCTGCAATCTGTTTCTGGCAGATGAATTAAACCGTGCATCCTCCCGGACCCAGGCTGCACTGCTGGAGGCGATGGAAGAGGGTCAGGTCACCGTCGACGGCGTCACCCATCCCCTGCCCCGTCCCTTCATGGTCATTGCCGCCCAGAACCCCTACGGCTCCTCCGGCACCCAGCTGCTGCCGGATTCTCAGATGGACCGGTTTATGATGCGTCTTTCCATGGGCTATCCCGCTCCCGAAAACGAGCTGGAGCTGCTCCGCCGGAAGCAGGCGTGCAATCCTCTGGACAATATCACCGCCGTAGCGGATCAAGGCGTCCTTGTCGCCATTCAGGATAAAGTAGCAAATACCTTTGCCTCTGACGATATCTTTAAATACATCGTTCGTCTGGTCACCGCCACCCGGAGCCATCCCGATCTCCGCCAGGGTGCTTCTCCCCGTGCCTCTGTGGCACTGGCATCCATGAGCCGCGCCGTGGCTTGGGTTCAGGGACGGGATTATGTCATTCCATCCGACGTGCAGTTTATCTTCACCGACACCGTGGCGCACCGTCTGCTGCTGACCCGTCAGGCAGAGCAGGACCAGAAAAATGCCCGGGATATCTGCAACGCGATTCTCCACAAGATTCCTGCGCCTAAGGTCAAGTGAGGCTCCTATGCTGAAAAACCGTATCATCTATGTGGCAGTGCTGCTGATTTTATGTCTGTTCCGCATTGCCTATACGGGGTATGTGGCGGGTATGCTGCTGATTATGGCGCTGATACTGCCGGTGTTCTCCTGGCTCATCAGTCTGCCGGGCGCGATATACACCCAGGTACTTCTGACCGTACCGGATCAGGTGGTGCGCGGCGGCGAAGCAACGCTGACCCTGACCCTGCGTCAGAGTCGATTGTTTGCCACAGGCGCTGTCCGCGGAAAGCTCCGCACCACCAGCGCGCTTACCGGCGAGGTTACCAAAATCCGGCTCAAAAGCGTATATGACGGATTTCCGCTGGATACCTCCCACTGCTGCCAATATGAATGCTCTCTCAAGGGGCTGCGGATTCTGGACCTGATGGGACTGTTTCCCATGCCGGTGAAAAAAGTTGCACCGGTTACGGTTACCGTGGTGCCGTTTCCCTCTGAGCCCCCGGAGCATCCCGATTGGTCCGTTGGCTCTCAGCTCATTGCCCGTCCGTTTTCCGGCGGCGGCAATCCCTATGACCTGCGGGAATACCGTACCGGCGATACGCTCCGCTCCATCCACTGGAAAAAGAGTGCCGCACTGGACAAAACCGTGGTGCGGGATACCCTGGAGCCGGTGGAGCGCATTGCGCCCATTTGGCTGGACTGGTGTGAGGATGCCGACGGACGAGATCTGGTGCTGGATCAGCTGGCATGGTGTATTATCTATCTGAACCAGAACCACGCAGGACTGACGCTGCAATGGCTGGACCTTCAGGGAAAGCAGCAGGTGCTTTCCGCCCAGCCCGGAGAGTTGAACCAGGTGATGTCCCGCATGCTCTCTCAGCCTGCTGGACAGCGGGTTTCTGCCGCACAGCTTCGTCCCGGTGAGATTCTTCTTTCCGCCGGTGTTGGAGGGGAGGCGGTCAGCTCATGAAAAGCACTGCAAAATGGCTGATTCAATCGCTGCTGGCTGCCATGGGCGCATTGGGCACGGTTTTGTGCTTTACCTCTGCCTTTTTCGTCTCCGTCAGCGTTCCCGTGATTACGCTTCTGAGTCTCGGTTCCGCACTGCTGTTTACGTTCTGCTTTATGCACAAAAAGGCTCTTTGGGTTCTGATTCCGGCGCTGGTCATCTTCCTTGCCGCGCTGGTGCTCACCGAGCTGTTTGCGCCCATGAGTCCCACGTTTATTCAGCTGGTGCACAACGTGCTGAGCCGTTTTTCCTCCGCCTATCCCAATTTTTCCTTTGCCATTCCCGCAGCCCCCGACCCGGATCTGCCCCAGAATACCACGCAGTTCTTCTCCGTGGTGGTTGTGCTGCTGACTCTCTGGCTGGCATGGGGTGTAGGCTATCGGTCCTGCCTGATTGCAGTTGCCGGCACGCTGCCCTTTCTGCTGCTCTGTGTCATTATCAATGACACCCCACCCAATGCGTTCCCGCTGGTGATACTGCTGTCCGTCTGGGTGACGGTGCTGCTTTCCAAAGAACGTCCGGGAGAGCCAGCCCATATGGACGCCCTGCGCACGGCGCTGATTCTGTTTTCCGTTGTGGTGCTGCTGGGCATGATTGGTTTCGTCTATCCCAAGGACGATACCACCAACGAAAAGCTGCCCGAAACCCTCCAGACCATTCTGGACCATCTGCCGGGTCCCATGCAGAATGCCCTTTCCCCCAACAGCAAGGGCACCATTTCCGAGGAGCTGGGCGCCGATACCGGCAAGGTACTGGATTTAACCCAACAGGGTACCCGGGAACGGAAGGACACGGTGATGATGCAGCTGAGCACCACCCAGTCCGGTCCTCTCTACCTCCGCGGCGCTGCCAAGGACATCTACACCGGCAGCAGCTGGGAATCCAGCGACGAGGCAACCCAGGCAGAGAGCGTCTATGCCCAGACCTCCTTGGGCACCGCCTTTGGTTCCGATAATCAAGCTGCCATACAGATCAAAAACTATCGGGACAATGCCACTGTGCTGTTTGCCCCCTATGGCTACATCAGCTGCACCAGCGCCAACGATATTCTAAGCGATCTTCGAATCGAAATCGGTGAAAACGACTATATTATCTACTACTGGCCCGGCGTCCGAACCTTGGATATCACCCAGGAAACCGGGCACGTCAACGCCGATTACGACCAATATGTGAAGAATCATTGCCTTCAGCTGCCCGCCGGAGTCCAGCAGGAGCTCTACAGTCTGGCGCTGAGCTATGGCTATGATCCGGATATGTCCACAGCTCAAACCATTGCATGGGTGGCAGAATTTATTCGGAGTATCGGCACCTACAAGCTGGATGTTTCCCGACAGCCCACCAACTTTGACTTTGCCCTGTACTTTCTGGAGCAGAGTCAGGAAGGCTATTGCGTCCACTTTGCCACAGCGGCAGCGGTGATGTACCGTGCGTTGGGAATTCCCGCCCGCTATGCCTCCGGATATCGGGTGACGGTCACGGAGAACAGCATGATTACCGACGTTACCGATCAGGATACCCACGCCTGGGCTGAGGTTTATCTCAGCGGTCTGGGCTGGATTCCTGTGGAAACCACGCCCGGCTTTGGCGAAACCTCTATGCTGCCGGAAGCGGAAACCGATGTGGAAATGCCGCCCTCTGCCTCCCCCAGTCCTTCGCCCTCCGCTGCACCGGCAGATTCCAGCGAGTCCGGCAGTACGCCCACGCCCGCTGCAACGCCCACCCCCAGTGCCGCTTCTGACGCCGCCGGCTCCACACCGGAGCTTGGCACGCAGACCTCAAATGCGCCTGCCGCTTCGTCTCAAGGAATTGGCACCCGACATCTGCTGTGGATCCTTTTGGCGCTTCCCGCACTGCTTCTCCTTACATTCCTGGTGCTGCTGGTTCGCCGGCTGATCCTGCGCCGGATGCGGAAAAAGGCATTCTATGTGGAAAACACCAACCAGGCTGTGCTGAATCTGTGGCAGTATGCCCAGCGGCTAACGCCCTGGGGTGCAGAGCCCACAGAGGAGGAGGAAGCTCTGGCGCTGAAAGCAAAGTTCAGCCAGCATACCATCTCCCAAGAGGAATTGGAGCCCTATCGAAATTCCATTCTCCAGATGGCAGAGCTCACCCGTCTGACCCTGACGCCCTGGCGGCGATTCCGATTCACCTGGCTCTCCGCTTTGGATTATCGGTCAAAGAAAGCATAAAAATCGCGGCGCACCGACCATTCGGTGCGCCGCAGTTTTGTTATTTGCCCAATCGTATCTTTGCCTTCAGGATGCCCGCAACGGTTTTGGCGTCGCAGATTTCCCCCTGCATCACCATCTCCACCAGGGTATCCAGCGGATAGGACAGCCGGTCTAAGAACTCGTCCTCATCCGGGTGACATTTCGTCTCGTGAAGTCCCGTTGCCAGATACATGTGAATTACTTCCGTATCATAGCCCACAGAGGGATACACCGGATGCAGGTCCACAATCTCGTCCGCCGTCAAGCCGCATTCCTCCTCCAGCTCCCGAATCGCAGTCGCCCGCGGATCCTCTCCCGGCTCCAGCTTTCCTGCCGGGATTTCCAGCAGCTCCCGACCCATGGGATACCGGTACTGCCGCACCAGATATACCTCGCCGTTTTCCCCCACCGGTACAATGGCAGCGCCGCCATGATGATGCACCACCTCGCGCTTGGCATTCTTCCCGTTTTCCAGCCGCACCGTGTCCTGGGTGACAGCGATAATCCGTCCCTGATAAATGGTCTGACTCTCTAGCTTCTCTTCTGTATGCGACATAGCTGATTCCTCCGCCGGTTGAATTTAGAGTCAGTATAGCCGCTTCTTCCTCAAAAGTCAATTTTCTTTAAGGCAAAGGAAGTCCCGGTTTCGACCGTTCCACTGTCTTGCAACCGTTGACGTTGTATGGTATAATCCAATAGATATACACATTGCCGGTTTCATCCGGTCGCTGGAGGGAGCATTATGGGAGAACTACCCCATTTCAGAACCGCCGTGGGAGGATTTCATAAATCCGACGTTGCGGCATACATCGCAGCCATCGCCAAGGAGCATCAATCACAGCTTCAGGAAAAGGACAAGGAGATTCAGCAGCTTCAGCAGCAGCTGGACCATGCGCTGGAGCAGCTGCATACTGCGGCAGCGGAAGCTGCATCGGAGCCTACCGCACCGGAACCGCAGGAAGTATCATCGGAGGATTCTCTGGATCGTATGGAGCTGGAAGCCTATCGGCGGGCTGAGGCAGCCGAGCGAATTGCATCTCAGCGTGCAAAAAAGCTCTATGAAGCACTGGGGGATATCTGTGCCGACGCCCGCGCCCAACTGGAAAATGCCGATTCTGCCGCCCGGAACTCCATCACCGCCATGGAATTGCAGCTGCAAACCCTGGAGGACAGCTGTGATGCACTGACCGCCGCACTCACCAGTGCCCGGCAGCATCTTCTTGATATGGGTGCCATGATTCCGGACCCCGCAGAAGGATTGGAGGAAGCGTAAATGAGTCAGCTGCATATCCACACCTCAGAGCTGAAGGCAGCCATTTCACAGCTGAAGGCTGGGGATCGTCTGATGCTTTCCGGCACCGTCTACACCTCTCGCGACGCCGCACACAAGCGGATTTTCTCCCTGCTGGACGAAGGAAAGCCTCTGCCCTATCCTCTGGAGGGCTCGGTGATCTATTATGCCGGTCCTACCCCTGCGCAAAAGGGCATGGCAGTTGGCTCCTGCGGTCCCACCACCTCCTCCCGGATGGACCCCTATGCCCCCCGGCTTCTGGACTTGGGGCTCACTGCCATGATCGGCAAGGGGGAACGGAGTCAGGCAGTCATTGACGCCATCGTCCGGAATCAAAGTGCTTATTTCTGCGCCGTCGGCGGAGCAGGCGCGCTGATTGCCTGCTGCATCAAGGAGGCAAAGGAGATTGCATTCCATGACCTGGGCTGCGAATCCGTCAAGCAGTTTACCATCGAGAATCTGCCTGTTTTCACTGCCATTGACTGCCATGGCACCAGCATTTTTGCCGAGGGACGGAAGGAATTCGCGCTTCTTTGACCCGCCCATCACCACACAAGAGAGAGAAAAGGAGAGTTGCACCAATGAGTTTCTGCATCACCACCGACAGCGGCGCTGACCTGCCCCTGGTCTATTGCCAAACCCATGACATAACCGTTCTCCCGCTGGGCTTTACCCTGGAGGGTCAGACCTACCATGGCTCCGAAGCCATGGATGCCAAGGCTTTCTATGATAAGCTCCGCAGCGGCGCATTGCCCACCACCTCCGCTGCCAATCCCGAGGATACCGCCGATTTATTCCGGACCTATATGGAGCAGGGCAAGGATCTCTTGCACGTTGCGTTTTCTTCCGGTCTTTCCAGCACCAGCGACGCCGCACAGCTTGCCGCTCAGCTGGTGATGGAGGAATTTCCTCAGCGGAAGATCATCGTGGTGGATTCTCTGTGCGCATCCATGGGTCAGGGCTTTCTGGTCCATCAGGCGGTGAAGCTCCGGGATGCCGGCGAAACATTGGAGGATACCGCCCAAAAGATCACCGATATGCGTCTGAATGTTGTCCATAACTTTACGGTGGACGATCTTGGTCATCTGCATCGCGGCGGGCGGGTCAGCAAAGCCACCGCCGTGGTCGGTTCCTTGATGGGAATCAAGCCCATCCTGCATGTAGACGATTTGGGGCATCTGACCTCCGTTGGCAAAGCCCGGGGCCGCAAGGCTTCTATTCAGGCATTGGTAGACCGGATGGAGCAGCAGATGAAGGGCTTCGACAACCCTGAGGTCTTTATCTCCCACGGTGACTGCCCAGAGGATGCCCAGACGCTGGCAGACATGGTTCGCACCCGTTTTGGCATTGAGAATATCATGATTGGCTATATCGGTCCCGTCATTGGCACCCATTCCGGTCCCGGCACGCTGGCGCTGTACTTCTTTGGCAGCCCCAGGTGATGAACCCGGTCACTCTGTTCCGAAAGGAGGATGCAGCTTGAAGCTCTACCGGACCCTTCGATACTATGCCAAGCAATTCGGCAGCTACCATATTTCCACCTATGCCGCCAGCGCGTCCTTCTTTATTATCACCGCCATATTTCCTTTTTTGATGCTGATTCTCTCGGTAATCAGCTATACTTCCTTTGACACCAGAGAGTTCCTCGACATGGTGGCATCCCTGCTGCCGGTGAGCTTTCAAGTGCTGTTTTACACGGTTTCTGAGGATATTCTCACCACCTCCGTCACCGCGCTGTCCGTGTCCCTGGTGGTCACACTTTGGACCGCATCCAAGAGCATGCTGGGACTGCTGGACGGGCTCAATGCCATTGCCGATGTCAACGATACCCGAAATTTTGTATTTAAGCGGATCATCTGCATCGGCTATATGCTGATCCTCATTGCAGGACTGCTGTTTAACCTGGGTCTTCGGGTCTTCGGTCAGCATATTCTCTCCCTGCTTCAGCGCAATGTGCCCCGGCTTGCTCAGATTTTTTCCGCACTGATGGATTTCCGCGGACTGACCCTGTATCTCATTATGGCGTTGGTGTTTGTACTGATCTACACGTTTTTCCCCAACAAAAAAATGCGGTTTTACATGCAGATTCCCGGCGCACTGTTTACGTCTCTGGCATGGCTGCTGTTTTCCGAGGCATTCTCCATTTATGTAAACAACTTCTCCACGTTTTCCACTCTGTACGGCTCTTTGGGCGTGATTATTCTGGTGATGCTTTGGCTGTACTTCTGTATGTCCATTGTGTTCATCGGCGCCGTGATTAACCGGGTGTATCCCAGTATTTTCTGGCGAATGTTTGTAGTGCTTAAGCATCGAAAGTCTCAGCGCAAGCTGGAAAAGGGCAATTCCGAATCATAACATCCAAAAGCAGCGCTCAGGATACATTTCCCGAGCGCTGCTTTAGTTCTATCTTTCTATCTTACTGTGCGGTCAGCCGATCAGTCTCCGCAATCACCCAGTCCTCAGACTGGCGCATGGCTTCAATGGTCCGGGTCAGGAGGTCGTCCAGCTCCCAGCCCAGCATCTTTGCCCCGTCTTCAATGACCTGACGGCTGCAGCCTGCGGCAAATTTCTTGTCCTTGTATTTCTTTTTCAGGCTCTTGAGCTCCAGATCCTTGGTGGACTTGGAGGGACGCATTTTAATCACCGCGCCAATGAGTCCGGTGAGCTCGTCGGTGGCATACAGGACCTTTTCCATCTCATGCTCCGGCGCAATGTCGCAGCAGATGCCATAGCCATGGCTGCCCACCGCATGAATCAGCTTGGGATCCAGCCCCAGCTCCGTCATAATCGCCATTTCCTTGACGCAGTGCTGTTCCGGATACTGCTCAAAATCCAGATCGTGGAGCAGTCCCACC
>ERZ780226.2605-NODE-2605-length-12128-cov-6.169055_pt1 | contig 12128 bp, 9 predicted proteins | sample MGYA00511165_ERZ780226 | MGnify/ENA primary metagenome ERZ780226 (study PRJEB29588, sample SAMEA2152373) | human gut metagenome | biome: human gut; feature: human-associated habitat; material: faeces | place: Denmark | collected 2008/2010 ...
CTCGAGCCGCCCCTACGGCGGCACCTCGCTCGCCCATCTCGCCTGTGCCATCGCGGACATCGTCCGCAGCCCCTTCCCCGTGCGGCTCAATCCCGCCATGATGGGCGCGTTTGAAACGCTCGCGCCCTACATCACCGCCGAGCCGCTCAAAACGCTGACGCGGGACATCCGCGCGAACGCGGACGCCATCGCCGCCTACTGCTATCAGTCCTCCGCGCTCTTTCCCTTTGTCACCACGACCATCGCTCCCACCATCATTCAGGGCAGCAGCAGGGCCTGCAACGTGATGCCGCAGGATATGCAGGCGGTCATCAACCTCCGTCTTGCCGACGGCGACACGGTCGAGAGCGTGATGGAGCACTGCCGCGCGGCGGTGCAGGACCCGTCCGTAGAGCTGCGCTACCAGCAGGCCAACGATCCCTCCGCCACGGCCCGGCGCGACGGCTACGGCTACCGCACGGTGGTGGACAGTATGCGGCGCTACTACCCCGACGTGGTGTTCGTTCCGTCCATGACCGTCGGCGCGACTGACGCGCACCAATACGAGCAGATCTGCGACACCTGCCTGCGCTGCTCGCCCTTCATGGCGGAGCCAGAGGAGGCCGCCTCAGGCGTCCACGGGACGAACGAGCGCATTCTGGTCCGCGCCTATCTGCAGGGCATCCGCGTGCTCATCGACCTGATGGAGCATGCCAATCTCTGAGACACGACCGCAGCCCGCGTTTCAAGCCGCAAGCACGCAAAAAGAGCCGCGTTCCCTGCACCGGGAACGCGGCTCTTTCCTTTTCAGCAGCTTTCTTTACCACGCGGCGACCGCGCCGTCGCAGCGCGGCTCAGTGCCGGCCGTGTAAACGCCGTCCTCTCCGCGCCAGATGATCTGACCGCGGCCCATCGAAATGCGGTCGTCCACGACCGTGACCTCGTGGCCCATCGCGCGCAGCTCGTCGGCAATGGCCTCGCCCGCCTCGCGCTCCAGTTCGAGCCTCCTGCCGCCGATCCATTGGATGCGCGGCGCGTCAAGCGCCTCCTGCGGGTTCATGTGATAATCGAGCGTGTTGACGAGGATCTCGGTCTGACCCTGCGGCTGCATGAACGCGCCCATCACACCGAATGGGCCGACGGCGGCGCCGTCCTTGAGCAGGAAGCCGGGAATAATGGTGTGGTAGGACCTCTTGCCCCCGGCAAGGCAGTTGTCGCTTGCGGGGTCGAGCGAGAAGTTCGCGCCGCGGTTTTGGAGCGAGATGCCCGTCCCCGGCACGGCGACGCCCGCGCCGAAGGTGGTATAATTGCTCTGGATGAACGAGACCATGTTGCCCTCGCGGTCGGCGGTGCAGAGATAGATGGTGCCGCCGCAGTGCGGGTCGCCCGCCCTCGGCTCCAGCGCGCGGTCGGTGATGAGCGCGCGGCGCGCGGCGAGATAGGCGGGATCCAGCAGCTCGCTGGCCTTTGTTTTCATATAGCGCGGGTCGGCGACGTAGGTCCTCGTGTCGGCAAAGGCCAGCTTGATGGCCTCCATCACCTTGTGATAGTGCTCGGCGCTCTCGCGATTTTCCGGCATGGTCATGCCGTTCAGGATGCCGAGCGCCATGAGCACCGTGATGCCGTGGCCGTTCGGCGGGATCTCACAGGCCGTATAGCCGCGGTAGTCCTGCGTGATGGGCTCGACCCATTCAGGGTGATAATTGCGGAAGTCGTCCTCGCAGAAGTATCCGCCGGTCGCGCGAGAGAACGCGACGATCCGCTCCATCAGCGCGCCGCGGTAATAGCTCTCGCAGTCCGTCGCGGCGAGAGAGCGCAGCGTCGCGGCATAGTCCGGAAAGCGGAACAGCTCGCCCGCGCGGTAGGGCGTGCCGTCCGGCTTCATAAAGCTCTTCCACCAGTATTCGTGCGGCGCGGCGTTCTCCGCCATCGCCTTGGCAATGCGGCGGCTGTCGCGCTCCCACTGCCGCGCGATGTTCACCGGCACGGGATAGCCCTCCTCGGCATAGGAAATGGCGGGCGCGAACAGCTCGGCGAGCGGCTTCGTGCCGAAGCGGCGGTTCAGCTCCGCCCAGCCCGCGGGCGCTCCGGGCACCATCGTCGGCAGCCATCCGGCCTTCGGCATCTCTGTATAGCCCATCGCGCGAATCTTCTCCGCGCTCAGCGCCATCGGCGCGACACCGCTGGCGTTGAGGCCGTAGAGCCGTTTGTCCCGCTCGATCCACACGAGCGCAAAGCAGTCCGAGCCGAGGCCGTTGCCGGTCGGCTCGAGCAGCGGCATAGCCGCGGCCATCGCCACAGCGGCGTCCACGGCGTTGCCGCCGGATTTCATCACGTCCAGTCCGATCTGTGCGCCGAGCGGCACAGACGTGCAGGCGACGGCATTTTTGGCGTAGACGACATTGCGCCGCGAGGCATAGCGGTAGGTCAGCGGATCGAAGGCAGGCATGGGAAGCGTTCTCCTTTTCTCTTTTATAACAGGCCCAGTATAGCACACCGACATGGGAAGAGCAAGGCGGCGGTTAGGCTCCCGCGCGGACGGTTATAATATTTTTCGCATCATTACCCGGTTTTTAGGCATTATTGAAAAAATGAATCATTCTATTTCTTTGCATTTACTTGATTTCTTTGGTGTTGTGCGCTATATTTTAGTTTGATTACGAAATTTTACTCACATAAACACAGAAAGGCGGATTTTATGGAGCTTCAAATTCAGGATCTGGTATCCTCCATCAAAAAGGACGGCATCGAGAGCGCGAACCGCGAGGCCGCGCAGATCCTTGCCGACGCCAAGGCGCAGGCGGAAAAGATCGTCGCCGACGCGAGGAACGAGGCGGACAAGCTGCGTGCGGACGCGCAGGCGGAGATCGGCGTGTTCAAGGCCAGCGCTCAGCTCAGCGCAGAGCAGGCGAAGCGCGACGCGGTGCTCGCCTTCCGGCAGGAGATCGGCGCGGAGCTGACGAAGCTGCTCGCGCGGGATACCCATAAGGCGCTCGACGACAAGGCGCTCGCCGCGCTCATCACCGCCGCGCTGCAGGGCGAGGACGCCTCCTCCTACGCCGCGGAGGTCGCCTCCGTCACAGACGCGCTCAAAAGCGAGCTCGCCGGCGAGCTCAAGGCGGGGCTGGAGCTGCGGCTCTCCAAAAAGGTCCACACGGGCTTCCGCCTGTGCGCCAAGGACGGCTCGGGCTACATCGACTGCTCCGACGAGGAGCTGGCGGAACAGCTCGCCCCCTTCTTCCGCGAGCTGCGCATTTAAGGAGGGACGCTCTTGGCTTCCTATTACTACTTGATCTCGAGCCTGCCGATGCTCCGCGCGGGCGACGCCCCGCCGCTGGATTACGCCGCGTTTCTCGACCAATGCCGGGGCGCGGTGAGCGACAGGGTCTACCGCTCGCTCGAGGAGCTGACGGTGCGCTCGGAGGACGGCGGCTTCGTGAGCCGGTGGGCGGCCTTCTACCGCGTGCTGCAGGGCGAGCTGACCTATCAGCGGCGTGTGAAGCGCGGCGAGAGCTGTGCCGCGCCGAACGAGCGCGACGCCGCCGTGACGCAGACCGTCACCGCGGCAGTGAACGCAAAGGACCCGCTCGAGGGCGAGCGGCTGCTGCTCGCGCTGGAATTTGACCGGCTGGATGAGCTGGTGGGCCTGCACAGCTTCGATGACTGCGCGCTCTACGGCTACGCGCTGAAGCTGCAGCTGCTCGAACGGCAGCGCGTCTTCCGCCATGACGAGGGCAAGGCCGCCTTCGACGCCCTGCTCGGACAGGTCCGCCAGCAGATATTCAGCCTATAAGAAAACGGGAGAAACGAAATGGAGAAAGTGACAGGCTATGTGACCGGAGTCAACGGCAACCTTGTCTCGGCAAGATTCTCGGGCTCCGTGCGGAAAAACGAAGTCGGCTTCGTCAAGATCGGCAATGACCGCCTCAAGGGCGAGGTCATCCGCATCAGCGGCGACGCCGTGAGTATGCAGATCTATGAAATGACCAACGGCATTCAGGTCGGCGACGAGGTCGAGCTGACCGGCGAGCTGCTGAGCGTCGAGCTCGGCCCCGGCCTTCTGACGCAGGTGTACGACGGCTTGCAGAATCCTCTGCCGAAGCTTGCCGAGCAATGCGGCTTCTTCCTCGAGCGCGGCGTATACCTTGACCCCATCCCCGATAAGGAATGGGAGTTCACCCCCTGCGTCAAGCCCGGCGACGCCGTGCTCGCGGGCGACGCGGTCGGCAGCGTGCCGGAGGGGCAGTTCACGCACCTCATCATGGCGCCCTTCGACCTCAAGGACGAGGGCTGGCGCGTAAAGAGCGTGAAGGAAAAGGGCGTCTATCACGTCCGCTCCACCGTCGCGGTGCTGGAAAACGGCGCGGGCGAGGAGAAGGCGCTGAGCATGGTCTTTTCCTGGCCGGTCAAGCAGCCCATCCGCTGCTATGAGGAGCGTCTGCGTCCCGACGAGACGCTGGTGACCAAGATCCGCTGCATCGACACCTTCCTGCCGGTCGCCAAGGGCGGCACCTTCTGCGTGCCCGGTCCCTTCGGCGCGGGCAAGACCGTGCTGCAGCACATGGAGGCGAAGAACGCTGACGTCGACATCGTCATCGTCGCCGCCTGCGGCGAGCGCGCCGGCGAGGTCGTGGAGGTGCTCAAGGAGTTCCCCGAGCTGACCGACCCGCGCACGGGCCGCTCGCTGATGGAGCGTACCATCATCATCTGCAACACCTCGTCCATGCCGGTCGCGGCGCGTGAAGCGTCCGTGTACACGGCAGTGACGATGGCCGAATATTACCGCCAGATGGGACTCAACGTCCTGCTGCTGGCGGACTCCACGAGCCGCTGGGCGCAGGCCATGCGCGAGATGAGCGGCCGACTGGAGGAGATCCCCGGCGAGGAAGCCTTCCCTGCCTACCTCGAATCCGTCATCGCCGCGTTCTATGAGCGCGCGGGCAAGGTCCGGCTGAGAAACGGCAAAATCGCCTCCGTCACCATCGGCGGCACGGTCTCCCCCGCGGGCGGCAACTTTGAAGAGCCGGTCACGCAGGCGACGCTCAAGGTCGTCGGCGCGTTCCACGGCCTCTCCCGCGAGCGCTCCGACGCGCGCAAGTATCCCTCCATCCACCCCATCGACTCGTGGTCAAAGTATCAGGGCGTGGTGGACATGGCGCGTGTGGAGGAGGCCCGCGGCATCCTCCGCCGCAGCAGCGAGATCAATCAGATGATGAAGGTCATCGGCGAAGAGGGCACCTCGGCCGAGGATTACATCCTCTACCAGAAGGGCGAGCTGCTCGATGCCGTGTACCTGCAGCAGAACTCCTTCGATCCCATCGACGCGGCCTGCGAGCCGGAGCGTCAGGCGCATGAGTTCAACGTGCTCTACGATGTGCTCACGCGCGATTACGCGCTCAGCGACAAAAAGGAGATCCGCGCCTTCTTCAATCAGGTGCGTCAGGAATTCCTCGACTGGCACGGCACGGTCTACGGCACGCCGGAATTTGCGGCGCAGGAAACGAAGCTCACGGACCTCTACCGGAGCAAGGTAACGGGTTAAGGAGGGTTTCAGAATGCAGAAGGTTTATACCAAGATCGAATCCATCGTCGGCAACGTCGTGACCGTGCGCGCCTCGGGCGTGCGCAGCGGCGACCTTGCCCTCGTCGGCGAGAGCTACGCGAGCGTCATCAAGCTCAGCGGCGACCTCGTCTCCCTGCAGGTCTTTGCCGGCACGCAGGGCGTCAGCACGACCGACACCGTGCGCTTCCTCGGGCGGCCCATGATGGTCTCGTTTTCCGACGACCTGCTTGGGCGCGTGTTCGACGGCGCGGGCGTGCCGCGCGACAACGGCCCCGCGCTGACCGAGAATATGATCCCCATCGGCGGTCCCTCCGTCAACCCCGCCAAGCGCATCGTGCCCAAGCGCATGATCCGCACCGGCATCCCGATGATCGACGTGTTCAACACGCTCGTCGAGAGCCAGAAGCTGCCCATCTTCTCCGTCTCCGGCGAGCCCTACAACCAGCTGCTCGCCCGCATCGCCATGCAGGCGGAGGTCGACGTCATCGTCCTCGGCGGCATGGGTCTGAAATACGACGACTACCTCTTCTTCCGCGACACGCTCGAAAAGAGCGGCGCGATGGGCCGCACGGTCATGTTCGTCCACACGGCGTCTGATCCGACGGTGGAATGTACGCTCGTGCCCGACCTGTCGCTCGCCGTGGCGGAGCAGTTCGCCCTTGCCGGCAAGCGCGTGCTCGTGCTGCTGACCGACATGACCAACTTCGCCGACGCGCAGAAGGAAATGGCGATCACGATGGAGCAGGTGCCGTCCAACCGTGGCTACCCTGGCGACCTCTACAGCTGCCTTGCCTCGCGCTATGAGAAGGCGGTCGACTTTGAGGGTGCGGGCTCCATCACCATCCTCGGCGTCACCACGATGCCCGGCGACGACGTCACCCACCCCGTGCCGGACAACACGGGCTATATCACCGAGGGCCAGTATTACCTCAAAAACGGCCACATTGAGCCGTTCGGCTCGCTCTCGCGTCTCAAGCAGAACGTCAACGGCACGACGCGCAGCGACCACCGCGCCCTGATGGACGGCATGATCCGTCTCTACAGCGCCTACAAGGAAAGCCTTGAGAAGAAGTCCATGGGCTTCATGATGTCCGAATGGGACGAGAAGCTGCTCAAGTACGGCCACCTCTTTGAAACGAAGCTGATGGACCTGAGCGTGAACATCCCTCTGGAGGAGGCGCTGGACCTTGGCTGGGGGATCCTCGCCGAGTGCTTCGAGCCGAACGAAACGGGTCTGAAGACCAGTCTCCTGCAGGAAAGATGGCCGAAAAAGGACGCCTTGAACTGAGGGAGCGCGTATGGCTGTCAAACTAACAAAAAATGAACTGAAGGTCCAGAAGGACCGGCTCAAGCAGTTTCAACGCTACCTGCCGACGCTGCAGCTGAAAAAGCAGCAGCTCCAATCGGTCGTGATGCAGGTGACGGCGCAGCTTGAGAGGGTCGAGGCCGAGCGGCTGAAGATCGTCGACGGTCTGGACGGCTGGATCGCGGTGTTCGCCGAAAACGGCAGCTTCCCCGAGGGGATGCGGCTCGATTCGCTCATCCGTCCGAAGGACGTCGTCTGCCGCGACCACAACATCGCCGGCGTGATCGTGCCGGTCTTTGAGGAGCTGACCTTCGAGGAGATCTCCTACGACGTCGCGGACTATCCGCTCTGGGTGGACACCGCCGTGGTCACGCTGCGCGAGATCGCGCGGCTGGACGCGCTGGTCAAGACGCTGCGCACGCAGGTCGAGCTGCTCGAACGGGAGCTGCGCTCCACCGCGCAGCGCGTGAACCTGTTTGAAAAGGTCAAGATCCCCGAGGCGAGGGAAAACATCCGCGTCATCGGCATTTACCTCGGCGACCAGCAGACCTCCGCGGTCGTGCGCGGCAAGATCGCCAAGAAAAAGCTACAGGAGGCGGCGCGATGATCGAGAAAATGAAGGTCGTTCACATCGTCGCCGCGCAGACGCAGAAAACGGAGCTGCTCGACGCGCTGCGCGCGCTCGGCATCGTCCATTTCGCGGAAAAGGCGGATGCCGACCAGACCTATCTGGAGCGCTTCGCCGCGCTCTCGCGGCTCATCACCGTGCTCGAGGAGCAGGGGGGGAGCGAGGTCGAAGCGGAAACGCTCGACGACGATCAATTTAAAGTGCTCTTCGACGAGCTCAACGCCTGTCTGGAGCGCAAAAAGGCATTGGAAGCCGAGCGCGCCGCCGCGGTCAGCGCGTGCGACACGCTCGCCGGCTGGGGCAGCTTCTCCCCCGCCGAGATCAAGGAATTGAAGGCGCAGGGCTTCGAGCTGCACTTCTGCCGCGTGGACAAAAAGCTCCTCGCCTCGCTCGAGGCGGACAAGGAAGTGCGCTTCCTGCGGCTCACGCCGGTCGGGAAGCAGCAAACCGTCGCCATCCTCGGTGCGCTGCCCGCCTCCTGCGCCGCCGGCGAGTTCATCCCGCCGGAAAAGAGCCTTGACGAATACCGGCAGGAGATCGCCGACTGTGAGCGCGGTCTTTCTGAGTGCGGCGCGCAGCTCAAGGCCGCCGCGAAGCACCTGCCCAGCTTCCGCGAGCAGCTGCTCAAAACGCAGAACGACGCGGACTACTCCTCCGTGCGCAATACCTCGGAGAGCGGGGACGGACTCGTGTGGCTGACCGGCTACCTCCCCGTCGACGAGGCGGAGCGCTTCAAGGCCGCCGCCGCGAAGGAGCATTGGGCGTGGGCGATGGACGATCCGGCGGCGGACGACGACAAGGTGCCGACCAAGATCAAGTACACCAGGGTCACGCGGCTCATCGCGCCGGTGTTCGACATTCTCGGCACCGTGCCGGGCTACCGCGAGTACGATATTTCGTTCTGGTTCCTCGGCTTCTTCACACTCTTTTTCGCCATGATCATCGGCGACGCGGGCTACGGCTGCCTGTTCCTGCTGACCGCCGCGGCCCTGACGGTGAGGAGCAAGAAGCCCTCCGATGCCGTGCAGCTTTTGTGGGTGCTCTCCATCGCCACCATCGTCTGGGGCGCGATGACCGGCACCTGGTTCGGGCTTGAGGGCGCGATGGACGTGCCGCTACTCCGCTCGCTGGTCGTTCCGACCTTTGCGAACTACCCCGAGTATTTCAACGTCACCACCACCCAGCAGCAGAACAGCGTCATGAAATTCTGCTTCATCCTCGGCACCGTCCAGCTCTCGCTGGCGTGTGTGATGAACATCCGCCGCAAGACGCGGGAGAAGGACCTCAGCTGGGTCGCCGACCTCGGCTGGCTGTGCGCGATCTGCGCGCTGTACTTCGTGGTGCTCTACCTCGTCATCGGCGAGCAGGTGAACCTCACGCCCATTGCCGCGGTGGTCCTTCTCGGCTTCGTGCTGGTCGTGTGCTTCGGCGGTATGTCGCCGGACAAGACCTTCGCGCAGGGTCTCAAGGCGGGCCTTGGCAACGCCTTCACGGTGTTCCTCAACACCATCAGCGCCTTCGGCAACATCATGAGCTACATCCGACTGTTTGCCGTCGGCATGGCGTCGCTCGCTATCGCGCAGAGCTTTAACAACATGGCGCTCGGCTTCAAGGGGCCGCTGGTCGTTGTCGGCATCCTCATCATGCTCGTCGGTCACGGGCTGAACATCGTGATGGGCCTGCTGTCCGTGGTGGTCCATGGCGTGCGATTGAATCTGCTGGAATTCTCCGGTCAGCTTGGCATGGAGTGGACCGGCACAGCGTATGCTCCGTTCAAAAAACTGGATAAAATCAGAAAATAAATAAAAAGAGGAGAAACGTATTATGAGCATTGAATTTATTGGTATGGCGTGTGCGCTGGGCCTGTCCGCCATGGGCAGCGCGTTCGGCGCGGGCTTCGCGGCGCAGGCGAGCGTCGGCGCGTGGAAGAAGTGCTACGCGAACGGCAAGCCCGCTCCCTTCATCATGGTCGCCTTCTCCGGCGCGCCCCTGACGCAGACCATCTACGGCTTCCTGCTGATGAACTTCATCCGCAGCGCCGTGGCCTCCGGCGCCGATCCCGCGCTCGCCATGTTTACGGGCATCTTCGCGGGTCTCGCCATCGGCCTGTCCGCGTTCTTCCAGGGCAAGGTCGCTGCGGCGAGTGCCGACGCGCTCGGCGAGACCGGCAAGGGCACGGCGAACTTCTTCATCGTCATCGGCATCATCGAAACGGTCGCGCTCTTCACGCTCGTCTTCAGCCTCCTGCTGTTACAGTAAGCGCAAGGAGAAATTTCATAGCGGCACAGCAAGGGAGCCGGAGGATGTCCGGCTCCCTTCTTGCAGCATTTTCTTCACGATACCCTCATTTTCCGCCAAAGGCGCAGGCTTTTCTGTCGAGATCTGCAATGTCCTCCTCCCTTCATTTTATCATTAGCTGTGCAAATGATAAATATATTAAATCGATTCTTTTCTTATGCCGTTGTATCCCGTATAATACTAAGGCTGGCGTTTTGACGCAAACCGTATCTCTCATAGTACGGAGGAAATATTTAGGAGGCTATTATCATGGCGAATTGTGCGATCGTAGGCATCAACTGGGGCGACGAGGGCAAGGGCCGCATGGTCGACTACCTCACCGACCGTTTCGACGTGGTCGTGCGCTATCAGGGCGGCGGCAACGCGGGCCACACCGTCGTGAACGATAAGGGCAAGTTCGCGCTGCACCTGCTGCCCAGCGGCATCTTCCGCGAGGGCGTGGTGAACATTCTCGGCAACGGCGTGGCGCTCGACTGCGAGAACCTGTATAACGAGATCGAGACCCTGCGCGCCGCAGGCGTGGCGATCACGCCGGAGAACCTGAAGGTCAGCGAGCGCGCCTCCCTGCTGCTGCCGTGGCACCGCGAGCTCGACGCGCTGGAGGAAGCGCGGCTCAAGGACAAGAAGTACGGCTCCACCAAGCAGGGCATCGCGCCGTTCTATTCCGACAAGTATCAGAAGAAGACCGTGCTCGCCGGCGAGCTGCTCCACCCCGAGCACCTCAAGGCGCATCTGGCCGATCTGCTCGAGTGGAAGAACCTCACGCTCACCCGCGTCTACGGTGCAAAGGGCTATACCATGGACGAGCTGACAGCGTGGATCGACGACTTCGGCGCGAAGATCAGGCCCTTTGTCGCCAACACCACGGCACTCCTGCGCGAGGCGCAGGCAAACGGCAAGCGCATTCTCTTCGAGGCACAGCTCGGCGCGCTGCGCGATCTGGACTACGGCATCTATCCCTACACCACCTCCTCCAACGCCATCGCCGCCTATGCGCCGGTCGGCTCGGGTCTGCCCACCGCAAAGCTCGACGAGGTCGTGGGCGTGGTCAAGGCTTACTCCTCCTGCGTGGGCGAGGGGCCCTTCACCTGCGAGTGGTTCGGCGATGAAGCGGCAAAGCTGCGCGAGGCCGGTGCGGAGTTCGGCGCAAAGACCGGCCGTCCCCGCCGCGTCGGCCCCATCGACCTCGTGGCGACGCGCTACGGCGTGGAGATGCAGGGTGCGACGAGCATCGCCCTCACGAAGCTCGACGTGCTCAGCTACATGGACAAGATCCCTCTGTGCGCCCACTATGAGATCGACGGCGTGCAGACCGACGATTTCCCCTTCCCCATCCTCCTCGACCGCGCCAAGCCCGTCATGGAGTATATGCCCGGCTGGCAGTGCGACATCTCCGGCGCCCGCCGCTGGGAGGATCTGCCCGAGGCCGCGCGCAGCTACGTCGAATATGTGGAAAAGGCCATCGGCTGTCCCATCGGCTATGTCTCCGTCGGCGCGGAAAGAGAAAGCCTCATTCTCCGATAAGAAAAATGGAACGGCAGCGCCGTTCCATTTTCTTTCGGGTGGACAAGCCGCGGATTTTTCGGTACAATAAAGCAAATCAGAAAAGAGGAACGAGCCATGAGCAAAGACGTTTACGAATCTCCCCTGTCGTCGCGCTACGCGTCGCCGTATATGCTGCACCTGTTCTCCGCCGATATGCGCTTTCAGACGTGGCGTCGTCTGTGGACCGCGCTCGCCCGCGCGGAGCACGAGCTGGGACTGCCCATCACCGCCGGGCAGGTCGCGGAGCTGGAAGCGCACATCACCGACATTGACTACGCTGTGGCCGAGCAGCGCGAGCGCGAGGTGCGCCACGATGTGATGGCGCACGTCTACGCCTATGGCAAGGCCGCGCCGTCCGCCGCCGGCATTATCCACCTAAAAAATACGGAAATCCTCCGCCGCGGGTTTAAGCGCGGCAAATCTTCGCACCGTTTCGGGGCTGAAAACAATTCCCGTCGGGTTCTGGTATTTCGGAACGCACCATATGCCCTTTACGGTTTCATCCTTTATAAGCTCTTCAACCTCGTCCATATCGGGTCCGTTTTCGGTCATACCTACAGGTATTAACTCAAACCCGAAATGCTCGGTTATTGCAAAGTGGCGGTCATACCCCGGGGCGGGGCATAAAAATTTGCGGTTCTTTATTTCCTGCCACGGTTTCGCGCCGCATATTCCGTCGGTCATGCCGTGGCTTACAAGCTCGTACATCATTGTAAGGCTGCTGTTTCCGCCCACTATGGTGTTTACCGAGTGCGTGCCCATCATATGGCTTAAAAGCCTTTTGGCTTCTTCTATGCCGTCAAGCCCGC
>ERZ780226.2612-NODE-2612-length-12105-cov-2.379336_pt1 | contig 12105 bp, 8 predicted proteins | sample MGYA00511165_ERZ780226 | MGnify/ENA primary metagenome ERZ780226 (study PRJEB29588, sample SAMEA2152373) | human gut metagenome | biome: human gut; feature: human-associated habitat; material: faeces | place: Denmark | collected 2008/2010 ...
CGCGACGGCGTTTCGGCGGGCGCGAACACTATTGCATATACCGTAAAAAACAGTGTGTTTGAAAGTATAGGCACTCAGACCGGCGCGCTCATATCTCTGTCGCCCCGGGCATATACCAATCTGACTATTGAGGACAATATCTTTATACACAAAACAGAATCGCCCGTGCTCTTTGAGGCTGACTACAAAAACAGCGAATACGGCGGCGAGGGCTTTTCGTTCAAAAATAACCGCGTAATCGGCTTTTCAAGCTATTTCGCAGCGTCAAACCGTCAAAATACAGAAACATTTATTGACGTTTCCGAAAACTACTTTGCGCCGTACAGCGAGGATTTTGTTTCGGCGGACGGCGGCATTTGCCCCACGGGCTTTGCGTTTTGCAGCGCATATTACAAAGATTATGCGCTGACAAAAATCAAAAATCCCGTAGAGGTGCAGTTTTCCGACAAGGACGGGCTTGTATTTGACAGCATAAACGCCGTGTCGGAGCTTTCGGTGGAAAGCGGCAGACAGACACTCGACTTTACCGACGGATATATAGAAAATCTGTCCGGTCTGGTTATGTCCGGCGTATATCTGCCCGGCGGCGAAACCGCGGATATGTCGGATATTTCGCTGAGCAGTGTTATAACCACCGTAAAAGTAACAATCAGCGTGCCCGGCAATCCTTACGTCTACACCGCATTTACTCTCAAAATACACCGCGATGTGCCGGCGTCACTATCCATAAAGGACATAACAGCCGACAGGGGAATTATTGTCTTTAACGAATACACAGGCGGCTACACGCTCACCCTGCCCGAAACCTCATCGGGCACCGACATATCGGTAAAAACAGCCCAGGGCACGTCCTCACAGCTCATGTACAACGGCGCCGCCGTATCAAGAGCAGAAGGAATTGAAAGCGGTACTGAAAGAAACTACGTAATCCGTGTTACGGACGGTACGCAGAGCGTCGACTATACGCTGTGTGTTGTCCGCCCGGCGTCTGCGGGACTTACCCCGGACTACGACAGTTATCCCGACACCGCATACATTATAGATGCGGACTGGGCGAATATCTCATCGGGAAATGTAAGCTTTACCTTCCGCGGACAGCAGTATACCCAGCCGTTTGACGGCAGCCGGCATTTTTCGGACTTTGATTTGGCATACGCGCACTGGCTGAACAGCAATCCCGACATTCTTCACGACACACCTGTATTTATATTTACCGAAGGCAGCTACGGCTCAATAAAGGTATACTACCGTGCTGTAATCCTGGGCACAAACGCCGGCATAAATCCAAACGACCCGTCCGCTGACGTTTCTCAGCTTCTGCCGGGCGGCAGCATTGCCGCAAACACGGCATGGGACAGTGCACACGAAACGGTATTCACCGACAGGATTTACCGCTCGACAAGGGTTTCGGGCAACGATGACCTAACTCTTGAGAAAAAGGTGCAGGATGCGGAAAATGCCGCGGATGAGCGCATGGAATTCTTTATCCTGATAGACGGTGTGAAATTCACCGGCAGCGGTAAACTGGGCGTTGACGACGTTGACGTGGGTACAAGGACAGACAGTATAAATTCAATATCTCTGAACGTAACGGCAAAGCGCCGGGACAATATGTACCTGCAAAACATAAAATCCGAAAACCAGACCGAGCATATTTTTACGGCGCAGGATACCACCTTCAATTACAATTCTCTGACTGTTAAAAACCTGCGCATGACAGGCTTCAACGGCTCGGCGCTTATAAGAAAGTATCTTGATACGCTTGTTTTTGACGGTGCATATATAGAAAACTCGCAGATGAGCCTTGGCATATTCGATGTTGACGGAAACATGAACATGCGCCACAACATGGACTATACAGTTAAAAACAGCTGCTTTACCGGCGGCGCTCTTACGCGTGCCGTGCGCATACGCACGACTCCGCTGTCATCGGGAGATTATCAAAGCGGTACGCTTTCGATTTACAACAATGCGTTTTTAAACTGTGCGAGCGCGCAGTGGGGCATTATTTCCGTTTCGGCTCAGCTTCCCAATCTTGACGTGTCAATAGAGGATAACCTGTTCAGCCAGCAGGGCGGATATAATGTGGACACCGCAATCGAGGGCAACAGTGCGTTCTTTACAAATCCGATGACCATGAACGTGCACCGCAACCGCTTTATCGGCATAACCTCTTATCTTCCCAACATGAGCGGCGTTACGGACGAAAACCTTCTGAAGCTGAATTTTGATTTCTCGGGCAACTATCTGTCAGACACTTTCACATCGGAATCGGACAAAAGCGGGAAAGCTCCCGCATACGTTTCAGGTCCCGACGGAGATACAGACCCGATAGGCGCAGCCTCACTTGCGTATTACTGTGACTTTTCGCTGAATACGCTCAGCACCGACTTTGACGTCACGGGCGCGCTGTTCGGCGGCGGAAAGACAATGCTTGAAGTCTTACCCGAAGAACAAAAGCTGAACGTAATGCTGACGGAAAACATAACGGGTACACTCGAATTCATCACAAAGGGAAACGGCGTTGACAAAGCGCTGTATCCCTCAGGCAGCAGCACACCCGTGACAAGCATCAGCTATAAGGATGTAATGGCGGGAAATACCGAATTTACTCTGACGCTTTCCAAAAACGGCGCCCGGCGCACTTATGCCGTGACGCTGGAGGCAAATGAAATCGGCTATTTCAAAGACAGCTATGCAGACCCGCTCGGACAGATACAAAGCACTGCATACCTTCTCAGCCCGGACATTACCCTTTACAGCAGCGAGGATATAATAATACGCAGCTGGAAAGGCAGATATTACAGATTTACCGTCGGTGAAAACGCATTCTCGGACATTGACGAAATAAACGAAGTGCGCGGCAGCGGTCATATTCAGATTATAATTCCCGATACAAGGATTGACACAGAGCTGAAAATCCCGGCAGACACCTCCGTATACGGTATAAATTATGATGTAAATCCCAATTCTCCGATGTCGCAGGACATCTCCTCAGACTGGACGCTCAGTGAAAAGTGGGGTGAGTACGGCGAGAGTGAAATAGGCTCGATAGCCGTATCCCCCGACGCATCCGGCACGGATGTCGAGATAAAGGGCATTACTCTGCGCGGACGGTTTTACGATACCCAGCGCGGCGCCAGCAGCAAACAGACGAGGATAACGCTTGAAAATATCGTTATCGAGCATGAGGAAACTCTCGGCGCCAGCCCTTACGGGTATTACTCCACCGTTTACGCCCTTACGTTCTCCAATCCCAACAACGAGCAGGGCGGAAACAACACGGATATTGGCGTTATGCGAAACATACGCGTTGAAAAGGTAATGTGCGGCACCGAAATTTACGAGGGCAGAAACAGACTGCTCAACGAGTATCTGCCGAGTGATTTTACAATAGACGGTCTGTACTGCGACCTTGAAAAATCACAGGTAAGCCTGCTCGGCTGGTGGAAAATGAGCTCAAATCAGAAAGACGGCAGACTGTCGGTTAAAAACTGCAATCTGCGAAACGGTATTGACTCATCAACGGGAAATTATCTGTATTTTGAGGGCAGAAATCATGCAAACAACGCGCAGGGTCAGACAGCTCAGCTGAATATCGAGAACAGCTGCTTCTACAATTTCCAGACCAAGGCAGCGGGAATTACCGTGTCGCTCTACGCTTACAGTGACATTAACATACAAAACAACCTCTTCCTGAGCAGCACCGAAAAAACGGCGTCATTTATTGCCTTTGGCGACACGACACAGTCAAATGAAATGCTGAAAATGAATATTTCGGGCAATAGGTTTGTAGGCGTCGCGGGCATAATTGACAATCCGTCCAACAACAGCGTGCTTGATCTGTCCGGAAACTACTACAATGTTTACTCCGACAGCTTTATGACGGCTGCCGGCAGAAAAATACTGGGCGGCAGCAACACCGTCAACAGCTGGCAATATCAAAACTATGCGCTTACAAAGCGCTCGGACGGACTGGCAGGCTATAAGTTCTCGGATAAAATTCAGGTAAACAGCACCGACAAAACACTGAAGCTGACGCTCGGTGCGGGCAGGAGCACATTTTCGCTTAACGATTATATTATTCAGGACGGAGGAAATACGTTTACTGTCAGCGATGTTTCGGATATAACCGAAATACCGGCAGTAAACGGCGCCGAATACACCGTCGGTATTTCAAACAGCTTAGCCTCAGAACAGTGGACGCTTGAAATCAGCATAAATTCTGCCGATATGAGCGCACTTTATAATGCGCTTGACCGAGCGGCAGGTTTTGAAAACGCAAGCGGATACCGCGCGTATGCCCTAAAACGTATAAGTCTTGCCGCACAGGACGGAGAATATATCATTCACAGCGACAAGGCGGACAAAGCGCAGGCGGACAGCGCAGCCCTGAAAATAAATCTTGCGGCAGATACCGCTCAAAAGCTGTTCGAGCTTGACAGCCTTACTCAGACTGCACAGGCAATGGATACAACCGGATGCTCACAGCATCAGGTCACGGAGCTCAACGCGGCAGTTAATACAGCTGTAAAAACCGCTGAAAGAACGCAGAGCACACTTTCGGAAATCAATGCCGCATACAGCGCGCTGCAAGACGCAATAAATAATATCACACTGGAAAAAGAGAACTTCGGTCAAATCCTGGAAAGTGCCGAAGCTATTAAAAACAGTGCTGAATTTGAGTACTACACCAAAGCTTCGGCAGAGACTTTCCTTGAAAAGTACGAAACTGCCAAGACGATGTACGACGAAGAGAATACAAGTACTGTATACAGCTTGAACGAAGTAAGTAATCTGAAAGCGGAAAACATTACCGAGGCAATGCAGGAGCTGGTTGAAGCAATGGATAATCTTACTCCCGACACCGAAAGACTGCGCACTGCAATAGAAAATGCTCAGAAGCTGAATAACACTGACAACAGGTACACGGCAGGCTCCTACAAGGTACTGACCGATAAAATCAACGAGGTCAAAGCGATAATTTCTCCGAGCGCAAAGCAAATAATGCAGGCATGCACAGAGCTTGAAAATGCAGTAAACGGACTTGTTGACAGGAGCGAATTCAATACTGCACTCAAACGCATTAAACAGATAAACAACGACAGTGACATATACTGCACGCCTACATTTGATGCACTTGTCACGGCAATATCAGAAGCCGAAAAGGCGGCAGAGACCTTTGAAAGCGCCGATGATGTGGCAGCGGCTGTCAACGCGCTTGAAAATGCGGAAAAAGCACTTAAAAAGCACAGTTTAGGCGAATATGTTTCCAATAATGACGCAGACTGCGACAATAACGGTACCGAAACAGCACACTGCACTACATTCGGCTGTACGTACAAAAACACCAGAGCGGTCGAGGGTTCGGCATACGGTCATGATTGGGACAACGGCACGGTAACAGCTTCGCCGACCTGCTCACAGGCAGGCTCCGTCACCTACACCTGTAAAAACAATCCCGAACACACAAAAACCGAGGTTATTCCCATAGATCCCGACGCACACAAATGGGGCGAGTTTATTTACAATAACGATGCGACCGTGGAAGCTGACGGCACAGAGACAAGAAAATGCGAATACTGCCGGACGGAAGAAACCAGGACCGCGCAGGGCACAAAGCTTGAACCCACGCCTGAGCCTACACCTGATCCTGAACCCACGCCTGAGCCTACGCCTGATCCTGAACCCACTCCTGAACCTACACCCGAACCTGAACCCACACCCGAACCTGACAAGGAGCTTACAGACAGCTCAGAGCAGTTCAGTGATGTTGAAAACGGCAGATGGTATAAAAGCTACATTGATTATGTAGCAACATACAAACTGATGAACGGCACGTCAGAAACCGTATTTGCTCCGACAATGACGCTCACAAGAGCAATGTTTGTGCAAATTCTCGCAAACATGAGCGGCGTAGATACGGAAAATCGGCAAGTCGAGACAGCGTTTAGCGATGTACCGTCCGGCAAATGGTATACACCGGCTGTCAAATGGGCGTACGAAAACGGAATAGTAGACGGCACGGACGCCGATAAGTTTTCACCTAACGATAATGTACAGCGTCAGCAGATTTGCACAATGATTGTAAGGTATGCAGACTTTGCGGGTATTGTGCTTGACCAGCGTGTTGAAAAGAAGACCTTTAATGATGAAAACAGGATTCAAAACTACGCCAAAGAAGCGGTTGAAATCTGCCAGAAAGCCGGAATAATAGACGGCATGGACGAACACAGCTTTGCACCGCGGGATAATGCTACGCGTGCTCAGGTGGCAACTATTATTACAAGATTTCATCAAAATTTCGTGAAATAACTAAAAATATCCGCAGCAGAAGGCAAAAACATATATCTCATACCGAGTGTGAGGAAAACAAGAAAACTCTATGTAAACGGTTTACCCGTTTACATAGAGTTTTTCTTTGTTTATTTTATATTTTCAGCGTCCGCAACATGCACGGCAGATAATCGAGCTGACCGTCAAGAAATTTAAAACCCTCTCCGCTTTTCAAAAATCCCGTAAGAGTATTTGTCTGTTAAATGCTTACTGTTCCGATACAAAAAATTAAAGCGGCAATATATTTTTTAAAAATCTATTGACGACAGAGCTTTTCCGTGATATTATAAAGTCAAATATCAGACTGACAAATATTGTAATATACGGAGGGAGCTCATGAATCGAGAAAAAGTACGGGAGTATGTCAACAAATACTGTGCCCTGCGGGACGTTCAATTCGCCGCTTACGAGCTGTATGCTCGCCGGCACGGATTGACGGCAAAAGAGCTGTTTGTGCTTGATATTCTTTGGTTTGCCGAAGATGGCTGCCTGCAATCAGAAATCAGTGAACGGCTGTCGGCGACAAAACAGACGGTGAGCGCAATTATCAAAAAGTTTTGGAAATCAGGATATTTGTCCCTCACAGAAGCGCAAACAGATCGACGAAACAAAATTATCCGGTTTACAGAGGAGGGAAGAGCTTACACAGAGAAAATTATTCCCCCCGCTGCCAAAGCCGAAAATGAAGCGATGGCGGAATTGGACGAAAAGGATATTGCCGAGCTTGTGCGGCTTACAACACTGTTTTCAGACTGTATGAAAAAGAAATTCGACGAAATCAAGGAAAACGGCTAATGCAGTTTCTCAAGGTTATCAACGGGATACTTTACCGAAGTTTGCTGTCCGTAAGTGAACGGGCATGTACCGAAACAGTATAGTATAAATATCAGAATAAAAGCGAAACCGAAAGGGACATAAATATGGAATTTTATGAAGTCATCCAAAAAAGAAGAAGTATTCGTCAGTTTGAGGACAGACCTATTCCGCAGGATGTTCTAAAGCGCATTTTGAACGCCGGATTGAAAGCTCCGTTCTCCAACCATCAACGCCAGTGGGAACTGGTAACGCTGACGGACAAGGAGGCTATCATGGAGCTTGCAAAAATCGTCAAGCCCTATCCCTGCCGTATAACCGAACCGAAAACACCTCAGCAGGAGATGTTTAAGATTGCCTATCCCCGCCAGCGGACGATGATTGAGGAATCCGCCTGCGTGATACTGCCCTGTTTTAAATGCAAATATGATTTGAAAAGCCCTGCAAACGACTACGGTCTGATGGACTACGGTGCGGCGTGGGCGCTGACAGAAAACATTTTGCTTGCCGCCACCGCCGAGGGTTTAGGTTCCGTGGTGCATATACCCGTAAAAAAGAGCCTCAGCAAATAAAGGAGCTTATCGGTATTCCGGACGGGTACTATGTGCCCACCCTCGTTATGCTGGGTTATGCCGCCCCGAATGCAAAAACTCCCACGCAGGTCATTGCCACGGCAGAGAATAAAGTCCGTTGGAATAAGTAGTAAACCATGGTCATCAAAGAAATAAAAACAAAATCCGTACTCACAAAATCCAATCTACCTGTCAGCGACTATTCGGTCAATCCCTATATAGGCTGTTCTCACGCCTGCAAATATTGTTACGCCGCCTTTATGAAACGGTTTACGGGTCACACAGAGCAGTGGGGTGATTTTTTAGACGTGAAGCTTTGGGACGACATAAAAGACCCGCGCAAGTACGATGGAAAAGAGTTATTTTTAGGCTCGGTGACCGACCCGTACAATCCGCAGGAGAAAACATACCGCCGTACGCGCTGTTTGCTGGAGCAATTACAGGGCAGTCAGGTCAAATTAACCATACAAACGAAATCCGACCTTGTGCTGCGGGACATCGACCTGATTAGAGCTTACCCCAATGCAAGGGTAGGCTTCAGTGTCAACACTCTTGACGAAAAATTTAAAGATGATATGGATAAAGCCGTCAGTATTGAACGGCGCATTTCAGCTATGAAAACGCTGTATAAAGCGGGCATACGGACTACCTGCTTTATTTCTCCCATTTTTCCGGGCATTACGGAAATTCCCGAAATAATCGATAAGGTTAAAGACATCTGTAATCTTATTTGGCTGGAAAATCTTAATCTGCGCGGAAGCTATAAAACAACGATTATGGAGTATATCAGAGAAAAACGCCCCGACCTGTACCCGCTATATGATGAAATCTACCGCAAGCAAAATCGGTTGTACTGGGAGCAGCTAAACGACCAGATCCGCGCTTATGCCGCTGAAATCGGCTTGGAGTATGTGCTAAACGATAACAGCATGACAAAGCCCTTTGACGCTCCGCCGACCATCGTGAACTTCTTTTATCACGAAAAAATCAAAAAATCCGCAAAGAAAGGAACTGTAAAAAATGCCTGAACTGCCTGAGGTCGAGATGATAAAACAGGTAATTGAGCCGCAAATACAGGGACTGACGATACAAGCAGTAACGGTAAGCCGCCGGGAAGTGATAGCTCATCCATCGGCAAATGAGTTTTGCAGCTTGCTTGCAGGACAGGTGATTTCCCATATGGAGCGCCGGGGTAAGTTTTTAACCGTTATACTGAGAAGCGGCGATTATATCGTTTTGCACTTGCGAATGACCGGCTGCTTGTTGGTGACCCCGCCCGACTATCCGCAGGAGAAGCATACCCATGTGGTCTTTGAGCTAAACAACGGAGAGCAGCTTCGCTTTTCAGACACCCGCCGATTCGGGCGTTTTTGGCTGATTGAAAACAGTCAAATCGATACATACAGCGGAATTAATAAGCTGGGAATTGAGCCTTTTTCCCCTGAATTTTCAGCAAAATATCTAACTGACCGCTTGGGAAAGCGGAAAAAGACAATAAAGGAGTGCCTGCTCGACCAAAGCGTGATTGCGGGAATTGGGAATATTTATTCCGATGAAATTCTTTTTGCAGCTAAAATATCTCCCGACTGCCCTGCGAGCTGTTTGAAAAATGAAAGTTGGGTGCGTCTTGCCCAAGCTATTCCCGAAAGACTTGCTTTTTTTATCGAAAAAAATAATTCGGCGCCGAAGGAATATCAGGAAACCAAGGGGCAGCACTACCGCAGCACGCCTTTTTTACAGGTTTACGGATGCGAAGGCAAGCCCTGTCCGATCTGCGGAAACACTCTTTGCAGAAAAGTAATCGGCAGCAGGAGCAGTACCTATTGCCCCTGCTGTCAAAACACCTGACTGTCAGCTGGGCTTTTGTACATTCACATTTTTCGTGCAAAACCACGAAAAAAAGGAATTATTAACCGACCGGAGATGAAGCAGTCTGCTTTTAAAAACGGCAGGTAAATTTGCTGTTATGCAGCCATTTGGGTATAAAATCCGTCTTTTTCAAAGATAAAACGGAAGTCATAAATGAATGAGAACCGGCGTGAATTAACACGCCGGTTTTTATCAAAAGTCTTTTTGTATCCTTATAAGCTCCGCCTAATATCCAAGGATTTTAATATGCTCTCCTGTATCCCGCTCTCCCGCAAACGAATATACAGCAAATAAATTAATTACCGTTACCAAAGACAAAATTACATAAAACACCCTTTTCATTTCGTGTTTTCTCCTACTTTCTGTTTTCCTTTTTAATTATTATTAATCTTTTATTACCCAATACTTATGGCTCAATTACTTCAGCCCAAAAACTCGGGTTAGCACACAATACTATAGGATTTTGCTCCAGTGTTTTGATTGCTTCTATTACAGAGCTTTTATCCTTTTGAGTTAACATTAATCTCAATAAAATGTGGTTATTACCTTTGGGAAAGTATTCAGCCACTACCCTGATTTCTTCTATATCCACACCGGGAAAGTCCGCCGCAGTGTATTCCTGACGCGCCGCACTCTGCTCTCGCATAAGTGTCACTATGACCTCTCCCTCCTCAAAATTATTGTCAATAGTAGCCTCACACGGCGGCGCCTTCTCCTCAGTTATAGTCACTCATGACTCAGGTCCGGTAGTCGGTTTAGAATCAGCTGAGGGTGTGTTCGGCTCTGTTTCTTCTAAGTTATTATCAGTTTCTGAATTTTCACTTGTATCCTGAACATTATCCTTATTATTTTGTGCTGCTTTTTCATCATTGTTTTCCTTCTCGGAATTTATATCAGTCTTATCATCATCTGTTTTTTCGGGGAGCTCATCTTCAGTCTTTTCTGCATCTGTCTTATCTTCAGGCTTTTCTGCATCATCAGTACCGCCCTGTGCCGGCACATCTGTTGTCACATCATCCGGCGGTCGGCGCTTGCAGGATACTATACAAAATAACATAATAAACATTAATACTAACGATATTATTCTTTTCATATAATTTTTCTCCTTTAAGTAATATTTTCTTACTTATATAACACATTTGCAATCCAAAATGTTGCATTTTTTTACGTTTATTTTATTTTCAGCTATTTTGCTTAGTTTTATATACCGATTTTTGTGTAATATTACCCTCTTAAACATAATAAAAAAAGAGGCACATAGATTGTACCTCTTTTTTTATTAATATTTTTCTAATCTGTCGGGTCCCAAACCTTATTATAGCCATACATTGACGGGGAAAGGCACATATAAATTCGTGTCCGCTCACTAAGCAGGTCGGCAATCGGTATTTTATAGAAGGTAACGATATCATCCCGTCCCGTATTTCTGAAATCACCGGACAACATTAAATACGTTGATCTGTCAGCGTCATATACTCCCTCGCTGCTTAAGTACAGTTGCGTTACTCCCCATGTATTTACTCCAGAGGTAAATCTAAATCCACATTTTTACATACTCCGCAATATATATTTTCTCCACATATATCATGTGTTTCTACTCTTGTTTCTTCAGGCTTTACTATTACACTTGCAACATTAGTTCCATGGTAATTATAATCAGACGGCGGTGAATATGCTACAGTATACCCGCTTTGATCTACAAAATCCACATATTGAACGACTCTATTGCTGACACCCGGTATATTACTATATATACCAACATCTACAATTCCGACCTTAACAGTATTATTTTTATTCGCATCGGTATACTTTCTTGCACAACAAGCATATGTATGCAAATCGGCGGAGCGTTCGTTAGTTAAATCGTCGCTAACTAAATACGGCATAATGCCGCTGTCATTCGTTGACCCAGCCACTGCCGTAAAAGTATAATCCGGTTCGGCACTGATGATGCGGTCATCTTGTTCAAGGACTGCAATAGTATCAATAACATCCTGCTTACAAACGCCGCCGATCTTTAAAAGCAAAATAATATTATTCTCATATTCCGGATAATAATCGTACAGAGTATTAACCTCTGTAACATTAATATTCGGAAAATCCGCCGCAGTATATTGCTGCTTGTTTGCACTCTGCTCTCTTGTAAGAACAACAATAACTTCTCCCAATTCAAAGCTATCCTGCGCAGTTGCTGTACAATACAACTTTTGTTCAGGCATTAACTCTGCTGCGTCTTTCTCTTCAATGGTCTGTATCTCACTGTATGCTAAAAATTTATCTATTATTTCTTCGTCGGTTTTTAAAGGCTGTGCAAATGTTAGACCGGAAAACATATTAAACAGTAATACCGCAATCATAATTATTTTAAACTTTTTCATATTTCTCTTATCCTTTGCTAATTAAGATAGGTAAAACTTATATTTGAATACAAAATTTTGCTGACACGGCTGTCCGAATTTAAAATACGGTACGCCTTAAATAAATATCTTATATCCGGATCAAACTCAATAACCAA
>ERZ780226.2614-NODE-2614-length-12103-cov-4.062002_pt1 | contig 12103 bp, 12 predicted proteins | sample MGYA00511165_ERZ780226 | MGnify/ENA primary metagenome ERZ780226 (study PRJEB29588, sample SAMEA2152373) | human gut metagenome | biome: human gut; feature: human-associated habitat; material: faeces | place: Denmark | collected 2008/2010 ...
CAAACGTAGTATTCTGTAACGGAGCGATAGAAAAGGACGGAAAAATCTTTATATACTATGCGGCATCGGATACAAGACTTCACGTTGCAACAACCACGGTGGATAAGATGATTGACTATTGTAAGAATACCCCTAAAGACGGTTATACAACGCATACAAGTGTGGAGACAATATGCCGCCTGATAGATGCAAACAAAGGATATTATGCCGAGTAATGGAAATCAACTATGATTTGTCAGTAGGATATGATAACTTTTTAGAAAAGTGTATAGTAAACAACTCATTCTTTAATTAGTTAAAAAGGATGAAACATATTTTAGAATAGACTATAAGGTAAGCGGTGCAGGTTCTGCCGGCTGCAACGCGGTTAGATGAAAGGTATCAGCTGTGCGGAAATGAAGAAATTTCATATTCATTTGATATACTTCCGATTATCTTGGATAACGAAACACCGAATGACATAGTGTAGACAATGATGAAGAAATAAATATAGTGGAGAAACTTTTAAAGCTAATACTTTATTTCAGTTTATCCGGCGTAAAAGAATTATATCTTTTATACAGAGTTTACACAACGAATATATTATCGTACACAGGAAAGAAGGTTATTTGATATGAACAATTATGTATTTAAAAATTTAAGCGTACCAACCAAAAAATAGATGTTGTCCTTGACACAGATGCATTTAACGAAATAGATGATCAATACGCAATCGCATATATGCTTAAGTCAATGGATAAACTTAATGTAAAAGCAATATATGCTGCTCCGGTTTTTAATGAAAACACCAATTCCCCTAAAGAAGGTATGGAAAAGAGTTATGACGAAATAATTAAACTTTTAAAATTAATGAATAAAAGCAAGCTTGAAAATGTTGTATTTAAAGGTTCGGATAGGTATCTTTCCGATGAAAAAACACCTGTTATTTCTGAGGCTGCACAGCATTTAGCGGATTTGGCCGCAAATTACACCCCGGATAATCCGTTATATGTGGTTGAGATTGCGGCGATAACAACAGTTGCATCGGCTGTTTTAATAAATCCCGAAATCGCAAAAAACATAGTTGTTGTATGGCTTGGCGGACACTCTCTTGAATACCACAATACAAATGAATTCAATATGATGCAGGATATTGCTGCCGCAAGAGTTATAATGAGCGGAGATATACCGCTTGTGCAGCTTCCCTGTATGGGCGTGGTTGATAGCTTTAGAATTTCAAAGCCTGAACTTGAGTATTGGCTGAATGGGAAAAATGAACTTTGTGATTATCTTGTTGCTCACACAATTCAGACTGCGGAGGCATACGCTTCGGGGACAGCGTGGACAAGAGTAATATGGGATATTACCGCTGTTGCCTGGCTCTTGAATGAAGGTAACAGATTTATGAGGAGCAAGGTCATAAACAAGCATATACCCAATTATGACTTTCAGTATAATTTAAACAACGGCAACGGTTTTATGCGATATGTATACAGTATTAACCGAGACGAATTGATGACTGATTTAATAAAAAAGCTAACAAAATAAATTTTAGGTGATTTTATGAAAAAAATTTGTGTAATAGGCAGCATAAATATGGACTTGGTGATTGAAACAGAATATCCACCCGTGATGGGCGAAACAGTATCAGGAAAAGATTTTAAAACAGTTCCGGGCGGAAAGGGAGCAAATCAGGCAGTCGCCGCTGCAATGCTTGGAAATGAGGTGTCTTTTATCGGTGCGGTAGGAGAGGATTCATTCGGAAAACAGCTTAAAGAAAATCTTCGGAAGTTTAATGTGGATGTTTCGGGAATTGAAGGTATAGACACAAGCGGAATTGCAATGATAGTTGTATCGGGCGGTGACAATACCATTATTCTTGAAGGCGGAGCAAATCAAAAGGTGACATCTGAATTTATTGACAGAAATATTGATTTAATTAAGAAGTGTGATCTTGTCATATTCCAGCTTGAAATTCCGCCTGAAACGGTTTTATATGCAATGAGAACAGCAAGAAAAATGGAAAAAACGGTTTTGCTGAATCCCGCACCTGTTTCGGGGTTCCGTTCCGAAATGCTTGAATATACCGATATTCTTATAGCAAATGAACACGAGGCGGGTGCAATGCTTGATATGAAAACTGATGATGTCGAGACAGCAAAAATTGCTTGCCGTAAATATCTTGAAATGGGCACAAAACAGGTAATCATAACCCTTGGCTCAAACGGATGCGTTTATAATGACGGAAGCGAAATTAAGCACGCCGAAGCTTTTAAGGTCAAAGCTGTTGATTCGACTGCTGCGGGAGACAGTTTTATTGGCGCATTTTGTGCAAAGGCTGATAACATCGGCATAGATGCTGCTGTTCGATATGCACAGGCAACAAGCGCAATTGTTGTCAGCCGAAAAGGTGCGTCAACATCTATTCCTACCCAAAATGAAGTTGAAGAATTTATAAAATATAATATATATGCGCAAGCGGAGTAGTATATGAATATACAGATGCTACAGTAATTAATAAAGAGGGAAACAGATATACATTTTTAGGCGGAGTGAGTGAGCATATTCTGAGGAACGGAACGATAGCCGAATGTTGGAATGCAGAAGGCAATATGGCATGAACTATAGTCAAGTAAGTAGACACAAAAAAGCACATTTTTTTAGGGGAGTAGGCTATTTTGTCTGCTTCCAATATAAAGTTTCCGCTTCATTCGGTGTAAGCATATTAAGCGTTCCATGTGGTCTTTTTGTGTTGTAATACCCTTCAATATATTCAAAGACAGATAACTGAAGCTCTGTTAAAGAGTGGTAGCATTTGCGATTTGTTTCTTCTTTTTTGAGATATTTGAAGAAACATTCACAGCTTTGGCAATTGCAATTGTTTCATCAAGCGGTACACTCGTCCGACACTGATGTTTATGCCATAATCACGCTGAAGAACGTAGGTAATTTTGTAAGCGCCAAGCCGTTTGTTGTAATCAGCATAGATATGAAGAATTAAAGAAGCAATATGTTGATTTTCTTTAATTCGCGGAGAGGGTTCGGCAGAGAAGTGTTTGTAATAGGTACTCCTGTGTTACTCTGAGAACCTTGCACAACATCTTGATGCAATGCTGGAAACGGAGCTTATGTACAGCGTCTAATCTTTGCTTGAGTGTGGCATGAATATGGCAATCGCTTTTTTTAAGATTAAGTTTTCCTCTTCTAATTGTGCATTGCGTTTTTGAAGTTCCTTTACTTGCTTGGCAGTAAGCAGCTCGCCATCACCAACCTCAATGATCACCAACCTCAACGGTAGAGTATTGCTTTACCTATTTTCCGAGTGCGGATTGAGAAACGCCATATTCTTTGCAGAGCTGAGATTGAGTTTTTCTGTTTTGGTGCAGAGAAACAAGGGATTTTTTAAAATCCTCGTCATATTTGGTATAATTGTTGTTACCCATTTGTCTTTCCTCCTACTATAATAGATTTATGGGTAAAATACATAGCAACCAGTCATGTATATATCCATCTTATTGCTAAAACTGTTATAATGAGAGCAGCATGGTCTGACGTTTTCCTCCTTGGACTGTTTTTGTGTTTATTTTATTATATCATATTTTGCATGATTGTGTCTACTTTTTTAGTATAGCACCAACAGAGAAAAGTATGCTTCTTAATAAGTTGAACTGCGAGAATATCAGTGAGGTTGCTACACTGAAAAATCGTAATTCCAACATGGAAACGGCATTACATCAGTATGAAAAACAAGAAGAAAAATATCATACAGAACTTAACAATGCCCTTGCAGAATTTTTTGATACAAAAGAAAATGCACGGAATGTTTATGAGTTTGAACTTGCAGAGGAACGCTTACGAATAAGACCGCAAAAAGAGAAAGAATTTAACGAGCATGTCAATACTTGCGGAATTGCCATAAATCCAAAAGCATTTACAAATGTTATTGCCAATACAGATAATATGCTTCTTAAAGAAGATTTGCTAAAAGAAAAAATTCTCTCCTTAACAAACTCCGTAAGCTACAATATCATCAAAAGCATGAGCAGCGGGCAGAACGCAGACAAAAACAGTATAACCGTGATGATTGGGATATGGAGTTATAAAAATTAGCATTGCAATCAATTTTTATTATTGCAATGTTGTGCGTTTGATAGCTCAAAAGTATACGCAAATACCCCATAAATCATATTATTTTTAAATTAGGATACATTTGCTGATAATGCTTTGCATCCTTGCTGTCACAGACCATATAATCAATGTCGGCAAGGCTGCACTGATAATATGTAGAATTTGTTCCAATCTTTGAGCTGTCACAGAGAAACAGCTTTTTTTCGGCATTTTCAAGCATAACTTTTCTAAGAGCAGTTTCATTGTAATGCACATCGTAAATCTGACCGTCCTCCGTAAGAGAACATGCCGAAAAAACAGCCCAGTCCGCATGGATATTTCTGAAGGTTTCCTCTGCTATCGGGCCGACAAGGGCATACCTGTTGGGTGAAGTCTGGAGTCCGCCGCTGCATATTACGTCTATGCTGCTTTGGCTCATAAAGCTCATCACCTCGACATTATTGGTAATTACGGTAATACCCTTCATATGAAACAGCTCCTTTGCAAAAAAGGAACAGCTTGAGGAGGGATCAATAAATATAGTGTCGCCCTCTTTGATAAGTGCGGCGGCTTTTTTTGCGATTATATTTTTCTGTGCTGAATTTTTGTTTATTCTTATAGGGTATGAAACCAAAAGCGAATTGCGGTTTGCCAGCTCCACCTTTCCGTAGCTGCGGTTTATAAGTCCCGCATCTTCAAGCTCCTCAAGATCCCGTCTTACACTCGAATAGCTTGAAAAGGTTTTTTTCGCAAGCTTCTGTGTAGTTATATATTTACATTCCTGAAGAATTTCTAAAATCATTTTCTGTCTTTCGCTTTTTAACATATGAATATCCTCTTATCTGTGATTATTTTTGAACAATGTGCAAATCAAATATGATTATTTGCCTTATTCTGACTATTGCTTGCAATATAATATGCCTATATTATATAATAAATACATTGATAATGTCAATAAGAATTAACCAAAAATGTTCAATAATATTTACAAGGAGATGCAAGATGAATATTTCGAAACTGTTGAAAGGACGGGATTGTGCCTGCGGTAAAAGTCATATCTGCAATATCGAGAAGGTTGTTATTGAGGAAGGTGCAATAAACAGAATATATGATTTGGCGGCAAAGTATGAGAGTATTATTCTTGTTGCCGATAAGAATACATATGATGTATGCGGAAGAAAAGCGGAAGAGTTTTTAAAGGAAAAGCTTCAAGATAAGCTTGTTTTTGAGGATGATTTACTGATACCCAATGAAACAGCGGTGGAGAAGCTTAATGATATTGTTTCTGATAAAACCGATTTAATATTGGGCGTTGGTTCCGGTGTTATTCAGGATTTATGCAAGTATGTGAGCTTTAAAAGAGGGCTGCCGTATTATATTGCGGCAACAGCACCGTCTATGGACGGATACGCATCAACAGGTGCGGCTATGATTATGAGAAATATGAAAGTAACGTATAACGCTCATGTGCCGCAGGCAATAATAGCCGATGTTGATATTTTAAAGAATGCACCGATGGAAATGATACAGTCGGGCTACGGCGATATCATAGGAAAGCTGTCATGCCTTAATGACTGGCGTCTTGCGGCTGCAGTAAATAATGAATACTTCTGTCAATATGTATATGACCTTACAATGCAGATGACAGACAGTATTAAAAATGACGGTGAACTGCTGCAAAAACGAGATGAAAATGCTGTCAAAAGGCTTACAGAGGCGCTTATCGGTGTGGGTGTTGCTATGGCATATGTCGGAAATTCAAGACCTGCGTCGGGCAGTGAGCATCATCTATCACATTTTTTTGAAATAGTGGGAATTATAAATAATGAGCCGTATTTTATGCACGGCACGGACGTTGCTTTTTCAACGGTTTATACCTGTCGTATGCGTGAGGAGATATTAAAGCTTGACGTACCCGAACAGGCACAGGAGTTTGACCGTGCGGAATGGGAAAGTAAAATATGCTCTGTTTACGGCACTGCCGCACGGGGAGTGATTGAGCTTCAGAATAAGGCGGGAGTATATGGTGAGGATAAAATATCCGTATACAAGAAGAAGTGGAGTGAGATACGAAGCATATTGGAGGATGCTCCGTATGCGGATGAAATCACGGCATATCTTCAAAGTGTCGGACTTGATATTTCCGATTTTGAAAAAATGTACGGTGCAAAAAAGCTTGAAAATGCGAAATGGTATGCAAAGGATTTAAAGGACAGATATTCGGTGCTGTGGCTGTACTATTGCCTTTTCTATCGTTCCGGAGTGTGAGGTGCGGAAGATGGACAGATTGAAACGGATTAAACTGTTTTTGCTCGATATGGATGGTACGATATATCTCGATAACAGTTTATTTGACGGAACAACGGATTTTCTTAATTATGTGAAAAGCATTGGCGGAAGGTATATATTTTTAACAAACAATTCCTCAAAAAGTGTGGATAAATACATAGAAAAACTTAACGGAATGGGAATAGCGGCGGATAAAAATGATTTTCTCACATCAACCGACGCAACTATTGAGTATCTTAGAAAATGTAATTTTAAAAAGATATATGCGCTCGGAACGAAGTCCTTTAAAGAACAGCTTGTAATGTCGGGACTTAACATAACGGATGAGGTGTCAGAGGGGATTGACTGCCTGTGTATGGGATATGATACAGAGCTTACATATAAAAAGCTTGAAGATGCGTGCATACTTTTAAATGAGGATATTGCGTATATTGCGACAAATCCCGATTGGGTATGTCCCACACGCTACGGATATGCACCCGATTGCGGTTCGGTAAGCGAAATGATAGCAAGAGCGACGGGAAAAAGACCGAAATTTATCGGTAAGCCCGAACCGACAATGGCGGAGCTTGCAATGAAAATGACGGGGTTTGACAAATCAGAAACAGCCGTTATGGGCGACAGACTATATACCGATATAGCCTGTGGTGTTAACGCAGGGATAAGCACGATATTTGTGCTGAGTGGCGAAGGAACAAAAAAAGATATTGAGGAATATAAGATTTATCCGAATTATATATTCAGCGATATTCGCGAACTGTGCAATAAACTCAAGGAGGAGATTTAACATTATGATAAAGCGTAAAAAGACATAGATAACTTCGGCACACCAAGGCTTTGCAGATGAAAATTTGCATTCAAACACTCTGGCTGCATATGCGTTTGCCGCAAAAAAGGGAGGCGATATGATAGAAACAGACGCAAGAATTAGGGGTATAAGCTTACTTAAGGAAAGGGTTGAGGAAAATAGAATTCCTACACTTAGCGAAACGTTGCATCTTGCGTATTTCAGAGGAATGTGTATAAACATTGACTTGAAAGAAGGTATTAAAAACGACGCAAACGTAGCAAGGTTGGTTGCTAAAACAGGTATGCACGGACGATGTGTTTATGCAACAAACGGTGCCGGTGTAGAGGCTATTAATTTAATTGTATCAATAGACCCACAGGCAAGATTTATTGATACAAAGCAAAATTACGCAAAAGAGGCTTTGAAAACAGTTAATGATTATTCGGCAAAATGCTATGTATATACCGGAGATTTTTCGGATGAGAATATAGAGGAGATAAGAAGCGGCGGGTGTATGCTTGCCGCTATATCCTTGGATGAGGATAACGCAAAAGAAGCATTCAGGCATCATCCTGATATGGCGGAGTATCTTCATACAAGTGATTTTGAAAAAATTGAAGCAGAATTATTAAAAGTAAATTAAATAATTTCTTTCGAGATATGCGGAACGATAAATCTCGATAGCGGTTAATTATATAGTTCTTTTATGAAAGGAATAAAATAAAATGGATACTGTAAAATTTAGCAAAAAAGATGTAAAAGTAATTGCCCACAGAGGCTTAAGCGGAATTGAAACAGAAAACACAAACTCAGCCTTTGTTGCTGCCGGAAACAGAAGCTATTGGGGAATTGAAACTGATGTACATAAAACAACCGATGGTGTTTATGTAGTATTTCATGATGACAATACCGGCAGAATGACAAACAAAGACATGATTGTTGAAGAGGTAACTTATAAGGAATTGTGCGAATTAACACTTAATGATACTAACGGAAAACAAGGAAGAAGAGATTTGATTATTCCGTTATTGGACGATTATATCAGCATATGCAAAAAGTATAACAAGCACGCAGTTCTTGAACTGAAAAACAGTTTTGTGTATGAGGACATACAAGAAATTGTTGAAGCAATCGAATCATATGAATATCTTGCTTATACTACATTCATATCATTTGATATTAACAATCTTATTTCTTTAAGAAAGATTTGTCCAAATCAGAAAGCTCAGTATCTCACAGTAGAGTTTTCAAATGAAATACTTGAAAATCTTAAAAAGTATAAGCTTGACCTTGATATAGAATATCACAATATCGACAACGACATACTTCAAATCTTGAAAGAAAATAATATTGAAGTAAATTGTTGGACGTGCAATGATTCAGAGGATGGAGAAAAGCTTGTCGAATGTGGTGTTGACTATATAACAAGTAACATATTGGAATAATCTACAATACGATTTTCTAAAATATATATTTCATGTAAGGAGTAACAGTTGTAATGATGTATGATGTTGCAATAATAGGCGGCGGAGTTGTGGGCGGTATGCTTGCAAGAACGCTTTCGTCTTATAAACTGAAAATTTGTATTCTTGAAAAAGAAAACGATGTGGCAATGGGAGCAAGCAAGGCAAATTCGGCGATTGTTCATGCCGGCTTTGATGCTGAGCCGGGAACGCTTAAAGCAAAGCTGAACGTCAAAGGCTCGGAGATGATGGAGCGGACAGCAAAGGAACTCGGTGTAAAATATAAGAGAAACGGTTCTCTTGTTGTGGGCTTTAGCAATGATGACAAAAAGAAGATTGAGGAATTGTATGACAGAGGTGTGAAAAACGGAGTGAGAGAGCTTTCGATTCTTGGCAGTGAAGAACTGCATGAGATTGAGCCGAATGTTTCTCCCGATGCCGTTTGTGCATTAAACGCACCTACAGGCGCAATCGTATGTCCGTATGAGCTTACGATAGCGGCAATAGGCAATGCTATGGATAGCGGTGCTGATTTAAAGGTTAATTTTGAGGTTTCGAAAATAAATAAAATCGGAGCCGAATTTGAAATTATTTCATCAAACGGAGATAAGGTAAATGCGACATACGTTGTAAATGCCGCCGGAATTAATGCCGATGCCGTTGCAGCTATGGCAGGACAAACAGATATAGAGATACACCCAAGACGCGGTGAATATGTACTGCTTGACAAGACAAGCGGCGGAGTTGTTTCGCATACGATATTCAGAACACCGTCGGCTATGGGTAAGGGTATACTTGTAACACCTACAGTTGACGGAAATCTTCTGCTCGGACCTACGGCGGAGGACATAGAGGACAAGAACGACACCGCAACAACCGCCGACGGACTTTCAACAGTGCTGACACGCTGTACGGAAACGACAACGGGAATTAATTTAAGAGATACGATAACATCGTTCTGCGGCTTAAGAGCGGTAGGCAATACAGGTGATTTTATAATAAATTCAACGTGTGAGCATTTCATAAATGTCGCAGGTATCGAATCACCGGGACTGAGTGCATCACCGGCTATAGCGGAGTATATAACGGAAATTCTAAAAGATATGGGACTGGAGCTTATAAAAAACGAAAACTTCAATCCTATAAGAAAGCCTGCCCACTATTTCAGAGAAGCGTCTGTTTCCGAGAAGAACAGAATGATAGTTGAGAACCGAGCATACGGCAGAATCATATGCCGCTGTGAAGGTGTTTCCGAGGGCGAAATAAGAGAGGCAATAAGAACAAATCCTCCCGCACGTGACCTTGACGGCGTAAAGCGTAGAACAAGAGCACAGATGGGCAGATGTCAGGGCGGTTTTTGTATGCCGTACATAACGGAAATCCTTTCGGAGGAATTGGGTGTTCCATATGATAGCATAACAAAAAACGGCGGCAGTTCAAAGCTTATGACAGGAAAGACAAAGGAGGATTGTGAGATATGGCAGACCTTGTGATAATAGGCGGAGGTCCGGCGGGAATGAGCGCTGCTCTTGCAGCCTATGAAAACGGTATAATGGATATATTGATTCTTGAAAGAGATGAACGCTTGGGCGGAATATTACAGCAGTGTATACATAACGGTTTCGGACTTCACCGTTTCGGCGAGGAGCTTACAGGCCCTGAATACGCATGGAGATATGAGGAGCGTGTACGGGAATTGGGTATTCCGTTTAAGCTTAATACTATGGTACTTGATATTACAGAGGATAAAATGATTACGGCAACAAATCCGACAGACGGAATATTTACGATAGAGGCAAAGGCGGTAACTCTTGCAATGGGCTGTCGTGAGCGTTCGAGAGGTGCTTTAAATATTGCCGGAACTCGTCCGGCAGGTGTATACAGCGCCGGAACGGCTCAAAAGCTTGTAAACATGAAAGGCTTTATGCCCGGTAAAAAAGTAGTTATATTAGGCTCCGGTGATATAGGTCTAATAATGGCGAGAAGAATGTCTCTTGAGGGTGCGGAAGTAAAAGCGGTGTGTGAGCTTATGCCGTATTCGGGAGGTCTTGCAAGAAATATAGAGCAGTGCCTGAATGATTTTAATATCCCGCTGCTTTTAAGCCATACGGTGGTTAAGATACACGGCAAAAAGCGTGTCGAGGGTGTAACGATTGCGAAGGTTGATGAAAAGGGTAAGCCGATTAAAGAAACAATGCAGTTTATTGAATGTGATACATTGCTTTTGTCGGTAGGTCTTATCCCCGAAAACGAGCTTACAAAATCGGCCGGAATAAATCTTAACAGAATTACAAACGGAGCCGATGTAACCCAAAGCAGAGAAACATCAATATCGGGAGTCTTTGCCTGCGGAAACGTTCTGCACGTTCATGACCTTGTGGACTACGTTTCGGAGGAGGCGGAAATTGCCGGAAAAAATGCCGCTCTTTACATAAAGGGTGAACTTCAAAACGAAGTTGATATTCCGATTGAGGCGGATGGAAAAGTCAGATATACAGTACCACAGAGAATAACCGAGAAAAAGGACACAAAGGTATTTTTCAGAGTTGCAAACGTATATGAAAATGCAGAGATAAAGGTATATAGCGGCGATGAGGTAATATTTAAAACAAGAAAGCCTAAGGTCGCACCGGGTGAAATGCAGTGCATAACACTGAAGGCACAGCAACTTGAAAATGCGGAAAAATTAAACATCGGACTGGAGGTTCTTTGATATGGCAAAAAGAGAATTAACCTGTATTATATGCCCTAAGGGCTGTGCATTAAAAGTGGAGCTTGACGAAAACGGCAAGGTTTTGGGAGTGACGGGCAACACCTGCAAACGTGGTGCGGAGTACGCCGAAAACGAATGTACAAACCCCATGCGTACAGTCACATCAACGATGCGCTGTTCGGACGGAACGGTTATTCCAGTGAAAACAAAAACTCCGATACCGAAAGCAAATATTTACGAATGTATGAATATAATAAACAAAGGTGTTGTAACACTGCCGGTTCATATAGGCAATATTGTTATTGCCGATGTTTTCGGAAGTAATATTGTTGTAACCGAGAATAGGAAATAAGGTAGTGAACCATAGTCAAGTAAGTAGACACAAAAAAATGGCACGACAGATATCCGAATGCAATGAAACGCTGGGAAGAAAATTGGGATGTCATATCGCCGATATTCAAATTTTCGGCGGATGTCAGAAAGGTTATGTGCACAACCAATGCAATAGAAAGCCTTAACAGTGCGCTGCGCCGGTTAAACAGCCAAAGGAGCGTATTTCCAAGTGGCACCGCACTTTTGAAAGCATTGTATTTGGCGACATTTGAGGCAACAAAAAAATGGACAATGCCGCTCAGAAATTGAGGAAAAGTTTATGGAGAGTTGTCGATCATGTATGACGGACGGCTCTTTTAGCACAAATTTTCCACCATGTACAAGGGTAAAATACACGCCCTCTTACGAGGGCGCCCTTGACATGCCGGC
>ERZ780226.2615-NODE-2615-length-12100-cov-3.441843_pt1 | contig 12100 bp, 18 predicted proteins | sample MGYA00511165_ERZ780226 | MGnify/ENA primary metagenome ERZ780226 (study PRJEB29588, sample SAMEA2152373) | human gut metagenome | biome: human gut; feature: human-associated habitat; material: faeces | place: Denmark | collected 2008/2010 ...
CATTGCGCCAGTTCAAGCCTATCCAGTTCTGCAAGCCGCTTTTCAAGCTGGGCAATAAGCCGCTCCTGCTGTGTGGCATCGTCCTCCGGGGCATCGGCCATCATCAGCTCGAAATTCTTAATGCCTTTTTCAAGCGCCTCGATAACCGCTTCCGTGAACTCTGGCAGGGAACAGGACGCGGTGTGACATTCTGCCTGATTGGGGCAAACAAGGCGCGGGGCGCAGCGCTCAACGCCATCCCGGACGTATTGCTGCCTCACCATCTTACCGCCGCACTGGCAGACGACCAGACCGGCGAAAGGATTTGCGTACTTTGCTCTGTTCTTTATCGGCGGGATATTTCCTTTGATGGCCTGCACGGCGTCCCACAACTCTTTTTCAATAATGGGCTGGTGCTTTCCAGGATAAACAAGGAAGTCGGAGTTGCGGGGACGCGTGGCCACGACCTCGCCATCCTCAACGACCTTGACGGTCTTCCGTTTGTTCCAGTGTACCATGCCGATGTAGTGATCGTTAGTCAGCATTTGCTTGACGCTGGACGTGACCCATTTTCCGCCATCCGCAGTCGTGACACCCATGGTTCGGAGTGTCTTAGCAATCTGACTGGCGCTGGTGCCGCCGGCGTACATTTCGAAAACCATCTTGACGATCGGCGCCCGTTCCGGATCCGGTTCCAGCGTGTGGCATTTCCGCTTGCCTTCCTTTATCACGACTTTGCTGTAGCCATAAGGGGGCTTCTGGCCGATGAAATTGCCGTTCTGCACGGAGAGCAGCCGACCGTTTCCCATGATTCGTTTCTGATATTCCAGAAATTCGTTGCCCCGCTTCAGTTCCCGCTCAAACATATCCCGGTCCCGTTCGTCCCGGAGGTCGTAGGTATATTGCAGCGTGATGACGATAGTATTGGAATACCGGAGCAGCTTCACCAGACGGCCAATGTCTTCCAGGTCGCCACGGCTGAGACGCTGAGGCTCGACAACCAGCACGGCCTTGACCCGAGGGGATTCCACCCGCCGCAGCACCTCCTGCACGCAGGGGCGGCTCTCAATGGTTTCGCCGGACACGACTTCCCGGTAACGGTTTGCTTCCGGAATCCTCCGACCATCATCCGGTATGTTGCGCGCCACCCAGTCGTCCAGCATCTGCTCATGTTTGGAAAGCACTTCCTGCACGGTCAACGCCGGATCATCGGTTCGGGACTTCCGGAGATACATTATGATGTCATCGACGGACATTTGGGGAAGCATCCACATTTTGATTGACTCCTTCTTTCATAATTGCCCCGAGCAATCGGTGCAGGGCAGCTTTTGTTATGCTGAAATCAAAAAAACAAATATAGAAATATTTGTAATTGCCGATTGACAAATATAATACTATGTGTTATACTAATCATGTCAGGAGGGAAGCCGACATGAGAAGCTACTCGTCAAGAGAAGTCATCAAGGCGCTCAAGGATGATGGGTGGTACTTAGTCAATGTCGTGGGCAGTCATAACCAGTTCAAGCACCCCAGCAAACCGGGGCGGGTGACGGTTAAGCACCCCGACAAAGACATCCCCCGCAAGACCCTTGACAGCATTGAGCGGCAGTCAGGTCTCCGGTTCCGGTGACCTGACCCCTCCTGACTATCCTGAATCGGAGGTAACGGATATGGCAAAAAAAGTGGAACGATATTTTTACCCTGCTGTATTCACGTATGAGGAAGGGCAGGAAATTGCCGTAGTCTTCCCGGATCTGGACGTAGCGACCAGCGGCGAGAACGACGATGACGCGCTGCTTTCGGCACGGGAACTGCTTGGGTGCGTAATGTTCGGCCTGGAGGAAGACGGCGAGAGCATCCCGGAGCCGACGCCGTTGAGCGCTGTAGCACTGGAACCCAACGAGCGGGTGGTGCTGGTGGATGTGTATATGCCCGCCGTCCGGATGGCGCAGAATAACAAGTCTGTCAACCGAACCGTAACCCTGCCGGCCTGGCTGAACGCTGCCGCGCTGGAACGGAATATCAATTTCTCCCAGGTGCTTCAGGACGCGCTGAAAACACAGATGGGAATTTAAGTGAATCGACCTGCCGCTTCGGTATTCATATACCGGGGCGGCTTTTAATGCTTCTTTCGCAACTGCCCCGATGCTGAATGCACCGGGGCAAATTTTGTGTTTTCGGCGCTCTGCTTCAAATCAAAGGCTGACCAGCTGTTTATTTTGCTTCTATTCTGATGTGCCCACGAGAATAACCATAACTTAGCTCTGCATCTGGGCAAAAAGTAATCACCGTATCCCCGAGTGAAACATCAGACTTTAACTTGCCATCAAGAATTAACGAATCAAAGCAGTTGTATATTTCATCATCATCAACAGAAGAATCTATTGCTCTGATAACATCTCTGAAAATATCGCGCATTCCTTCAACACCCAGAGAAGCATTTTCATTTGTTTCGTCAATCGTAACGCATATTTTCCCTGAGGAACTTGAATTCAGCAATTCGCAATAGTAGCCATAACTATATGCAAAGTATTTCGTTCTAATACTTCCGCGCTCTATTTCCGTAAAACCACTTTCGCTTATACCGTTGTAATCTGATATGAATTTGTTAACTACCATATCATCGATATAATTCCGTTCTTCGATATTGGTGGGATCGTCTCCAGATGGAATATCGTTGCTCTTTTTTTCAAAAACCTCTGTTGTAAATTGTGGAACTGTTTCAATTATTGTAAGCGTGTTATTATCTTCGAGGTTATTGCCATTTTTGCCCCCTAAAACCCCATAGATCAACAAAAAAAGTATTGTCCAGAACCACCATTCCTTATAAAACGGCCTCTTTACTTTTTCTTTTTTTCTCCTTGACATGCAATAACTGCCCCTTTATCTAATCGCGCTGGTAAATGCAACAGCTTTTCCGAGAATTCGGACGCTGTTCATTTCCTCGTTCCAGTAAACAAACGGTTTGTACATGGGGTTCTCTGGTTCCAGAGAGATGTGGTCATCGAAGAGCCTGACACGCTTCAAAGTGGCTTCATTATCAATGAGGACGGCGGCAATTTCGCCGTTCTCTACGGTATCCTGCTGGCGAATGTAAACAATGTCGCCGTCGAAGATGCGGGCATTTATCATGCTGTCGCCTTTGCAGGTGAGCGCGAAATCGGCCTTGATGTGCTTGGGAACACTAATATATTCTTCAATGTTTTCTTCTGCAAGAATTGGTACGCCGCAAGCTATCGCTCCAACGAGTGGGAGCTTTCTCATTTCAGGCATGGGAATGACGTTCGCAGGTAACGTTGAAATATCGGCATCTGAATCATCCTCCCAACCCATTAAGTATCCCGGAGTCGTGTGTAGTGCTTTGGCGAGTTTTTCTATCTTATCTCTGCGCATGTTTGCAATCAGTCCAGTTTCCCACTTGCGGACGGTGCTTCGACCAACGCCAACTTGCTGGGCAACCTGTTCTAGCGTCAATCCATGCCTAGATCTGAGATCGCGAATCTTCATTGCTAGATCATTTTCCGACAAAACGCTCACTTCCTTTGCTTTGGTGTCAAATCGAGTATAACACAGGCGTGTCTTATTTGCAACACATTTTTCTTCAAATCAGAAAAAGTGTCTAAAAAGACAAAAAGCCTCTTGACAAAACAGCCTAGTCGCTGTAATATGAAAGTGTCCTAAACGACACAAGAAAGGAGAGCAATACATTGGATAAGAATAAGCTGATGTACGAGATGGCGAAACAGAAAATATCTATTTTGGACATGTGCCATAAGCTGAGCATGAGTCGTTCTGCATTTTACCGCAAATGTAACGGTATTTCGGAATTCACGCAGGGGGAGATTCAAAAAATGGTTGATATTTTGAACCTTGATTCTCCTGTTGGCATTTTCTTTACCGAAAAAGTGTCTTAAAAGACACCTTGCTTTGAACATTAAGAGGATGGTGCAAATAAAACAAGAAAAGCCTTAAGAGGGAGGCGATGACCATTGTATCCACTAGAAAACTTGCAAGTATTCATACCAGCCCCGGAGATGTTAACGGATGGGCTTGAAATTCCAATAATTGAAGCTACAAATAACGTTCCGGACTGCAAATGTATCGGGTTTAACTATGCGATGAGCTACAAAGAACCTGAGAACGCAGGTGTTCATTTCTTCTTGGATGATTACCAGTTTGAACGGCTTTGGAACAAACCGGATAAGTACGTCCCGATTTTACAAAGATTTCGCTACTTATGCGCCCCAGATTTTTCCACATATTCAGATATGCCGAAAGTTCTGCAAATATACAATCACTACCGAAAACACTGGCTTGCAGCTTACTGGCACAAATTAGGAATGACCGTAATACCGACAATCTCATGGAGTACCCCGGATTCTTTCGACTGGTGCTTCGATGGTGAGCCGGAAGGCGGGGTTGTTGCCATTGGTACGGCAGGAACCCAAAGAAGTAAGGCAAGCCGCACGGCCTTTCTGGAGGGATATAATGCCATGATAGAACGGCTTCACCCTTGCGAGATTCTTTTGTTCGGGAAAGTGCCTGATGGAATACAAGGTAATGTACGGCCGATGGGAGACCCCGCGGCACAAAGGTTCGGAAGGGAGGTGTAATTATGGGTGGTAGAGGTGCAAACGGCGGTGTGCGGTCTGGCAGTGCCGGAAACAAAACGTCATCTAAAAGCTACAAAGGTAGCGGAACATCAGATTACTTTGAAATTCCAAAGCTTTCTAAAGCAGACGTTGCCACGATGAACCGATCGCAACTTGAAACGTTTGCTACTGCGATTTTCGCAAACGATGCAGTGGCGCAAGGCTTATCTATCCAAGAGGGAGTACACCGCGCCAAAAGTCTTATGAGCGGGAACACGACGGCACAACTGAGAAAATATGTCCTGAAGTATGGGAAAAAGTAGCCCCCCATGCCAAAGGAGCAGGCGGAATAAGTGAAGTGACCCAAACGCTTGTCGGCGCATATATCTTTAAGAAACCATCTGAAAGGGGAGGGGAGTTATGCAGATAGAAACCCAGACCATCATCACAAAAAATGCGATCATCCGCATATATCATCCAGACCTTACAGACGAGGAACGCGCCAAGCGGATGAAGGCCATTGAACTGGCGGCGATTCGTCTTGTTCAGGCAAACCGTCAGGCCGAGGCGCGGAAGCGGCTGCAGGAAGATGCCGCCGCCACCCAGGCATAGCGCAAAGGTACATAAGAACGCCCCTGAGCCGCGTGGCGGAAAACGCGGCATCCAAATGGGCGGGAGGTGTTTTCGGAAACACACTCACGGCACGGTGAGAGACAGCCGGTTCAAATCCGGCCCTGCCCTCCAGGCGCATACGCTGTGCGCCTAGCCAAAGTGGAATCTCCTAATCCCTCAGCTGACAGCAGGCAAAGACCGCCCGCCGGGATTGAGCCATACCCGGCGGTCATACGGGACAGTAGCTCAGTCGGCAGAGCGCCGCGCCGGGAGGTAATACGCCGGTTCGAGTCCGGCCTGTCCCGCCATATCCCAAAATACAGAAGGAGGAAATAATCGTGTATGAATTAGAACAGCAGATCGATGAAGCCATCAGCATGGTGCATGATGGGAAGCGGCTGAAGCGGAAGAAATGCTATTTCGTGTCCGAAAAGCAGTACCGCAGCCTGACAGCCCAGGAGCAGGTCGCAGCCATGGCAAAGGAGCAGCTTTTTGACATCCAAAGGAGGATCATGAAGCACTGCATCTTTACGGCGGCATTCCTGGTGGTTGCAGGTGCCATCTTTATTGCGGCAACCGTGCAGGGGATGATGGAGCCGGCTTTCGGGAGCATCGTGATTGTCAGCTGCGCCGCCGGTGCCGTCGGTAATGTGCGGGGATGGTGGACATGCCGAAAGTGACCGTTCCGAACGAGCTGGAAAAGCATATCATCGCGGAAAACAAAATGGATCCCGACCATTACGGCATTTTGTTCCGCGACGACGATACCATAAGGCTTATTTGCTATGACACAAGAGATGAAGTGACGATCAGAAGGGGAGACAGACCATGGTCATAAAAGAAAAGGAGCTGGCGCGCCTGATGAAAGACGCCTACAGAGGTGGCGGCTACACCGTGGCGGTTCGCGGAAACGGAAAAACGGTCATTTGCGCAAACGCTTGGGCGGTGGAGGTCGATAATGCCAGCCTTCCCAGAGAAGCGCTTTCCATGATGGCGCTGCACATGGGATTCCTCCCGGAGCCGGACGAGGCGTTCACCATATACAAAGGAAACAAGGAGCCGACGGTTCAGACGAAAGACTTTGACGTGGCCGTGCAGTGCATCACACAGCTGGACGCCCTGCTGAAAGAGGCCGAGGCCAGGAAGGCACGGGTACGCAAGACCGTACTTACATATAACGGATACAGCATCTGGCAGCAGGGCAATGGAAACATTCTGCTGATCGATCCCGCCAGAGAACAGCTGCTCTATAAAAAAGACGATGTTCTTTCCGTTGGCACCACGATCTATGCCGGCGATTCAGAGAGCCACGTATACATCATCTGTCAGCCGGAGCCTGAAATCAGGATCCTTCAGATCATGGCAGAGGTCAGCTGGCCTACAGTGCAATAAAAAAGAGCGGCACCCCCACCGACCAAAGTCAGGGTGCCGCACAACATTACAAGCCGAAAGGCTCTATGGGCATTATAGCATAGAGTTTCCCCTTCGGCAAGAAGAAAAGGAGCTTTTTATGATTTCAATGGAAAACTGGAACACCCAAGCGGTAGAAAAATTGAATACCGAAAAGAAATCGGTGGCGGGTCAGAAAGAAAATGCCATGTCCGGGGCGGTGCTTTCCGCCCTCAAGGATTTTTGCAGGCAGGACGCGGAATTTGCTCAGGCCGTCGTACAGGGCGGCTGCTTTGCCGACTGCATGAAGAAAGTCGCCGCCGGCGTGGGGAATTCAATCTCCGATCTGGATGCCTATAAGAAGGCGGTTCAATTCTATTTCCCCGGCGCAGAGGTCAGAATGCAGCTGACCATCGATCTGATCGGTCAGGCAGCAGGGGAGGACAAGCCCCAGACCGATTCTGCAGAAGATCTGTCGAAGACCATCAGCCTTGATCTGGCCGATTTCTTTGGGTGAGGCGCAGACATGAAAATTGATAAAGCAATCAGGACTGCGCCTTGGCCGGAGCCGTTCGCCGGAAATGAGAGGCAGCATTTCCAAATGGCGCTGACGTGGCCAGTTGTAAACCATGAGAAGCTGCTGGTAGCGACATTTGTGTGGAATGCCAGTCGCAAGCCCAGCCCCGACACCAGAGATTTCAGGCTGATTTGCTCCAAGAAGCTTCCCGCCGCCGCTATTCTGTACAAAGGCGGAAACAGGGGAAGCCGCAAGGAATTGAGCGCCGCCATGGGAATACATACCGGTTGGTGCTACCCGGAAATTAGCGAGAAGGACGAAAAGGCCCTTGCCAAATGGCTGGGTAAGCAGCCCGGGGACACGCAGAATCATTTTATGCCGGAGCTTGACGCATGGGTACACAGCGCGATTTCTGCGGAACTACTTCGGGAGCGGGACGCCCGGGGGGAGCTTCGGGACGAAGACGTTGACCTCTGCCCGGAGGAACTGCCGGAGGGCATCGTGGAATATATCCGCCACACCGTGCTGCCAGAGGACAGGACGCTGATATACCAAAAAGGCAACACAAGGGGCATCTGCTACTGCTGCGGCCGGGTGGTCAGGGCATCCATAGTGCGATTCAGGCAAAATGAAATGGTGAAATGCCCCGACTGTGGGCAGACCGTTTTCTGTTATCTGAATACCAGCGATCAGTTCAAGACTGAGTATGTGGGGAACCTTGCAGCCATTCAGAAGGGCAAGGATGGACAAACCTTGTTTATCCGGCAATGGCACATTGTACGGGATCCGACAGCCATGTGGCGGGATATCCCGGGGCAACTGAAAGAGATTTGCCGCTATGCCATCCGAGGGAACCACGCTGCCAAGTGGCAGTTGGAAGCCAAGGAGGCCGCTTTCATGAACGTATACCGCTATGATCTGAAAAAGTGGGAGCGGGTATTCAATCTTTCGGAAATTTATGACGGAACCTATAGTTTCTACTGCCCGGATAATTGGAAGAGCATTCTCTCCGGCACCAGCCTGCAATATTGCAGTCTGCAGGACTACATAGGTAGCAAGGATTACCACAGGAACCCCATTCGGTTTCTGATGGATTGGGGCAGATATCCGATGGTGGAGAAGTTCTGGAAGGCAGGATATACAAATCTGGTGCGTGAGCGCGTCGAATACCCGAGCAAAGAATACCGGGACACAGTTTATTGGGGCAGGACATCCATCCGGGATTCCATTCGTTTCCCCATGCGCCTGCTGAGAATTCATGAACCTGAAAGATGGACGTTGGCAGATATGCAAAAAGTATCTGAGCTTTGGCAGGAATCATGTGGAGGGAAAATCGCCGAAAAGGATATTCCGGATCTGGCCAGAGCTATGGTCGCTGTTGAGCATATCCGGGATGCTCTGGGACATGCCAGCGTTCACAAGATTTTGAAGTACATCGGACGGAGGGTAGAAGAAGAACGGAACAGATGGGAAAAGGAGAAATCAGCATATGCGGGAAGGCGGCCGGAATCTCCCGGCACATACCGGGACTACCTGAAGGACTGCGTTAAGCTCCACCTGAATTTAGATGATCCGGAGGTGCTTTTCCCCAAAAATCTGGATGCCGCCCACGCAAGAACGATTGCTCAGGTAAAATATAAGGAAAGCCAGATCAACCGTGAGGCGTTTTCCAAGGAGGTGCAGCGCCTCCAATGGATGGCATGGGAACACGACGGTTTATTGATCCGGCTGCCTGTGGATGGTGCAGAGCTGATTGCAGAAGGGAAGTTTCTCCATCATTGCGTCGGCGGATATGTCGATCGGATGGCCAACGGAAAAACGACCATTTTACTGATTCGCCGTCTCAGCGACCCGGATACACCTTTTTATACTCTGGAATGGCTGAATGGCCGGGTGCAGCAATGCCGGACATTGCGAAACGCCAGCTATACAGAGGATAAACAGGTGCTTGCGTTTGTAACCGCATGGACAAAAGAGCTTGCCAAGAAGGGCAAAAAGAAGAAATCGGCCACTTCGGCCGCCTGATAGGAGGAAAACAGCATGAGTGAAATTGTTACCGTCCGGGATCTGGCTATGGTCACATCGGACATTCAATACGCCCAGCGCCAAGGTGCGCGGCAGCTTGCAAGTAACCTGATTGAGATTGGGAGACTGCTGGTAGAAGCCAAGACCATGGTTGAACCCAAAAGCTGGGATAAGTACATCTGGGATAACTTCGGTTACTCCACATCTTCAGCTGATAACTGGATGAAGCTGTACCGGGAGTACGGCGACAATCAGGAATCTCTTTTTGATTCCTTCACCAATTCCCAAACGTTTGGAAAGCTGAGCTATACCCAGCTTCTCGCCCTGACGGCCCTGCCCGCAGAGGAACGTTCGGAGTTCGTGGAAAATAATGACGTTGAGAACATGTCCACCCGGCAGCTGCAGCAGGCCATTCGGGAGCGTGATGAAGCTCGGAAGGCCGCAGATGCAGCAGAAACTGAATTGGCCGGTGTAAAAACGGCACTGGATAAAGCCCGGAGAGATGCGGCGTCCGATGCCGAGGAAATCAATTCCAAGCTCCATCAAGCGCAGGAGGCAAGGGCAAATGCCGAAAAATCGGAAAGCCATGCTCTGGATATGGTCAAAAAGCTGGAAAAGCAGCTTTCTGACGCCAAGGCTGCTGAAACATCCGCAAAAGAGGATCTGAAAAAGGCAAAAAACAATCCGGATATCCCGGAATCCATTATGGAGCGGCTCAGAAAAGAGGCAGAAGCCAAGGCCGCAGAGCAGGCCGCCGCTGATGTTCAAAAGCGGCTTGACGCCGCTCAGTCCAAAATGCAAGCCGCTGTCAAGGCAAAGGCTGCCGCTGAAGCCGCTGCCAAGGAGGCACAGGACAAGCTGGTGGCGGCACAGAAGGCTGAAAAGATATCCAACCCGGATGTGATGCCCATTAACGTTTTGGGTAAGCAGCTCCTTACCACCTGGAACACCATAAAAGGGCATCGTATCAAGGCCGTTGCGGCGGATCCCGCCAACGCAGAACCTATCCGGAAATTCCTTCAGTATGTGATTGCACAAATGACCGGCGATATGGAGGCGTAGCCGATGCCCAAATGCGATCCACGGGCATTTGCCCGGTGTCCATACAATAAAACCTGCGTTCCCGTAGAGGAAGCCACATTCACCGAGGGCAGCGACTGCGACATATTCAACCAGAAGGTACTGCGTACCCCCATCACACATGCGGACTCGATCCGGGGAATGACCGACAGGGAGCTGGCTGTATTTCTCTATACGGTGACGCGGGCGTGTGCAGACCATGCTTGCCACACCTGCCATATCGGGCAAGAAAACTGCATAGTGCTTTTGCACTGGCTTAAGCAGGAGAAATTTACCAATGAGCATTAAATCCAATTTGGCTGAATCGATCAGACGAGAGAAAGCCAGAAATATGAGATACAAAAAAGCCATCCACGCCGATCTAAATCTGGAAAACATCGGCAACGAGCTTATGGAAATGTACGAATCCGCATCTGATGTTCTGTACTGGTGCGAGAATGACGGAAAAAGCACTCAGCTTGACGAACTAATCGGAGATGAAGAGGAAACCTATGAGCTGCGTATGGCTTTCTCCACGCTGGAGGGCGACTGCCAGCAGATGTTGGAAGACCTAGATAATGAATGGATACCGGAACTTTTTGATGATTTCTTTGGCACCATCAGCCCTAGGGGTGGCTTGATGATGGGCTACGACAGCTACGAGGGGGACTACTTTGGACTTTCTGACAGATACGAAAGCGAACTGGCGCAGAGAGAATGTGCAAAGCGTCTTCTGAATCACACAAAGGCAGAAATTGTTGAAGCCTATTCTATTTGCTTCCGGGTAGCCATCAACTACATGGCACTAAAGAGCCGGTACGATGGCCTTAAATCCTATATCGATATCCTTAACGGTGCAAATACTGGATATCTTGCTACCATAAAGCGAATCGAGGAGCTGTACGATCGGATGACGGCAGATTACCCCAAATACGAGGACAGGGTTGAGTTTGACCGGCTTTGCAACAATATGCCCCCGGAAGTATGGCTGCAATAGTATTTTGAGGAGTTGTCAATATGATTAAAATATTTTTAAGCAAAATTGCAGACAAAAAGCTCAAATCACTTGGCTTCGAGAAAACGGTAGATACGAAATACTTCGTACGCTATGAGCGTGGAAGCAAGCGCCAATACTTGGATATCCTGCATAAAGCCCATGGCCCCGCAATCATCCAGTCCTATGATCCGGAATTGTGGGACGAAAAAGGGATTGGAAACACCTGTTTTGGGATTACGCGTGGAGAGGCTATTGCTGCTGCAATGAAAATAAGCAGTAAGCGGTGGTAAAACGGAGGACACGCTATGAGACGGATTCTGTTCCGAGGCAAAGGTATCGAATCTAGGAAATGGCATGAAGGCAACTTGGTTGATCTCGATGGCGATTTATCCGGGGCGGCGTTCATCGTGCCAATGTCTAGCGGCGCAAGCTCGATCCCAATAAGGAAAATTATTGAATTTTCCGCCGCTGTGATAGATCCGAGAACTGTCGGCCAGTTTACCGGGATGACTGATAAATATGGAGGACGAATTTTTGAGGGAGACATTATCCGCACTGACAATGGCAGCGTAACGGCTATTTCAGTCGTGAAATACGGAGAGTATTACCCGAAAATGTTTTATGCGATGATTGATGCCCTCAAACCACATTTCCAGCATGTCCCCACTACCGGTTTTTACGCGGAATCAACCGATGAGCATGAAGCTATGATGATTTTTCAAAGCCCCTGTTGCGAGATCATCGGCAATGTATACGATAACCAGGAACTATTGGAGGGTAAAAGCAATGAAACGATTGATGTTTAAGCACTGTCGGCCACTTCTTGAGCCATCAAAGAAGGCAGGTACATAAATGGCAGGAGGATTGCATTATAAAAGTCTGGCCGACCTTCCGCCGGGGATACGCCAGCAGGTGGCGGGGAAGGTGGCG
>ERZ780226.2622-NODE-2622-length-12075-cov-3.097255_pt1 | contig 12075 bp, 8 predicted proteins | sample MGYA00511165_ERZ780226 | MGnify/ENA primary metagenome ERZ780226 (study PRJEB29588, sample SAMEA2152373) | human gut metagenome | biome: human gut; feature: human-associated habitat; material: faeces | place: Denmark | collected 2008/2010 ...
AAGCCGCTGCGTGGCATGCTGTTGCCGCAGCATGACGAGCTGCGTCCCCTGTACCGCAAGTTCAGGACCGACCTCAAGTACAACCTGTTCTCCGCACTCAAGGCGCGCGCATCCGGAGACATCCACAATGTCACATATCTTTCCGGCACGCCCGATCTGGGCGGGGAGGCTGACCACACGGCGTTCTTTCCGGGATGCTCGCTGTACGCCTACGCTCCCGACCTTACCGAGAAGGTCTCCGGCTGGCTGCGCGCGGAGAAGCTCGCCGCCTACACGCTGTACTTCTGCTGCGGCTCGACGTTTTACGACTCGGGTTTTTACGAGGAGTTCGAACGCTACCGTATGCGTGCCCAGGCGTTCTTGGCAGAGCATGAGATCACGCGCCTCATCATCACATGCCCGCATTGCGGCTACGAGCTTCCTCAGCTTCTCGAGGGCATGGACGTGGAGATAGTCAAGCTGAGCAAGCTGCTCAACGAGCGAAGCATGACGAGCGGCATTTCCGGCAAGATATCGTTTCACGATGCGTGCTACGACCGCTACGACGGCGAGTTTGGGGAGCTCGCCCGTGACCTGTACCCCAACGCAGAGCTTGTCCCGCTCGCACACGAGAAGCGCGATACGATGTGCTGCGGCGGGGGCGGCATGGTGAGCGTCTACGCGCGCGATTACTGCGTGTACCGCCGCACGATGCGCCTCGCGGAGGTCGACGAGACGGACACGGACCTCGTGCTCTCCACGTGTTTCTCGTGCGTCAACTCCCTGCAGCGAAGCATCGGCAGCACGCCGGTCAAGCACTACCTCGAGCCTGTCTTTGGCATCGACGTCGATTGGAACGTGGTCTATGATGCGGTCGACGCGCTCGAGCGCGATCCCGAGTACTGGCGGCTCACAGGTGACGACAACATCGATTTGACTTTCGATGAGGCGTGAAACCACCTCTCAGTCCGCTAAAATGACCAGCTATGACTACAGAGATTAAAAAGACGAACTGCCATTACTGCGGCTACCTGTGCGCGTTCGACGCGACGCTCGAAGATGGCAGAGTCACCAAGCTCACGCCAGATCCGACCCGCTATCCCTACGACGCCTCGGTCGCGCAGCGGTGCGTGCGCTGGCCGCTCAACCTAGAGAAGCTCTACGACGACACGGCGCGCGTCAACTACCCGCTGCGCCGCAAGGGCGCGCGCGGGTCCGGCAAATGGGAGCGCATCAGCTGGGACGAGGCGCTTGACGAGATTGCGTCCAAACTCAAACAACTTGTCGCCGAGCACGGCCCCTGGACGGTCGCGAGTGCCATTGGCGGCCCGCATGCCGTGTACTGGCCGCTGCACCGCTTCATGACCTTTATCGGCAGTCCCAACAACATGGGCATCGGACCGATTTGCTGGAACCCACGCATCTGGATGGACACCATGACCTACGGGTGGTCCGTCGAGTGCGATTTCAGACCAGGGCTCACGCAATGCCTCGTGCTGTGGGGCACGAACCCTGCAGAATCGGACAACTCGCTGTTCTGGCGCAACATCGCCGACTACGCCCGTGCAGGCGGCAACCTCATCGTCGTCGACACGCGCCTGTCCATGACGGCGGCTCGCGCGAGCATCTGGCTGCACCCCTTCCCGGGCACCGACACCGTGCTCGCCTATGCGCTGGCGCGCGTGATCATCGAAGAAGACCTCTACGACCACGAGTTCGTCGAGAAGTGGTGCTATGGTTTCGACGAGTTCAAGGCGGCGGCGTTCGAACGCACGCTCGAGGAGGCGTCCGAGCTCACGAAGGTCTCCGTCGAAGATATCCAGGCAGCAGCGCGCACCTACGCGACCAATTGCCCCGCCGGCCTGCTCTCGGGCCGCGGCGTCGACCAGATCGGGCCGAACACGGCCCCGCTGCACCGTGTGCTCGCTTCGCTGCGCGCCATCACGGGAAACGTCGACGTTCCCGGCGGCACCCTGCTCAACGAGCGCCCGACCTTCCTGTCCGAGATGGAGCTCGAGGGCAGCGCGCGCCTGAGCCGAGAGTCGCGCGAACATGGCCTCAACGAGCCTGACTGCGGCATCCAGAGCTACCGCGGTTTCGCGAAGGCGGACGCGCGCACCGCAAAGCTCGGCAGGCATCTTCCCATGCGCTACCTGACGAGCCCGCTGCCTGTACGCGTGTGGAACGCCGCGGTGACCGGCGAGCCCTACAGGGTGAGCGCGCTCATCGTCGATGGCGCGAACCCGCTCGTCACCTACGCCGACACGCGTCTGGTGAAAGCGGCGTTCGAGGCCATGGACCTCATCGTCGACTTCGAGTTTGTCATGACTCCGACCGCCCAGATGTCAGACTACGTGCTGCCCGCCGCCGCAGCTCTCGAGCACCCGGCCTTCCAGGCGATGGGCGGCGTCTCGGACTTCTGCTATGGCGGTCCCGCCGCTTGCGAACCGCAGTTCGAGCGCAGGGAAGACTACGTCATCTTGCGCGAGCTTGCCTTGCGCATGGGAGACGCCGAGGAGAACTGGCCAGCCAAGAACCTGACCGAAGAGCTCGCACGCACCATCGCGCCGACCGGCATGAGCTGGGAGGCGTTCACGGTGACGGGGCAATGCGGTAACCCCGCGCACTACTACAAGCACGAGGAAATCGACCCCGAAACGGGCGAGCCGCGCGGATTCGCGACGGAATCGGGCAAGGTCGAGCTCGCCAACCCGTTCCTCGCCAGCATGGGCGCGGGGCGCACCGCGCGCTTCTTCCCCGTGCCCGGCGTGCACGTGGACCGCGACGAGGGCGATGGCTGCGTGACCATGATCACGGGCGCGCGCAAGCAGCCCTACTGGGCGTCGTCGTATTTCGAGGTCCCCTCGATGCGCAGGCGCCATCCCAAGCCGACCGTGGGCATGTCGGCCGCAACGGCGGAACGACTCGGCCTTGCCGAGGGCGACGAGGTGCTCATCTCGCGCCAGGACACCCCCGAGGTGGAGATCGTGCAGTATGTGCACCTCGAGAATATGGTCGATGGCGTGGTATCAGCCGAGTACGGTTGGTGGTACCCTGAGCGGAGGGCCGGAGCGCCGGATTACTCGGGCTGCTTCGAGTCCAACGTCAACCTCCTCACGAGGGGGACGGTCCCCATGGATCCCGAGCCCCTGATCGGAACATGGATCTACAACGGCATTCCCTGCCGTATCAGAAAGAAAGAGAGGGAGTAAGTGAAAAAGAAGTACGCGATTCTCATCTTCTCCAAGCCCCCGATTCCCGGCCTGGTCAAGACCAGGCTCACCCGCTCCCGCGGCGGCACATTCACCGACGAGCAGGCGGCGCAGTTCTTCAAGCGCAGCCTGTGGGACGTGACCGAGCTCGCCTGCTGGTGCATGGACGACCTCGAGGAAGCCAACAGGCGCGAGCGTGAGCGCGACGCCGGGGCTCCCGAGCGCAGCTACGACCTGTTCATCTCCACGACGCCGGCAAAGAACATCCAGCTCATGCGAGAGACGCTCGACGAGATCGGCCCGTGGCCGCGCGAGATCCACTACATGTCCGACAAGGGCACGTCGTTCGACGAGCATTTTGACGGCGCCTTCCAGGAGATCTTCGACCAGGGCTACGAGGCCATCGTCTCCATCGGCGCCGACATTCCCACGCTGCCGCGTACGCACGTGACGCAGGCGTTCCAGTGGCTCGACTACTTCAGCGAGGTTCTGGGCACGCCGGGCTTCGTGCAGGCTCCGTGCCAGGAGTGCGGCACGTCGCTCGTCGGCTTCAGCTACGACACGCCCATCAACCACGAGGGCATCTACTACAACATGGACGGGCGCCCCGCGCTGGACGGCTACCGCGAGAAGCTCACCGAGAAGAACATCCCCAATGCGTACCTGTCTCCCGTCGCCGACGTCGACGAGATCGAGGACCTTGCGCATGCGCTTTCGTGCGCGCGTGCCCTCGAGTGCGCGTCCAAGTTCCAGACCGACATCTACGTGCCGCGCCGCGTGCTCGCGTGGGCAGACTACCTGGGCATCAGGTCGGTCGCTCCGCCAAACGACAACCATGACCCGCGCCAGTACATGGACGACCCGGATTCCGAGGAACTGGGCGAGGATGTCGCGGAGCTCAAGCCCGAGCCGACTGACGGCATTCTCTAGGCACTGACACGCGACCCCCGGATTTTGTCAGTTCGGGGGTCGCTTTTTCATAGGAGCAACTACATGACCGAGAAAAGAGACCTTCACAAGGTGCACGCGCTTTGCCCTCACTGCCTGAAGACGCTTCCGGCGCAGGTGTATGCGGATGAGGACAACAAAGTCTGGATGATGCGCACCTGCCCCGAGCACGGCGAGTTCACGACCTACCTCTCGCCGAACGCCGACCATTACCAGTGGCTGCGCAGCATGCACACGGATGTCACGCGCCCGAAGGTGATGGACCAGGAGATCGTCGGCGAATGCTGCAAGAGCTGCGGGCTGTGCAAACGCCATCTGCGCCGTGGCACGCTCGTCGAGATCGAGGTCACGCGCCGCTGCAACGCGAAGTGCCCGGTGTGCTTCATGAGCGCGGACTTTCCGACGCACGGCATCAGCTACGACGAGATCGAGGGCCTCGTTACGACGCTTGCCGAGAAGGTCGGGCCCGAGACGGGCCTGCAGATCACCGGTGGCGAGCCGACGATACGCCCCGACCTCGACGAGATCGTCATGATGGCACGCCGTCATGGCTTCGTCGGAATCGAGATCAATACGAATGGCATCGTCATCGGGCGCTCCAAGGAGTACCTCCAGAAGCTCGTCGACGCCGGCATCACGGGCATATATCTGAGCTTCGACGGCGTGGACGAGGACCCGTACGAGAAGATCTGCGGCAACGGCGCGATGCTTGCCGACAAGATGGCGGCAATCCAGAACTGCCGCGAGGTCGGCATTCAGATGGTGCTGTGCATGACGATCGTCAAGGGCGTGAACGACGACCTGGTGGGCGAGGTCATCGACTTTGCCTGGGAGAACTCCGACGTCGTGATTGGCGTCGCGCTGCAGCCGGCGTTCATGTCGGGTCGTTTCGAGCCCGAGACCTACGCGGACTACACGGCGGGTGACACCATCTTCGACATCGAGAAGCAGACCAACGGGCGCATCAAGGTGCAAGACATCATGCCGCTCGGCTGCTCGGACCCGATGTGCGATACCGGTACCTTCCTCGTCGCGGCAGAAGATGGGGGCTACGTCCCCGCCACGCGCGATCTCACGCGCGAGGAATACCTCGAGTACTTCGACCCGACGAGCCCACAGGGTTCGGTGCTGCCCGATATCCTCTACAAGAAGGGCGTCGACTTGAACAAGGGCATCAGCCTCATCATCATGGACTACATGGATGCGATGACCGCGACGATGGAGCGCATGAGCGAGTGCTCGATGCAGGTGGCGATGAAGGACGGGCGCGTCATCCCGTTTTGCAGCTACCAGATGACCAACGCTGCGGGCGAGCGTCTCTACGAGATGTGGGGGACGGGCCCGACGGAGTTCGAGCATCCCGGCGACGAGCTCTACCACGAGGACTAGGGGCTCAAGCCTTCACGGAGCCCAAGCCTGCACGAAAACCGTGGCACTGCCACACATCCCACGTAACATGCGCGGGAACCGTGGCAGTGCCACGCATCCCACGTAACATGCGCGAGAAACGTGGCAGTGCCACGCATCCCACGTGAATTGCGCGGAAACCGTGGCAGTGCCACGCATCCGGCGTAGATTGCGCGAGAAACGTGGCAATGCCACGCATCTCGCGCGAGGGCGCTGCTATTTGCAGTCATCGCAGAGGAAGCACACGTCCTCGCCGTTCTCATGAGCGCGGTGCACGACCTCGGCGGCGGTGCCAATCGCCTTTCCGCAGCTTTCGCAATAGGCGATGGTGAAGTTGCGGTTCCAGATGCTCCGCACGTACTCGTCCTCTTCGTAGGGGATCGCATCGACCGGGCACACGCGCGCGCAGTTGAGGCAGCCGATGCACGGTTTGGGCGCCATGTCGAACGGCGGTGCCACCTGCTTTTCCGTCCCGTTGTTGATCATGCTGATGGCGCTCGCGCCGAGTGTGTCGCATGCCTGTACGCACAGGCCGCATGCGATGCACTTCTCGCCGTCGACGGTCACGAACCCCTCGATGCTCGGGTCCCCGAGCGCATCGTTCATCTGCGCAATCGCATCCGACTGCGGAGCGCGTGCGTGCAGGAGCGCGAGCAACATGGCACGGTCGCTCTTCACGCGCTCGGTGCTCGTTCGCACCTCGCACTCGCGGAGCACGGGATAGACGCACGACGTGGCGATGCGCGTGCGCCCGCCTTCCGAAATCTCGACGATGCACAGACGACAGCTCGCCCGGTGCTCGGGAATCTCGTCGTTTCTGCACATGGTCGGGATGAAGATGCCATTGCGCTTGGCAATGTCGTACAGGTACTCGCCGCGCTCGCAGGTGCACGGCTTGCCGTCGATGGTGATCGTCAGCCCCTCGCTCATGCGGCACCTCCTTCGGACAGCGCGTCGCAGCGGCACACGCCCGCACGGCAATGGTGGTCGCGTACGTGCTCTTCCCATTCGTCTCGGAAGCTTCGCATGCTCGAGAGCACGGGGTTCGCGGCACTTTGGCCGAGTGCGCACAGCGCCGTGTCAGTCATGACGTCGCCGAGCCGCTCGAGCATCTCGAGGTCGCCCGCGCGCCCCTGGCCGTCGCAGATGCGCTTTAGAATCGCGCTCATCTGGCGCAGGCCCTCGCGGCACGGCGTGCACTTGCCGCACGACTGCGCGCACAGAAAATCGATGTGGTAGCGGGCCATTTCGACCATACAGTCGCGCTCGTCGAGCACGACCATGCCGCCCGAGCCCATCTGCACCCCCTGCTGAGCCAGCTCGTCGAAGCCGATGGGGGTGTCGAGCAGCTTTTCGGGGATTACGCTGTCGGAAGGCCCACCGGGGAGCAGCGCCTTGAAGCTGTGGCCGCGCGCCACGCCACCACCCATGTCGAAGACGAGCTGGCGCAGGGTCGTCCCGAATGGAATCTCCAAGATGCCCTGGTTGGCGGCGCGCCCCGTGAGGAAGAACACCTTCGTGCCCGTCGAGCCTGTGGTCCCGATGGCGCGGAAGGCCGCGGCGCCCTCGCGGAAGATCCAGGGGATGGCGGCGAGCGTCTCGGCATTGTTGAGGATGGTAGGCTGGTCGAACAGGCCGTGCTGCGTGCTGTGGATGGTGTAGCTCGCGCGCGCCTCGGGCAGCTTGCCCGCCATGGACGACATGAGCGCCGTCGTCTCGCCGCAGATGTACTGCCCGCCGCTGCGCACGATGCGCAGGTGCAGCTTGTGGCCCGACCCCATGACGGAATCTCCCAGGATGCCCGCCTCGAGTGCGGCGTCGATTGCGGCCTGCAGGCGCTCGCGCGCCTTGCCGTAGCCGCTGCGAACGTACAGGAAGCCCTCCTCGGCGCCGATGGCGAGCGCGCCGATGGCCATGCCCTCGATGATCGCGTGCGGGCAGCCCTCCATGATGGGGCCGTCCACGTAGACGCCGGGGTCTCCTTCGGTGCCGTTGCAGATGAGGTACTTGGGCTCGGCGGGCTCGTTCAGGCAGTTGCGCCACTTGGTCCCAGCCGGAAAGCCCGCGCCGCCCTTGCCGCGTATGCCGCTTTGCTCCACTTCCGCGACGATTGCCTCCGGTGTCATCGAAAGCGCGCGGCAAAGGCCCTCGTAGCCGCCGTGCGCACGGTATTCCTCGACGCTGACCGGGTCTTTCGCATCGAGCCCCGCCAACACGACGCGCTGCTGCATCGTGTTGAACGCGGCGTGCGCGTCGAAGTGCTCGCGCGCCTTGTACAGCGGCCTCTCGCCGTAGGCGCCGGGGGTCGAGGCGATGATGTCCTCGGGGTCTTCGCCGTCTTTGTAGCGCTCGAGCACGCGCGTGGTGCCCTCGGGGGTCAGTGCGGTGAAGTACGCATCGTCGATCTTCATGGACGGGCCGAAGGCGCAGGTTCCCAGGCATTTCTCTTCCCGCAGGGTGAACGATCCGTCCTGGCTCGTCTCGCCGAGCTTGATGCCGAGCGCCGCTTCTGCCGCGCGCCTGATCTGGTTCTTTCCGCGCAGATGGCAGGTGGTGCCGCTGCAGACCGTCACGACATGGCCTGACTGCTTCTTGGTGGAGAGCACCTTCAAAAACGTCGTGATGGCGTAGAGGTCGGCAGCGGGGCAGCCGAGGTAGTCCGCCAGGTCTTCGGTCGCCTGTGCCGGAACGTAGCCAAAAGCGTCCTGCAGGTCGAGCAGGACGGGGAGCGCGTAGCGCTGCTCGGGCGGGTAGGCCTCGAGGTACTCCTTGTAGCGCGATTCTTTGGTGTCGGGTGTCACGTCAGTCCCTTCCGAAAGACAACTACGCGTATGATACCCCGTCTTCCGGCAACGCACGCCCGCCAATGACGTGCACGGGCAGGTGGATGGGGGTGCAAGCAGGCGGTGACCGACGTTATCTAATAGTGACGTGTCGCTTGGCGAAATCGGGTTATCATGGTCGAAAACCGTAAGGAGCGGGCGCCGCGCCGCGCGCCCGTTTTGTCTGGAAGGAGCAGCAACGACGATGGCTGCCGAGTTCGACTTTATCCACGACGCCGACCGCTGCGTAGGCTGCGGCCTGTGCGTCGCCTTCTGCCCGCAGTACTGCCTCGAGGTGGGGGAGGGCGGCATGCCCGTCGCCACCCACATGGAGACCTGCGTCGGCTGCACGACCTGCTCGGGCCAGTGCCCCCAGCGAGCGATCACCATTCAGGCGCGTTCGGGCGCGGCTGAGTACGACCCGTACAAGGACGAGCCGCGTGCCGAGCCCATCTCCAAGGAGGAGCAGGCAAAGTACGCCGAATGGGAAAAGATCATCATGGACGCGCTCGACCTGCGCTGGCACCCCGTCGCGGTGGGCATCATCGACAAAGACGAGCTGCTGCCCGATGTGCCCTTCCCCAAGGAGAAGCTGCGCTACTGCCAGAGCATGAACGCCGCGCGCCGCGGCGCATCCATCCTCATGCCGCCGCACTGCCATTCCTGCCCGGACGGCACGTCGATCTTCGGCATGACGGGCGTACCCGAAAAGCTCGCCACGGGAGAGATCTACGTCTTGTTCCACAAGGTCGTCGACGCCGAGGCAGCCGCGAAGATGGTGGCGGAGCGCCCCACGCTGCCGCCCAAGTCCAAACGCGCGACGCTCGTGCAGCCGCTCGGCAAGACCGTGCGCCATCCCGAGGTGGTCGTCTTCACGGGCACGCCCGAGCAGATGATGTGGCTGTCGATGTCCATGAGCTACTTCGACGGGCACCGTCACGACTTCCACGCGTCGGGCTTCAACGCGCAGTGCGTCGAGGCCACGCTGCTGCCCATGATGAACGACGAGCCCAACATCTCGTTCGGCTGCTACGGCGGGCGCGCGTCGAGTGACATCGGCGAGGACATGATGTACATGGGCGTGCCGCTCAACCGCCTGGAGACCATCGTGAAGGGTTGCCAGGAGCTGGCAAAGCGCGCCATCCCGCAATCGCGCATGAAGATCTACGTGCCGCCCATCATGTAGCGCACCTGAACTGCTGGGCGTGAGTCGAGGAAGGACCGACCTACCGTGATAAAGCCACCGTTTCTGATCCGCGATGCGCGAGAAAGCGACATGCCGACGATCAACTACCTGTTCGCGTCGCAGGATTTCCCGGATGCGCCGGGACCGGAGGGCATCCGCGTCGCCATCGGCGATGGCAACGTCATGTTCGGCGCGATACGCATCGAGCACGCGCCGGACGGCTCCGACAACATCAACCCCGTCGTCGTCTTTGGCGTCAAGCAGGGACTGGGTGTGGGCAAGGCGCTCGTCGTCGACGCGCTCAAGAAGCATCCCGACCTGCGGCTCGTCGCGCGCGGGCATTCCGTCGGCTTTTACGAGGCGCTCGGGTTCGTGCGCTGCGGCTGGAAGGACATCGACCCCAAGTACCGTACCGACTGCGACATGTGCCCCATGCTCGGCACCTGCGGGCCCGTCCCGTTCAAGTCGGTTCCCGCCCGCCACGTGCTCACCTTCCTGGGCACGAGCTCGGGCTGCGGCGTCCCGGCGTTTTTCTGCCACTGCCCCGCGTGCGAGGAGGCGCGCCGCGACCCCTCCAAGCGCCGCGGCTGCACGGGCGTCGTCATCCAGGGCAACGGCACGACGCTCATCGACACACCGCCCGACGTGCGCCAGGCGCTCATCCGCGAAGGGTTCGACACCATCGACGAGCTCTTTCTCACGCACGCGCACTACGACCATTTGGGCGGTCTGGGCGAGCTCGAGTACTTCATACGCCTGTGTCGCGAGGGCACGCTGCCGTTCCATGGGAGCAGCCACGCGCTCGCCGAGGCGCTTCAGGAGTTCTCCTACATGGACGACTGCTTCGAGCTCGATGCCATCGACGATTACGCCACGCGCTCGTTCGACGGCATGAACATCCAGGCGCTCCCGCTCAACCACTGCCCGGGCGCGTTTGGCTACCTCATCACGACGCCCAACGGGCACCGCACGTTCTACGCCCCCGACACCGCCGAGCTCAAGCCCGAGGTCGTCGAGATCTTGAAGGGAGTCGACACCCTCATCATGGATGCGACGTTTTGGAAGAACGTCGGCGTCCACAAGACGCACCACACCGTGCACCAGACCGTCGACGAGGGCATCAACCTCCTCGGCGCGGGCAAGGTCATCTTGCAGCACCTCGCACCGCACATGTGCGACAAGGGCGTGAACGAGATACACGAGATATACCAGTACGCGGCACAGTTCGGCGGACGCGTCGCCGTCGCAGAAGATGGGATGAAGGTAGAGCTATGAGCGTGATGGAGATTCCTGCCGTCTACAACGAGACTTTGGAGAAGTGCCTGTCGTGCGGCAAGTGCATGGGGCGCTGCGAGTCGCTGCAGCGTGCGGGCATGAGCCTGCTCGAGATTGCCAACGGCATGCGCAACGCGCTCGTCCGCTCGTCCGACGAGACCGAGCTCGCCATGAGCATCATGGCGACCGGCTTGCCGATGACGAGGCTGCGGCCGATCACGACCACGCGCTTGCCCTTGATGGGCACGTTATAATGCTTGAGCAGCGCCACGCAGGCCGCGGCGGTGCAGGGTGGATAGCCGCTGTCGGTGCCGGCGTAGACTGCGGCGAGCGAGCCGTCGGTGATGCCGTCCATATCCTTTCTCGGGTCGAGGGCGCGGCGGGCGGCCTCGTCGTCGAGGTGCTTGGGCAGCGGGCGGAACATCAGGACGCCGTGAACACGCTCGTCCTCGTTGAGCGAACGGATGTTGTCCATCAGCTCCTGCTGGCCCGCGTCCTCGGGCAGCACGACCTGACGGACCGTGATGCCGACCTTCTCGCAGCGCTTGAGCGCGCCGCGCTCATAGGACAGATCGTCCTCGCGCGCACCCACGCGCAGAATGGCGAGGCAGGGCTCCGTGCCGTTTTTCTTCAGCTCCTCCGCCTGCTCACGCAGCTGTTCGGTCAACGCCCTGGCGGCGTCGGCCCCCTTGAGTAACATCGCCATGATGGTTTCCTCCTCATGCCGGCGCGGTGCGCCGTGATCTCAACGTTAGGATAACAAACAAAATTTTCGCTGTCAATTTCTTTTGCAAACCGTTTGCGCCGGAAGGATTTCCTTTCTTCGCCGCCTTGCTATTTCCGCCGCTTTCTGCTACCATAAGGGGGATGAAATTTTATCTGACCGGAGGGATATCCCATGTCCGTCATCGAAGAAAAGAAGGCTCTGCGCACCTACATCCGCCAGACCGAGCGCACGCTCGACCCCGCCTACAAGGCCGAGAGCTCGGAGGCCATCTGCCGCTGCGTCCTCGCGCTGGAGGAATACCGGGCCGCGGGAACCGTGTTCGCCTTTGCCGGCACCGTCCATGAGATCGACACCGCGCTGCTGCTGAAGGAGACTCTTGCCGCGGGCAAGACGCTCGTCCTGCCGCGCTGCGCCGAGGACCACGCGCTCGACCTGTGCGTGGTCACGTCGATGGACGAGCTCGTGCCGGGGATGTACGGCATTTTAGAGCCGAAGGCGGACTGCGCGCTCGTCACGCCC
>ERZ780226.2626-NODE-2626-length-12056-cov-3.306808_pt1 | contig 12056 bp, 17 predicted proteins | sample MGYA00511165_ERZ780226 | MGnify/ENA primary metagenome ERZ780226 (study PRJEB29588, sample SAMEA2152373) | human gut metagenome | biome: human gut; feature: human-associated habitat; material: faeces | place: Denmark | collected 2008/2010 ...
TGCCCGCCATACATTGCTCTTTGGAATAATCCAAAAAGACAATCGTATCACATGCCGCCATTCGCATTTGATAGGTTCTGCTGTAGTCCCCATCCAGAATCCATTCATCGGTGGCGAATATTTGATGCAGAACATCATCAAATTCGTCTCGTGTGATATGGGAGCCATCGGACTTCCACCATATATTGTCAAGATGATATACGGGGATTTCCAGAAGGCTGCTCAATCGCTTTGAAAAGTAGCTTTTTCCGCTGCCGGGACAGCCAATTATGATGATTTTATTCATAAGGTGCTCCTTTTCGAGATCAAGATCTTTCGACTTCATCATATCATAGAAAAGAAAAATCTGTCAATCATAATTCACCTGACAGCGCGGATGCAGCGCTGTAAATAAAGAAAAGACCCGAAATCCTACGATTTCAGGTCTTAAAGATGGTGGAGATAAGCGGGATCGAACCGCTGACCTCTTGAATGCCATGGAGCTCAAATATAAAAATAGGTAGAAATAGTTCGAAATAATATACAATTTGATCGTTTTAACCAGCTTTTTCGTTTCAAAAAATCTAATGATTTTATGGTGTTTTGATATGTTTCGCTGTCATTCTGGTCAAAATTCTGGTCAAATTCGTGTTCGCTATTTCGGCTGATTCTGCCTGTCATCGTATCGAAAAGAACAGGAGGTTTTACATGAACACACAGCAATCCAGTGCATCCCCCGGCATTTGGGGAATGCGTCATGAAGCGTTTCTCCGGCAGTATCGGCATAGTACCTATGTGACACTGCTGACGTCTGGGGAGCTGGATGATTACCTGGCAGGAATCGACCAGTGCGCCATGGAGATGGCGGAGAAGCTCACAGAGCGGCTCATAACAGAACGCGGAATTACGGAAGCGCTCAAACGGGATGATCCGGTTCGTTGGGTGCGGGAAATGAATTCTGTGAAGGCAGCCGTCCGGGAGATCGTCTATGCAGAGATAATTGACGTGGGATAATGTGTGGGGGCATTCCAGCAAAAGCCGGGATGCCCCCACAAAATCTGTTACCCTTTTACGCCTCTTACATCAGATTTCCTTCATGAATACGGTGTCGGTATCTCCAATGTAATTTGTGAGGGTATCAATAGGCATGAACCCACATTTTTCATAAAAGCCGCTCATATCCGAAGGAATATACACCTTGGAAAAACCGCAGGATTTTGCGTATATAATCACGCTGTCGATCATGCGGTGGCTGAGCCTGTATCCACGGCACTTTTCATCCACAAATATGGTGCTGATCCATGGCGAATAGCGGTTCTCTGGGTAAAAATCTTCCTTCAAGAAGGTACAAAAGCCAGCAATCTCGCCGCCTACAAGGCAAACAAATACAGACTCCCACTCCGTAAATATATCCCGTCGCATAATATCCGCCAGATGTGGGCCAACAAATTCCCACGAGCAGTTTTGAGCATACTGAATCAGCTCATTCCAGTATGCGCCGCAGGGAGTAAGCCGCTGTACGCGCACTGAGAGTCCAAAATGCAGGGCCAGCTTTTTCGCGGTTTCGCAGCGGGTATCAGTTTCCGTATTTTCACGAACAAGCGTAAAGGATTCGGAGTTTTTCATGTTGTCATACTGTTCCGGACTATTGACTCTGGCAATGCATTCCCTAAAATTGCTCATGGTTTGCTCTGGATTGTCGGATTCCCGAATCTGCGAAAGAAGAAACTGCTTTTCAGGGTCAGCGCGGTCAAAGAAGCTGTCAACAGACATTTTCTGCGGGGATAGCATAACCGCAACCTGATGATGCCCCGCAATATTCCGCAGTACGCCCAAGGGAATATTTGTGTCAACAATGACTTTCTGGTGTTCCGAGATACGAATCAGCTCCGCAATTTCAAAGCTGGTGATCTCGCGGGCGTTTCCGTTGATCCAATTTGCATATTCCTCTGGGGTTCGGTTCAAATACTCCTGCCAATCCCGCTTGGTGAGAAAATAGCTGAGATTGGGCTGCTCCTCCGAAGTTGCGATTTTCAAGGCTTCATCCAGCATGTAGTTTTCGCGGCAGTGAATCAGTCCATATTGCGCTGCCAGCATTTTGCACATGATAGACTTCCCGGCGTATGCAGTTCCAGTGATGAACAGGCAGTTTCTAAGGTAATGTTTTATAACAGAATTGTTGAGTTCCATATGATTTTTCCTTTCAATGTGCATAACAAATTTGGCCCAGCGTTACTGAGCCTCCCACAGCATAATGTTGCCGTGTTAGCGGATGCGATTGTTATTGCACAGATAACGGAAAGAAATCATAGCTGAACCTCCATGTGGGATAAGCTGACAATAACATAGAAAGGGGAACAAGTCAAGTATCTGCGCCTTTGGTCAACTTATGTCCCCATTGCAATTATTGTTTTGACTTCCGCATAAATATCGTATAAAATAATAGAAAGACAGGATGTATCTGTAAACTCTGCGGATAGAGGTGACACGATGAAATTAACGGCGGTATCCTTCTCCTACAAGAAGTGTGATGTTCTGCATAATCTTTCTCTGGAAATCCAGCCCGGAACCATATGCGGGATCGCTGGGCACAATGGAGCTGGAAAGACCACTTTGCTGCGGCTCATGGCTGGAATTCTAAAACCAACAAGCGGAAGCATTGAAAAAGTACCCAACGATTCTATTTCCTATTTACCGGAACGGGCAGGGCTCTATGATGAGCTGACGGTAGCGCAGAATATAAAAGTGAGCGGGATGCTCTCTGGCATGACGCGCCGGGAGGCTGAGAATATCATCGACACGCTACTGAAGAAATGGCATCTGACGGAGCAAAAGCACAGCCTTGTCAAGCAGCTGTCCACAGGTCAGCGGCAGCGAATCGGGTTTATTTGTGCCAGCTTTATTCCCTCTACGCTTGTCCTCTGCGATGAGCCCACGCTGGGTGTTGATGCATACACACGGGAGTTGATCGAGCAGGAGATCAGCGCCATGCGAGAGAATGGCAAGACTATTATTCTTGTTTCTCATGACCTTGAATTTATTCGACATATCTGTACGCGGTTTGTTGTTATCAATGACGGTCAGATCGTTCATGACAGCCCGCTAGGACCTGACGATCAGATCGAGGAGCTGTATTTACAGTTGACACGGGAGGATGCCGAATGAATATACTGCTGGCGCTGCTGTATCGTGATTTGTGCGAATTCTGGAACAGGAAGCGGAGACTATATCCACTTGTGATTGCGCCACTATTCCCACTGCTGGCCTGCCTGTCTAAAACTGGCCTGCTGGCATCTCGCACCGATATTATGCGGCTTATGTACTTGATTATCCCGATCTATGTTTCACTGGAAACGACGCTTTCGCAGACGGTGCAGTATTTAAGCAGCGGTATTTATGAGCGATACCTGATCGACAAGCACATCCCCAAAGCCTGCATTGTGCTGGAAAAGTGGATCTTGACCGCCGCGTTTTCCACCATAGCGCTTGTTCTCAGCATGATTGTGCAGCATATTCTGATTCATTTTGGCGTGGTTCAGGCGCTGTCGGTATTCAATGGATGGATATTCCTCGATATGCTGATCGTTGGGCTAATCTCGGCATCGCTAGGACTGCTTTCCGCAGTCATCATCCGAAACGAGAAAAATATGTATCTCTATATGGCGGCACTGCTTGTGGTTATGGTCGCGGCGTTTCTGCTGTTTCAGCTGCTTGGATGCTATTCCGAGGTGGCCCTTACGGTCTATCTGGTCGTAATCGCAGCAGGGAGCCTTACGGTTTCCAGAAGATTTTTTACCAGTGCAAGATTCATCAATCGGGTCGCTGGATGAACGGTACAACTACAGCATAAAAATTTTAAATACAGACGGCGTGGCAGGTATGGTGCTGATCATACCTGTCACGCCGTTTTTCTTCGTTCGTGCGTAACAAAATCTTGTAATCGTTCACGTCTTGATATGTTCTTCAGAGGCCAGACTAATACTCATATTCTCCTCAATAATCGGCAGCTTAAATTTGATGGATTTCAGCCACTGTCCATTAGGCTGACGCTCCGGATAAATCTGAATCTTTGAGATTAACACCTCCATCAGCTGTCGCTGCTCCACATCGTTCATCTTGCCATACCGCTTCTCAAAGTAAATTAACACTTTAATAGATATTGTTGTCAGTTAGTTTCTCTGCCTCAATGGCCTGCTTTTTAGCTCTGGCCGCAATCAGCAGGGACTCTGCATCCTCAATTTTATCATGCTCCAGTAACTCCTTGAAGTATCCGACGCCGCCCAGATTCTTCAAGCGTTCGTTGTCCAGGGCGAAGCCTTTTCGCATATACTTCTTCAAAATTTCCATTGCCCAAATACGAAACTGCACGCCGTGCTGAGACTTCACATGGTAGCCAACGAGATTGTAGAACTCAATCTGATAGGTTTTTTCGTCTGCAGCAGTTGTTGCAAATTTTGTAATAACTGCATTGCGTTCGAGCTCACCTTCTGTAAAAATATTTTTTATGCAGCAAGAAATATCTGATTTGTTTTGTTTGAACAAATCCACTAAATCTTTCTTAAACCTGTAGCCAATGCTTGTGATAAATCTTGTAGTGTAGCACTTGTAGCATCTTCGCTGGAAGATTCTTGGTTATATCCCCTGCTAACATTCATTTTTGATCCTGTTGCACTTGACTTGACAATTCAGGCTATAAAATATTTTCTACTCATCACTTCTGCTATTTTTGAAAGAATTATTTTCTTTATTATCCACATCTATACCTCTTAATTTAGGTTCATAACTACTACTCAATAATGCAAAACCACATTGGCAAAACCATACTTAACCCTGCTTCCTCCAGTTATTTCCAATTTCATATCATTTGAATAATTCAATCCTATTTCTAACTGGATAGGTGGAGATTGTGCATTTAACGAATATTCTTCAACATATTCACCATTCAAATAAACTTTTAGTATTACATCCTGTTTTTCATATTCATTAGTTCTTCCAACATCAAAGGTTATTTTTGAATATTTTCCTTGCAAATCAAATAGAGCATATCCATCTCCTTCCCCAAAAAGCGAATGGTCATCATATATTACAAAACCCTTATTATATGTACTACCTCCCATTGAAAAAGACTCTCCATCCGTAGGAAGATATTTCGCATAACAGGTGCCCTCGTACAAAACATCTGTATCAAACAAATCCACTTTTGTTTCAGTAGCTATATCTTCCCCATTAGCATTATAAAATACTACATTTTGACCAGAGTCATATAATAATTTGTTTTTTACCACCAAATCTAAAAGTCCATCGGAATAATAGTTATTATTGTCAACCACTATTATAGATTTATTTACAGCCTCTTGAACTTTTAGCCCATCAGATATAAGGGCAGGATTTTTAAATTCGAAGTTAGGTGTACTTGATATTTGATTCTGGAGATCAGCATTCTGTTGACTCAATTTATTTATTTCTTCATCTTTATATTTAGCTTCTTCATATACGGTTTGTAATGCTTGCTTAAAAGACATATGCTGGTGGACCATGTGCAATGGCACTATGCAGTTATGGGATTACATCCTATACACAACATGCTGATCTATGTTGGGAATTTCTTATGTCAACGCTGTCCGAGGAAACCCAATTAGCAGTATACAACGACAATGGCTTTTTAATGAATCGACATGCACAATCAACTCAATTAAAAGCAGCGACACTGTCTACGGCCAACAGCGCGAGCATATTGTATGGACAAAGAGATCAAAATGGCGATTATTTCAACCCTCTTACAAAGGAGGAGCAGGATCGTATTATCACTATGCTGAATCAAATTGACAATGTACGTTTTCGATATTATGATGTACTGCAAATTATCGAAGATGAAGCCGCTGCCTATTTTTCTGATGATAAATCAGTAGAAGAAACAGCTGCCCTCATTCAAAATCGTGTGAGTATCTATCTTTCTGAGAAAAACTAGATGTTAAACGTGACAATGTGTTAATTTACAGTGAGGGGCTATACTTAATTGTAAACTGGAGAGCGATTGCAAATGAACCGCTCTCCAGTTTTTATCGTCCTATTAACTGTGTCTTTTTTTCAGCAGCTCCGAAAGGCGCTCCCACAAATCCATATAATCTTTTTGCAAGTTTTTGATCTCATCGGGATAACCCCCTCCATAGTTGTTTGCCAGGATCGCCACCTGATTCAAATTGTTGGCATACCGTCGTTGTAGGGAAACGAGCTCCCGAATCAGGGCCAGCTCCTCCTCAACACCATTATGTGCAGGTGGATGGGGCGCTTTCGTTCCTTGTTCGCCATGGGGGCTAACGATCCTCCCAATCGCGGATAGGTTCACTTTTACTTCGGGGATATTCTTTTAATTTCTTGCAGGTTTCCTTCGTTTGCTCGGCAATACGTACCGGCTTTTTCTGCTGAATATCAGGATTATCACGGGAGATCCGAAGCTCATAGCTGTAAAGCTGCTGTTCAGTTAGAGGGCTGGTATAGGTCAATTCGCCCCAGGCCAGAAACTCCCCGGTTACAGATATAATCGTGGAAAAAGCTTGTGCATATTTTTCAGAGACAAATCAATTGGCCAAATTATACCGTTGATTGATATTCGTGTAAGAATCTATTTGCCGGAAGTAATTTTTGTAGAATTTATTTGCTTTGGAATTCCGCAAGAGATGGAATATATGGAGCAACTCTATCTAGTTTTGTTCGGAGTCGTTAGGGTAAATAGTAAACTGGAGAGCGATTTCAAATAAACCACTCTCCAGTTTTTTGGCCACTTTAGTGAAAAGAAAATAGAACCGCCACTTTAAGTGGCTACTCGTGATAGCGATGCAATGATAAATATTCAAGCCCCTTGAGGGGTCAGCATGAGGCTGATTCTTCTAGTGCCTGAGCAAACCGGTGGTTTTGATTACGAGCGGGTCAGTAACTCTGCTTCTCCAAGCACTTCGCAAGCACCGCTTCCAGCATCGCCGTCCGATACACAGACTCCTCCATTGCCTGCAACAGTACCTCCGGCTCAACCGCATCCCAACGAACATCATATCCAGCCTGTGCATAAAGAAGCCGTATAAACTCTCGAATGGAACGCCCATTCCCCTCCCGGAAGGGATGGATATAGTTCAGCTCCGCCAGATAGTAGGCGCTGTGGGATGTCAACTCCTCTTCACTCAGATTACGGAGATAATTTTCATCTTTCAGCTTTTCCAATAGCGAAGCCAGCTTTGGCGCTATCTCCTTGTGAGACAAGAAACGCGTCGTCCCCTTCATAATATCTTCTTTTCGGAAATGGCCCGCGAAGGAATACACGTCTCCAAAGAGATATTTATAAATCCGGCACAGGTGATTGGATGTAAAACGCCCCAGGATCGGAGTTTCCAGCAGATCATTCTGCCGCACCGCTGTAATATCAGCCTCCACGATCCGAAGCTGCTGATTGTCCCTGATCCCAAGCCGATTCCGCAGAACATTGGTGTCCCGATAGCAATAGATAGAACCCGTGACGGTATATACGTCGTAACGGCTAAAGCTCTCAGCCATGGCGCTTCCCCTGAGAAACGCCATACTTTTTCAGGAGCTGGTTCACGGCGTCATCCGCGCTGATTTTCCCGTCAGACATTTTCTGCATCAGGTTAATGGCATCATCGCTGGGGCGCAGGCGCTCCACCGCATGGGATGCCAGCGTATACTTTACATTCTTCTGATAAACAGGTGCCATAGGGCATCCCTCCTTTGGATTGAGTATACCGTATTTTGATACAAAACGCAAACGGTTTATCATGGTGCCAGCATCTTGCACAGGTTGACTTATACGGGTTGCATCATGGCATTACTCGCTTTGCTCCATCAATTCCTGCATACATTCCGGGACTATATAGCGCGCAAGAACCGGAACCGCCAACGCATACTGATTTTTATACCCAGCGAAGGATTCCCTCTTCATGAGTCGAAATCCGAATTTATGATACAGCCGAATCGCCTGATAGCTCCACGGCTGGGTATGCAAATAAACCGGGAACGCACCCTCTTTCTCATAGATATTTAGCGCAGCCGCAATCAAGGCGGAGCCGATTCCTCTGCCCTGGTACGCCTCTTTTGTGATAAGCCAGTGCAAGGAGGAAACAGGCGCACCATTCTGCTCGTCAAACCATGCAATGCAGGCACCAACTAAGCAGCCGGACTGCTTGTCCGATACGAAAACGCCGCGCCGAGCAAGCAAATCCGGCCTGCTCAAATACATTTGGGAAAAATACGTTCTTGCCTCCCGCATGGATGGAAAATCCCCGATTTCATGTTCCAGCTCTGCCCATTGCTGTGCTACACCCGATCTGTAGGCATGAAGCTCAAATTGGGGCGGGAGCGCTGGAGGAGCAAAGGCCGTGGGCGTATTCTTCTTCATAATGATGTTGTAATATGGAATACTTCTGTCCAGCATGGCTACCCGCCTTTCTCCATCTGATTATTTCATTATACCATAGTGCTGGAAATTCTATCGATCGGAAGGACCATACGTTCTTGGATATTTCAGAAACCTGCCGGATTTTGTAGTAATACAAAAAGCAAGCAACATCAATTGTCACTTGCTTTTTCTAGTGCAAATCTATAGATTGTAGGAAATGCATCTTTTTTTATCTGACGTGCCGCTGTAATAAGCCCTCTTAATCGCTGCCTACTTTTCGTGTTGGATGGATCTTCCCTTAGTCTCTTGTGTTCAGCAATAATATTTTGCCGTAATGAATTTTTTACAGTTAAGTTGCCAGAAGAATCTATGATTACTCCTGTTACCAGTTTCGGATACTTAGGGGTGTAGCTTTTAACCTTCTTTTCGGAAATCTGGTAGCCATAACGTTCAATTATTCCGAATACTCTTTGCTTAAAGCTTCGAGAGATCTTCTGTTCACAGGAAAATGTAACATCATCCACATAAATAGTCATAGTAACTTTGGCACTATCAGCTAGCGTTTGCATTTCATCAAACATACGGTGGTTTACAAGATACGACAGTATTGGACTTGTTGGAGCACCAGAAATCAAATGGTTATAGCATGTTACGTTTTTTTCAGTGAGGAAATCATAAATAGTCTGAGAATTCTTTAATGTAGCCTTTCTTAGATCAACTGTTGTAAAATTTGTCAGCGCATTAGATACATCTGGTGAACAGAACATATCGTTAAGGAAAAATCTATATACAGCATCCCTAGTGATTGATGGGAAAAATGCAGTTAAATCAATTTTGAACAAGTATCGAGGTTTTTCTCCTGTATGTAGTAGTGCATTGTCAGCATATGAACGCCCTCTTATTCCCGAAAAAACATTTGAGGGAACTTCAATCTTGCTGAGATATTTTTTTATTTGCTTTTGAATTGATTTTAATTCAATACGTGGTGGCTCTATAAGGCGAGGCTTTCCGTCATTGTTAATGTATGGATCTACCAACGACGCAACATAGCTTTGCTTCATCATATTGGGATCATTAATGCCAAGCAAATAGCGTAACAGTTTTTTTGACTTAAGGCCATAAAGCGGACAATTATCGTATTTCAAAGGTTGCACACCTCTTAGTTTTAAAATGTGCTGAGGTTAGCTGCCAATTGCTATGCCGATCATCCAACGGACAAAATCAGCAAGTAACTCAGGACAGCAGAGCGATATAGCCAGTACGACCACCGCGATTGCAAGTACTACAATCGCAAGGGGGAGAATAGACTTTCTCCCTCCAAACGAAACCTTATTATTGTCACCAATAACGATAACAACATTAGGGTTGTCCGCCTTTTTCAAGGTAAATTCACCTCCTTGTTATTTTGGCTCCCATCTGCAGCTGGGAGGACTTCCCGGTCCATAAATAACAAAGGAGATACGCAGCCTTATATACTTTTTCACCTCAGCACAAATCCGACTTCCCAAACAGGAGTCAACTTTGCCTCACAGCATACAGCTCAACACACAATATACATAGCAAAATAGCTCAACGATGCATAGCATTACGCAATGTGAGTCCCTAAGCCTGATATTAATGCAGGGGGAATGTGTGCTGGAAACATATGCATACATATCGTGTTGATATATATGCCGCCCGTATTTTCACGAGCCAATAACCGGAAGTCAATCTGACTGCTCATACTAGCACCAATATTATACCATATTATGCCGAAAATGCAAATACATTTTACCTACCTGTTGCAATTATTAATTGGGGACGACACAACATGTAATTCCGTGCCAAGGGAAGGGACTTATGTCAATTTGACGGTGAACTGACTTCATGTTGTGAAAAGTAGACATATCATAGCAGCGGAGACAAATTCGCCGGAAGTAGTTCTCTGGGATAAATCTGGGTGATAGCCATCCATAAATACTAATTCTCGGTTCATTTTACTTATCTGCATAGCCGATATAATAATCATCTAGAAATACTACCATTAATCAGTCCTGGTAATATTCTTGCCGCGCGACACCTAAAATTAGTTATCTAGCACTCCATGATAATTTACAATAGCTTAATCAGTTCAAACACTATTTTAGGCTATCTTCTTTCCTGAGAAAGGCTGTGCTGTCTACTATATAATGAACATTCCCTTCCCTCATCACATTTTTATTAGGGTTTATGTGCCTCGAAATCACATAATTATGAAAAAGGCCCGCCGAAGCCGCAACCTTGCCGCTCCGGCGGAACCTCTTTATACCATCTTCCGGCTGATCTCCTCCACGATCTCCCGGAACTCCGCTACCGCTTCATCATACTTTTCCGCGTCAATGCTCCCCAGCGCATGGGCCTTCCGCGCAATCTGGTTGAGGTGATTGCCGCAATAGTAGAGCTGCCGCATCATCGGGTAGAAGTCCGGGGGCGGCAATTCTCTGGGCTGAATCCCGTCGATGAGCTTCCGCAGATAGACCTCCCGACTCAGCCCGCTTTTATGGACGGCGGTATTGAGGCGGTCTAATTCCGTATCTGTCAGGCGGAGAAAAATTCGGTTGTTTCTTGTTCGCATGATAACCTCCGATCTATGGGGTTACAGGGGTCTGCCCCTGTCAGGCTGCCTTTGGGCGTCCAAAGGCGATGCCTGCTATACGAGTCACACTTCCCCGCAGAGAACGTGCTTTCCAGTTTGGAGCAGCTCTTTGGCATGGACAGTTCGGATATTTTTCCCGTTCATTTTCACCGGAATGCACCGCTCCAGCAGCCGATCATAGACCCGCTCATGGACCAAATCGGACGGATGCTTGAGCTCCTCCAGCGTCAAATTGGTTGTCACAATCATGGGCTTTCGGCTTTGATAGCGGGAATCCACCACCTGAAACAGCTGCTCCAGCGCGTACTCGGAATTCCGTTCCGCACCCAAATCATCCAGAATCAGCAGGCTGTATGTATTCAAACTGGAAAGGAAGTGCTGCCGCTCCATGCCATACATTCCAGTAACGGCACTTAAAATCTTCGCAAAATTTGTCATCAGCACCGGTACGCCTTGGGCCAGCAGCGCATTAGCGATACAGCCCGCAAAGAAGGATTTCCCAGTTCCGACGCCGCCCCATAGGAGCAGGCCCATATTCTGCGCCTTCATGGAGTCCCACTGTTCCACATACCGCTTTGCCAGCGTCAGTTCCGGCGTATAGCCCAAATCGTGCTCAAAGGTGTACTCTTTCAGGTTGGCGTTCTGGAGGCTGTTTGCCCGCATACCGGTGATGAAATCCATCAGCTCCCGTCGTTTTCGTGCTGCAATCTGCTGATCCCGCCGCTGCTTTTGGCACTGGCAGAGCACATCCACCACCAGCTCTTTGCCGGGAAACGAGATTTTTGCCTGCTTTGGGGTGTGGCAATGAGGACAATACAGGAGGCTATCCGCAGGATTCTCGTATGCGTCCGATATTTGCGGCATTGCCGCAGGGATGGACTGAGCTAATACTTCGGTTAAGTTGGTCACAGGCTCTCCTCCTCACTGCAATCATAGTTTCGAGTTTCCAGATAACCTGACTTCGGCATATAATTAGCCGCTTCTTTCTTCTTTGTTTTTTCTGCAGTATTTTTCGTCATTATTCCATTCCTCCTGTCTCATCCAGATATTCTTTCAAAG
>ERZ780226.2627-NODE-2627-length-12055-cov-4.048750_pt1 | contig 12055 bp, 16 predicted proteins | sample MGYA00511165_ERZ780226 | MGnify/ENA primary metagenome ERZ780226 (study PRJEB29588, sample SAMEA2152373) | human gut metagenome | biome: human gut; feature: human-associated habitat; material: faeces | place: Denmark | collected 2008/2010 ...
TTTTACCGGGTCAATTTCATCCGTCCCTACTGGGTCAATTTTACCGTGTTTTCCAGATAGAGGGATCAAACATCATAAAATCGCCGTCTTTGGCCCATTCACGGACTGTATATCGCCCTTTTGGCAGATACCCGGCTCTGCGGACGGCTTCGGCCTCGGTGGGAAAATATCCCAGCGTGTGCCCTTCAAAGGATAGTTCGTAGATCATAGTCCGTATATGGTAATCAAACTTTCGGCCCGGAACGACCGGAACCCGCTCGCCTCAACATCGTAATATCTGACCGTGCGGCCATCGTCGAGGCGGCCTGTTCCCTTTACCATCGAGGCCACATCACGCAACGTGCCCGTAGCCTTACGCAATGTTCCATCGGTTTTCTCATAGGCGAACCGAACGACGCCGGCCCGCAGCCGCTTCGTCAATCGATAAAGCTGCCACGCCTTCGATAGACATACGGCGAAGGCTTTACCCGTAGCACGGGCGATATGCCACGCCCGGCGCATGATGGTTGATAAATCTTGCTTTTTCATTGATCTATGCAGTTGTTGATTAGTCTCCGTAATATGTTCTGCTGTTGCCATAATAGTCGGCCGGAACATTCGTCAGCGGATGCCATTCCGCAACCTTCGATTCCTCCATCGGGCGGTTCTCGATCTTCGCCGTCATCACCGCCATTTTCTCGTTGCGCCAAGCCTTGCGCAGGCAGGCCGAGAACGACATCGAGGCGTTGGCCTTTTTCAGATACCAGGCGTTGCGCATGATCTTCGATTTGTTGTAGGTTGCCTTCATGGTTATATTAATTAGGTTTATCTTATTTACCACAATGCAAAATTAGATATTTCTAATATAATAACCAAATATTTCATCAAAAAAATATCCGTCAAACCTAATTTTATCGCAAATTATTTCGCATAAACCTAATTTTATATATATTTGCATTATAAACAACTCGCAAAACTCTATTTAGATATGGCTAATTTGAGAATTAAAGAGGCTATAAAGGCTCACGGTTTTAGCGTTGAACAAGTGGCAAAACGTATGGGCATACTCCCGTCCGCTTTAAGTCAATCAATCAACGGGAATCCCACCGTTGAAAAACTTGAAAAGATTGCGGCTGCCATTGGTTGTACTCCATCGGAATTGCTTGCGAATCCGACGAACACAATCACCTGCCCGCATTGCGGTAAACTTATCAAAGTGGAGAAGGGAGAATAGTAACGGAGACGCCAGCGCATTACATATATTTCTATCCGGGGTTGCAAGGTTGCACCCCTATATAGGGGATGCAACCTGCAACCCAAGGTATATAGACAGAAAACTATGGAATTACAACCTATCCAAAGCAAGATTTACGAAATCCGAGGCCAGCGGGTAATGCTGGATCGTGATTTGGCCGAACTCTACCAAGTAACAACAAGCGCATTAAATCAGGCAGTAAAACGTAACAACAAACGATTTCCTCCCGATTTTATGTTTCAACTTACAAATCAAGAGTTTGCAAACTTGAAATCACAATTTGTGACATCAAGTTGGGGCGGAATCCGTAAAATGCCGTATGCGTTTACCGAACAAGGTGTCGCAATGTTATCCGGATTATTGAATAGTGACATAGCCATTAATGCAAATATCGCCATTATGCGGGCATTCGTGGCAATGCGCAACTACATCACCACCACAACCCAAATCACGGCAGAATTGGCCGAAATCCGGGCAAAACTGGCATTACTGGAACGAGCTGATGCAGACAATGCCGAAGCGGTCAGCGATCTGTCGGAGGATATGCGCAAGGAACTCGATAACATCTACCAAGCCATCGCAGCATTGTCGATCAAAGTGCCGCAAGCTCGCAAGCCCTCCCAACCGATAGGATTCAAGCCGACAACAAAGAAATAGCCGATTTGGCGGCGTTTACTCTTTGGATAACACGTAAGTGCTTGATGAATGCTTTAATGGGATTATTCGCAATGTAAAGGTTGCATCGCATAGCTTTTGGAATGGGGTGAATGGGATTATCCAGTTCACCCCATATTGTTTCCCCGCAACTTCCTGCCGATTTTTGCAATGTCCGATAGTGAATGATTTACGGCTTTCGCTGGGCCCGTCAAACAAGCACACCCCGTAAAGTGTAGTGGAAGGACGGAACTCCATAAAAAATAATATCAAAATTATGGAGGCAAACTTAATCGCCTTGGCAAAGGCTTGTCCTGATGCCATTATTTCGGTCAAAGTATCCGATTTGATCGAAGCAAACGAGGCTCTTGTCGCAAGGACAAAAGAGCAGTTGGAGCAAATCATCACAGACCAATCCGTAGAGACCTATCCCAGTCGGGAAAAGGTGGCGGAATTGCTCGACGTCGATTTATCGACCCTTTGGCGATGGGCAAAACGGGGCCTGCTCGTGCCTATCGAAATCGGCGGTAGGCGTCGTTACAGGATGTCGGATGTTCGTCGGATGCTTAACAACGGGAGGGCAGCACAATGAAAGCAAAAAAAGCGGCCGTAGCCGCCCCAATGCAGAGCAAAGATACGAAAGAATTGCGACTTCCCCAACTGAAAAGCATGGTTCTTCAAATGATGAAGGAGGGCCAGCGATTCACGGCGAAAGAAATCAATCGGATTGCAGGTTTCAATGATGCCCGAAAATTCATTTCCGACCTTCGACGCCACCTATCCGATTATCTGGTTCGGGATACCCGATTAAATACAGGCTGCAAACTCTATTGGCTGGAACCGATCAATACAAAACCTACGTTGTTCAGCGGGCAGGAGGCCGTCAGCCATGAATAAACCTCGCTATCAGAAGCCGCAGGCGGTCAAGGACCTCGAACGGCAAGCCCTCGACCATTTCCGCCGGGAACATCCGGATTTTCCTGAGTATGCCATCCCGCCACAGCCATATCGGGATAATACAGCGAACGGCCTGACGAAATGTATTGTGGATTACATTCGCTACAATGGCGGCCAGGCTGAAAGAATAAACACGACGGGAATGCCCGAACAAAGAGGTGGACAGATTGTATGGCGCAAATCGAATGCCACGAAGGGAAGCGCAGACATATCGGCCACGATTGCAGGTCGGAGTGTCAAAATTGAGGTGAAGATCGGCCACGACCTCCAAACCAAGGCACAACGCCGTTATCAGGCATCTATTGAGCGGGCAGGTGGCTTATATTTCGTTGCCAAAGATTTCACAACTTTCGTCGAGTGGTACGGCGAAACATTCCCAAACGAAATGACCTATGGAGACTCTCGAAACAATTAAACTTGACAAAATGCAAGAGTTGGCTCGCTATCGTCAGCGGCCGGATGCAAAGCCCTATGTTGTCAATAAATTGAGAGAGCAGATCGCCGCTCTGGAAAATTGCGTGGACCTGAACGATAGCAAGGTCGATAATCAGTTATTGATTTTACTGCGAGATACGTTGTATAAGGCCCTATATGTCGAAAATCGTGCTGATGTCCTGATTGTCGGAATGCGCCTCACTAATCACTCCGAGATTGAACGAGTGGATTTGGTCGATTTGGTTTATACTACCAAGCTGGAGGACCCGCAGAAAGACCTTTATGAATTGCTGGAAATCGGCCGCTGTATTCGAAGCGATAAGGCCGTCGCCCGGCTTACCTTCCGGCATATTCTCGAAGGATTGGATAACTTCAAAGTGTAGCTGATTGTGGGATTCGTAGACGATATTATCATGGGTGAGCCGGGATCGTCGAAAATTGACATTTCTGCTCTTGTTATCGACCTGTCGGAACAACTCCCCGATCCGCAACCGATCGTGCGAATTTGGGGCAATCTAATTGCTTCTCGGGGCAATGTATCGACCGTGGTAGGCTTGGCCAAAAGCCGGAAGACCTTTTTGACCGCTGCCGTGGCTTCGGGATTTCTTTCTTCGTCCGACTTTCTGGGGTTTGATACCCCGGCCACGGGCAAGGTAGTCTATATCGATACCGAACAGGCCCGGGCACACGTGCATAAGGTTGCCAGGCGGATTCTACGAAGCATCGGCTTGCCGACCGACCACAACCACGATCAGCTCGTCGTGGCAGCCTTGCGGGAGCTGACGCCAGATCAACGCCGGGAGGCCACAGGCGAAATCCTTCGCCGGTATAAACCCGATCTGCTGATTCTCGACGGCGTGGCGGACCTTTGCAACGATCCGAACGACCTGCACGAATCGGAGGCCCTGACTTGTGAGTTGATGCGCTGGAGTAGCGAGTATGATAACCACATACTTTGTGTGCTTCATAGCAATCCAGGCGGAGAGAAAGCCCGAGGGCACCTCGGCTCTGCATTGCTGCGTAAATCGGAAACAGTGGTGCTGGTAAAAGCAGATGGTGATACCTCGGTAGTCAGTCCGCAGTACTGTCGCAATGAACCATTCACAGAGTTTGCATTTCAGATCAACGCTTCCGGGCTTCCGGAGTTATGTGGCATTCCAGCACCTCAGCCTAAAGAGAATGTTTTTGCTGAGATCATGGAGGCAGGAAAGGTTTATGCGCATTCGGAATTGGTATCGCTGTTGGTTGAGCGGATTAATGCGAAAGAAGGTAGCGCAAAGGTGAAGATTTCACGGGCGGCCAAAGCTGGATGTATCGTAAAGAACCAGGCCGGAGGCCATTATCTTCCAATCTCTCAAATTGAGGTCATACAACCTGAATTAAGTGATGGACCTTTCTAAATATCTATGTTACGTTACGGGCTTGTGGGAGGCGGGTAACAGGTAACAACCCCCTATATAGGGTTGTTACCTTGTTACCCCACCCGCCCCAAACGGTATGAAACCAATAATAAAACAGAAAAAGATTATGACACAGCCCAAGAAAAAGACGGCATTTGTGCCGTGCAAATCATTCAAGCATGACGGTGCAACCCTTACCGTTGGAGTTAGTGAAGTAACCATAAACAGTCGTCCGGTTCCTTCCGAGGTGTATTTCCTTATCGGGGAATATGAGCAGAACTAGGCCAAAGGGGAAACGTAGGGGAGGCGCAAGGGATGAAAGCAATTTAACAATATGTCTGAACCGGTCCGAATTGGCGCTGCTGCTGGAGCGTACCCGGCGCAGGTGCGAAGAGTACGAACGGAAGCAAGAGGAGCTAATACTTAAACGCTCCGGAATTTTAATTGTTAAATCAAATATTAGAAAAATAACTACATATGACGACCTACGAACTTTATATCAATGATATTTTGTGCGACCTGTCGAGTGACGAAGTCGTAACCCTGCTCTATCAAAGCCCAATATTTTCGAGCCTCGACAGCATCCAGTCGAACCGTTCCTACAATGTTGCGCTGCCGCCTACGCCTACGAATATGCAGGCTATCGGTCAGGCAGCCCGTCCGGATGTGGATGCCGACGCTCCGTATGTGCGCCTCCCGGCGGCATTGTACCAGGACGGGGTGCCACTGTTCACGCAGGGGTTCGCCGTGGTAACGGATATTGCGGATACGATCAATGTAACGCTTACGTGGGGCAACGTGGATAACTTTCAGCCTCTGTTTGATAACGGCCTGCGGGATTTGGGGCCGCAACTGGAAGAACTCGAAGCGGAGCGCATCGACTGGAACGAAAACACGACCATTTTAGAAGGAAATACGACCAATGAATACCCCGGCGTAGCGTTTTGGGGCGTGAATTTCGGAATGGGGTTGTCGAACCCCAAGTATTTGCACCCGTCCGTGCAGGTGAAAACAATTCTTTCGGCTATCGAAAAGTATAACGGGATCACTATCGACGGCAAGGAGCGGCTGGCGTACAGCAAAAACCTCGGACCTATTATTCCGCTTGTATCAAAAAATGGGGATGAAATATCGAATGAGGCAGAAGCATTGCGATTTACGGCTAATAGCACAAATTTTAAGAATCAAATATACGGTGTATTAGGCCGGGGTAATATAATCAAAGACCCGCATGAGATAGCATATGGATCTTGTACTACAAAATTTAATAAAACGGATTTATCAGTACATATTACGATTAAACCGAGTAATGGAACAGGAGCATATGGATATTTTACACATAGGCCGCCAGAATGGGGAGATCCCAAGGAGATGCATATAATGCTTACTGAATTGGATGGTAATTCCGAAATAGTAAAATCCACAATATTAGGTACATCATACAATGTAGAACTGGTTGGCTCTACTGGTGATGGAGTTAATGTATATAGATTCAATTTTGTGCCGCTTGATATAACTTATCCGTTAATAGAAAACACCGAAATTTTACTTCATTATGAAGATCCAGCAGGTGAAATATATATATCAAACCCATATTCAACTCCATTAACAGTAAATATTTGGGCAAATTGGACCGATTGTGCGTTCCCTACAAGATTCCCCGTCGCCCCCAATCTCCCCGACATTTCCCAGGGCGATTTTATCCTCGCCCTGATGTCCATGAACGGTCTGTTCGCCTATGCGGACAAGGACAGCCCTAACACGATCAAGCTGATAAGCATCGATGACATAATCGCCAATGTTCAGAAAAACGACATCATCGACTGGAGCGACCGGGTAATACTGAACGATTTTCACCGGGTGGATATGCCCGACGCATCGATTTTCACCATCGATGACCTCGCCCAAAGCAACATCCTCGACTATGATAATGACGACGATGTAAAGACCGACACATACGGCACCATCACGATCCGCAACGAGAATATCGAGAAAGAAACGGAACTTGTGTCGCTGCCTTTCTCGGCGTCGGAGAACGCAACTACAAACGAGGTGAATTGTGCATTGGTGCCGATCTACGAGGATCACAGTACAGAAGACAAGGAGAATATCACTTATTCGGAGTGTTCGCCACGGATATTATCGGGGCGGGGAGCGTTTATGTCGGGCATTGCCCGATGTATTGGCGTATTCGATCCGTGGATGAAGTTCGGCGGCGAGGAAGGCATTGTAAAGACCCGATACGCCTCCTACCAGAAAGTCGTGGACCGTCTGCGGATCATCACCATTCGGGCAAAACTCACGGCTCTCGATCTCTACAACCTCGACTACACGAAGCCGGTGTATATAGCCCAATTCGGGCAGATATTCGCCATATATTCGGTAGAAACAGGCGAAAACGACATCTGCGACTGCCAACTGCTGAAACTGAAAGTGGACGGAGTGGTGGCAGCAACGTATTATCTGCGCTTGGACGGCAAGAATGAAGACAGCCAATGGGTTGCAGAAGCGGACGGCATTAACGGCACAGCGTATGCCATAACATCGAACGGAACGCCCTATATCGTCGATTACGATTCCCGTCTTTATGTCGATCTGTACGAGGAGGACGGCGATCTGTATCTGTCTATCTCCGCCCCTGAAAACACGGGAACCGAGAAAATTAATTACAATCCTGTCATTCTGGGAATTCAGGAGAACGACGCCGTGCGCCGGCAGGTGGCAGTATCCCAGAAAGCAAAGTCGGCTTAATTTATTAACCATTAATCTATATGAAGAATGAAATAAAGCGTACGGGAACAGCCTGCAAAGTGGGCCGCCCTCGTGCATATACCCCCGAAGCCCTTGAAGCCAAGTTCGAAGAGTATGTCGAATGGGTGAAAGCGAATCCGGTTTACATCAACAAGGTTTCAGCAGGGGAAATAATTGCGGTTCCAACACAGCGTCCCCTGACATTAGTGGGATTCTGCCAATTTGCAAAGATCAGCAAAGACACATTCCGCCGATACGAAGACGAGTTTTGCGACCTCCTTACGCACGTGCGAGTGGCTATCGAGGCAGACCAGTTGGAGGGCGCATTATGTGGACAGTACGATTCGGGAATCGTTGCCCGTGTCCTTCATCTTGCCGACCGCCAGGATGTGACAACCAACGGCAAAGACATCCAGCAAGCGCCGGCGATCTCTTTCACCGTAGACGAAGCCGCCGCATCGATCATTCAGTCCATCGGCAAAATGACAGTAGCAGTAAAGGAATGACGGGGCACGCCACCGAATAACGACGAAATGACGAGAGCCGGGAATTATTCCGGCTCTCTTTGTCTTTTATCGAGCGTATTTGCGTTCTGGAATGCCTAAATTTCGACGATCTCCCTGCGAATGGAGACTATATCGTCTATTTCCGTTTTATACTCACAATTCGAAATTCGAGTGATTGTTGAAGTAGGTAATGAAATGCCAAATATTTCATCAATCCTATTTCTGCAATCCAAAGTTTGGTCTACATTATAATTTGCAAATGTTTTAAGAAAATAAACAAGGCTGCTTTTACTTATATCTTTTTTCCGTTTCTTTCCCTTCTTTACCCATTCTATTTTATTGCTCATCGGCATACCGTCACCGGTCATTCGATAATAGAACGTTTCAATAGTCGTGCCATAAGAAACAAACCCCCGCTCTTGCAAGGCTGTCAATACATGCTGTATTTCTCCATAGGACTTATTAACGGAGAAATGCGTAGGTTTTTGAACTCCCGTAGGTGCTATCACTATAGTCTGCGAAGCCCCAATAGCTGTCAATGCCTTATCCATTAATCTCAATTTATAAGCTGCCGACAACATCAAGGCAGAATTATATCCCATTTTCTCTATTACATCCGCAGAAAAGCCCTTGCAGTTTTTATATTTGGCTCTAATTTCCGAATAGTAACCAAACAATATGCATCTTTTATTCTCTAATATTGGAGCCAAATCATCGCCACAACGCATATTATACTGATGTTCAAAGTCATTTAGTCCCTCAATATATCCTTTGTAAAACAAGCCTTTATAATAATCTCGTTGCTCTGCATTATTTATTTTCGGGTATATCCATTCAATAAATAGAGCCATCCCAGGACATGCAAAACAAACCGTATCTTTTCCGAACTTACCTCGCCACGCAGGTAATGATTTATAGGCAACATCGTCAGGTAATGAATACCAGGAATACGAGCTATTATTTGTAGTCCACGCCCATAAATCGGATAAATCAACAATAAGGCTTTCCGGGTTCTTGACTAATCCATTTACATATGCGGCCAGTCTGTCGGCCACTTGTTCTATCTGCGTCATAGCTACTCCAACATTTTAACCAGTTCGTTTTTCATCTCATCGTCGATGTCCCGATAACGGGCAAATGCCCGGCTACCCTCCTTGTGGCCGGACAATGCCCCTACCAGGTTCGGGTCTTTCACCTGCTTGTAAAGATTTCCAACGAATGCTCGACGAGCGAGGTGCGACGAGGCCACCTCCCAAATCGGGCGCTGTTCCGCCTCTCGGGTCAGAGGATTCAGGATCGTTACTTTACGTTTCAACCCCGCAGCGAGAAAAATCCGTTTAATCGCTTTGTTATATTGCTGTTCGGCCATAAGTGGAAAAAGCGACGAGCCGGCATAATCTGCGTAACGGTCCAATATTTCACGTGCTATCGAGTTAAGAGGTACACGTACCGTCACCGGGTGGCCGTCCTTTGTTTTGCGGGGAATATACTCAACCGCTCCATTTATCAAATTATCTCGGGTCAACTTATAAAGATCGCCCACACGGCAACCTATCAGACATTGAAAAACGAATACATCCCGCTGAATTGCGAGCTGCGGATGCCTGGTAAGATTGGTATGATAAATCTTGTTACGCTCGTCAATCGTAATATAGTATGGTGTCCCGTATATACACTCCTCCACGGGATAATTCCGAAAAGGGTTATTAGTCGTTTTGCCTACGTCATTCGCCCAAATGAAGAAAGTACGCAGTTTAGTCAGTATTCCATTGATCGTATTCTGCCCTCTTGGTTGAGGTTTCCGGCTTTCGGGAACGGCCTCGTAGATTTCGGGGTATTGGTCGCAGAAGGTGTATTCATTGCGAAGGAACTCCTCGATGTCCCGTAACACCAACGGCGTCACGGTATCAAAATCGAGCGTAAACCGGCTATCCATCACCCGGCAGGCATACAATTCATACCGCCTCAACGCTCGGATTACGACCTGAATAGCCCGCACCCGCCAATCGGACAACTTACGCTTCTTGATAAACTCTTCGTAAGCCTCGAAAAAGGTTTGCCGGTGCTCCTTAACGGCATATCTATCAGGATGCAGACGTTTATCAATCTCCTGATCCAGCCAATCAGATGTCAAAGTCTCCGTACTGTGTGCGGCATTATATATCTCCAACATCATATTCTTGCGGTCGGCCACAGCTTTGTTGAATGCCGCCCGTTTCTCCGCATCGTAGAGAACCTTTGCCTTGATCTCCTGCCGGGTTGCATCCCAATTTGTCGGGTCGATCTCCAACTCGGAAGCGTGGAACAGCTGAACGCCCCGACCGTCCCGTAACCGAAAGCGGACATTTGCCCGATCTATCCGTTTTCTTGATACCCGTATAAAAGCCGTAACCGATGCCATATTACAAAATCTGTTAATCCGTGGTGCAAGTTAGAAAATTTGCACCACATTTGCACCACACAATAAAATCTTTTGCAATAATACGCAATTTTATCGACAAATACAATATATTGATTACCTTTGCAATATGCCTACAAATAGTTAAATATCAACGTATTTACAAAAGGCTCAAAAGTGCAACTTTCAAATATTGTCCTGGGCACACGAAAACAAAACCGCAGCTGATTGTCAATCGGCTGCGGTTTTTCATTTTCGTTTTGTTCGCCCCCCCACTTGCACCGCTCGTCACATTGACAGCAAGGCCCCATCCCCGGCCGGCGCCCGGGCAACAAGGGCCGGCGCATGGCGATTCACGCCGCAAGGGCGCATGAGATCGAATCGCACGCACATCGTTTCAGTCTGAAGGTTCTTACGCGTGCGACTTCTTCGAGACGAACAGCGCGAGGATGAACGACAGGGCCGAGGCTGCGATCCAGAAGACGATCGCCGTGTCGAGGGGGTCGAGGATGATGACGTCCTTCCGGGCCTGCGCCTGCAAACACCCCGTATGGAGCGTCACCACGGCGAAATTCTCCCGGGCGTAGGATTGCAGGTTGAACGACGTTCCCAGCACCGTATAGTTGTTGTTGGCGCTGTGGATGATGAACGGACAGTTTTTGTCGGGCGAAATGGTGAAAAACGCCTCGCCGTCGAACTCGATCTCGCGCGTCGCCTTCCCGAATCCCGGGTCCACGGTGAGCGTCGCCTCGGAATTCATGCAGACCTTCGACCCGTCGGGCAGCACGATGTCGAGCCTCTCGCCGCACGCCGTGCGGTATTCCAGGGGCTGTGCGGCGCTGATCTCCGCCCCGGCCCCGGCTTCGGACGCGACATCGGGGGTGCGCTGCCAGAACCACACGGCGCAAACGCCCGCCGCAACCACGGCGGCCGCCGCCACATAGCGCAGGAACCGACTCCGGCGCCGTCCGGCGACCTCGGGGACAGCGAACAGGATCTTGTTGCGGGCTGCGAAACGCGCCCATTCCCGCTCCGCCTTGGCCGACGCGGGCAGCTCCCGTCTGGCGAGACACTCCCTGAAATAAGCCCGGTTTTCATCCGACTCCTCCAGCCATCCCGCCAGCATACCGGCCTCCTCCTTACTCAAAGCGTTGCTCCGGTACGAATTGATCAGTCTGTCTATCTCTTTCTGCATATCATTTACACAAAACAGATTTTTTCTCTTTGTCTTCACCCGGTAGACACGCCTTTTCCGGATACCGACCCCCGCCGTGCGATTTTTTTTTCGGAGCGTCCCTTTCCGCCCCCCCGGAAACCGGAAATCCCCGGGCCGAAGCTCCGGGGATTTTTCCGCTCCCGGCAAACGGGCAGGGCGCCGCAGAAGCGGCTGCGGCTCGTTCGGGCAGTCGTGAAAATTGGGTTTTATGCGAAATTTGCCGTATCTTGCCGAAAATTGGAAACCATGACACAGCAACTGCGATTCATACCGTTCAAATCACGCTCGGACAAGGGCTGGGCCGAAGCATGGGCGCTTTACGAAGCCTCCTTCCCCGACTGCGAACGCTGGGACGGCACGGGTTACGACCGCGCTTTCGACGACCCGCATTTCGAGGCCGACGGCATCTGGCGCGGCGACGAGTTCATCGGCATCCTCTTCCACTGGAACGCCGGGGATTACCGCTACGTCGAGCATCTGGCCGTCTCGCCCCGCCTGCGGGGA
>ERZ780226.2629-NODE-2629-length-12048-cov-3.112566_pt1 | contig 12048 bp, 6 predicted proteins | sample MGYA00511165_ERZ780226 | MGnify/ENA primary metagenome ERZ780226 (study PRJEB29588, sample SAMEA2152373) | human gut metagenome | biome: human gut; feature: human-associated habitat; material: faeces | place: Denmark | collected 2008/2010 ...
GGGGGCCGCGATAGCCGTCCCGCTCCACCTCCTCCGACCACATAGCGGCGGGACGGACCCAAATGCCGCGCTCGCCGTATAGCGCTTGATAGACTACCATGTCCTCCAGCGTTTCGGAGTGCTTGGCGGTGTAAAGAAGCCGGTATTCATTGCCCTTGAAGTGCCGGTAAATGCCCGGTTTAAGATTAATCATGCCCGGCTTCTCTTCCATTCCAGATATTCCTCGAAGCCGCCCGCGTAGTCCAGACAGCCTTCCTTCCACAGCGGGAACTCGATGATCCGATTGGCAATTTCATCGATGAACTGATGGTCGTGGCTGGCGAAGAACAGATTGCCGGGATAGGCCTGCAGGCCGTTGGACAGCGCCGTGATGCTTTCCAGATCCAGATGGTCGGTGGGCTGATCCAGAATCAGGGCGTTGGCCTTGCTCATCATCAGGCGGCTGAGCATACAGCGTACCTTCTCGCCGCCGGAGAGCACCTTGGCGGGCTTGTATACTTCATCGCCGCTGAACAGCATCCGGCCCAGGAAGCCCCGCAGATAGGTCTCGGTCTGGTCGGTGGAATACTGCCGCAGCCAGTCGATCAGGCTGCCATCAAAGTTTTCGAAATAGGCGGTATTGTCCTTGGGAAAATAGCTCTGGCTAATGGTCACGCCCCACTTGAAGCTGCCCTCGTCCGGCTCGATCTCGCCCACCAGAATGCGAAACAGTGCCGTCGCGCCCGCTTCATTGTCGCCCACAAAGGCGATCTTGTCGCCCTTGCGCACGGTGAAGGTCACGTTGTCCAGCACCTTCACGCCGTCGACGGTCTTGGACAGGTTCTCCACGGTCAGGATGTCCTTGCCGGCTTCCCGCTCCGGCTCAAAGCCCACGAAGGGATACTTCCGGCTGGAGGCGGGCATCTGCTCGATCTGCATGGAGTCCAGTACCTTTTTGCGGCTGGTGGCCTGACGGCTCTTGGACTTGTTGGCGGCAAAACGGCGGATAAATTCCTGCAGGTCGCGGATCTTTTCTTCCCGCTTCTTGTTTTGCTGACGCATCAGCTGTTGGAACAGCTGGCTGGAATCATACCAGAAGTCGTAGTTGCCCGCGTACATTTTGCAGGTCTCGTGATCCACGTCCACGATGTTGGTGCACACCGCGTTCAGGAAGTGGCGGTCGTGGCTGACCACGATGACGATGGCGCTGCAGTCCACCAGAAAATCTTCCAGCCATTCGGTGCTTTCCACGTCCAGACCGTTGGTGGGCTCGTCCAGCAGAATGATGGATGGATGGCCGAACAGGGCCTGCGCCAGCAGGACCTTCACCTTCTGCCGGCCATCCAGCGCGCTCATCTGGGCCTGATGCAGCTCCGTGGGGATGCCAATGCCGTTGAGCAGCTGGGCCGCTTCGGTCTCCGCATCCCAGCCGTTCATCTCGGCAAATTCGCCTTCCAGCACCGCGGCCCGCTCGCCGTCCTCATCGCTGAAATCCGGCTTCATGTAGAGCGCGTCTTTTTCCTTCATGATGTCGTACAGCCGCCGGTTGCCCATGATGACCGTATCCATCACGGAGTATTCGTCGTACTTGAAGTGGTTCTGTTCCAGCACGGACATGCGGTCTTCCTTCTGGATGGTCACGGTGCCGGTGGTGGGCGGCAGCTCGCCGGAGATGATCCGAAGCAGGGTGGATTTGCCCGCGCCATTGGCTCCGATGATGCCGTAGCAGTGATCCGGCTGGAAAAGCAGATCCACGTGCTTGTACAGAAGGTCTCCCGCAAACTGAAGGCTGATGTCGTTTAACTGAAGCATTTCTTTTCCCCTTTATTTTGTTTCTTTGGCCTTTTCGTGGTCGGCGATCTGGTCGTTGAGCTGGTTGATGTTGCCGCAGCCCATGGTCAGCACCAGATCGCCCGGCTGCCAGTGCGCCCGCAGGTATTTCTCCGTGTCGTCGAAGGAGGGGGTGTGAATGGCGTTCACACCGTTTTCCTTCATGCCCTCCACCACCATCTCCGCCTTGATGTCGCCGGGGTCTTTTTCCCGGGCGGCGTAGATGTCCGTCACCAGGGTGATATCCGCCGCCTTGGTGCAGGTGAGATAGTCCTTGAACAGCCGCTTCACCCGGCTGTAGGTGTGGGGCTGCATTACCGCCCAAAGACGGTTGTGGGGCTGCATGGCCGCTACGCTCAAGGCATTGCGCATTTCGGTGGGGTTGTGGCCGTAGTCGTGATACAGCTTGACCCCTTCCACGACGCTGGTCAGCTCAAAGCGGCGGTGTGCGCCTGCAAACTCGTCTAGCGCCCGGCAGGCAATCGCCATATCCGCCCCCAGTTGATGGGCGCAGCCCAGCGCTGCCAGCGAGTTGGCCACCTGAAAGAAACCGGCTACCTTTAGTTTTACATGGCCCAGCTCCTCCCCCCGGAAGGAGAGGTCGTACTCCCCGCAGCCCAGTTCACTGTAGCGCAGGTTGGCGGGACGGTAGTCGCAGCCCTCGCCAAAGCCGAAGGTGTAATGACGGCAGCGCAGCTTTTCCAGCTCCTCCACCACCCGGAGGTCGTCGCCGTTGCCTACGGCCAAGCCGCCTTTTTCCGGCAGCAGGGCCAGAAATTTACCGAAGGTCTGCTGAATATCGTCAATATCCTTGTAGAAGTCCAGATGGTCTTCCTCGATATTCGTGACCACCGCTACCGTGGGCCGCAGGTGCAGAAAGCTGGCGTTGAACTCGCAGGCCTCGGCTAAAAAAGTGTGGCTTTTGCCGATGCGGGTGCTGCCGCCGATAAAATCCAGATTGCCGCCGATGTGAATGGTGGGATCCTTGCCGCACTCCATCAGCACCTGACTGAGCATGGACGTGGTGGAAGTCTTGCCATGGGTGCCGCACACGCCGATGGCGGTCTCATAGCCCTCCATCAGCTGGCCCAGCAGCGTGGCCCGCTCGATGGCCGGAATGCCCAGCCGCCGCGTTTCCACCCGCTCCGGGTTGTCGGGTAAAATAGCCACGGTGTAGACCACCAGATCGGCCCCGTGGACGTTTTCCGCCTTGTGGCCGATGGTCACGGGAATATGCAGATCGTCCCGCAGGTGCCGGGTGGCGTAGGTCTCCAGATTGTCCGAGCCGGTCAGCCGGTAGCCTTTTTCCAGCAGCATCTGGGCCAGACCGCTCATGCTGGAGCCGCCGATACCGATCATATGGATATGCTTCCCCTGATAATCCCGGATGTGAGGTGTGCTCATAGGTGGTGTCTCTCCTCGTCTGATGCGGCCCGCTTTCGTCCGGGGAAAGACGGCCCGCTGCTTGTATGCCATGCCCGGACGGGCCGGAAACGCCATAAGCATACAGCCTATTATACGCTGGAATGGGCCTATGTATCAATAGGCGAAGGGGAATTTCAGGAAGGAAAGCAAAAAATCCCCGGAAAAACGCTGCACGAAAGCAACATTCTTCCGGGAAAATCGTTTCGAGGGGTCGGAAAATCAGGCTTCCTTTTTCCGCTTGTCCCGAAGTTCTTCCTTCTTGGCCTTGACCATCGCCTTGTGCTCCTTTACCGCCAGACGAAGTTCTTCTTCCCGGGCGTCTATATCTGCACGGGCCTTGAGCTGAGCCTGCTTCAGATCGGCTTTCAGCTTGGCGCGGGCAGCGCGGGCTTTTTCCAGTGCCTTGCCGTTATACAGCTTGGCATAGGGGAAGGCGCGCAGGGTGCGGCGTACCAGCGCGGAATCCCGGGCCAGCGTCTCCCGCACGCTTTTGGTGATGGCCTCCGTGTCGTCCTTCTCGGAAAGAGAAGTGTTCTTGCGGATGCGGCCCAGAACCGTGGTGGAGATCACCGTGTCGGTCAGAAGCAGCGCCGCCAGCGAGCCGGAAAGCACGTACAGCGCCGTTTCGGACAGGGCGTCAAACCAGCCGAAAACCAGCGGCTTGAGGAAATAGACCATCACCAGCCCCAGCAGTCCGAAGGGAATCAGCGTGTTGGCGCAGACGCGGCCGTTCAGATTGAACTTGCGCTGGCTGTAGTCCCACCAGCGGGCATGGAACAGCTTCTCCATGACATAGGAGGTCACATATTCCAGCGTACCGCAGACCAGCATGGCCAGCAGAAAGACCGCTATCGGGTGGTCGGAGAAGCCGGACAGAAGCAGCGTGACGAACACCGCGCCGAAGCCGTAAATGGGGCAGTAGGGCCCGATAAGGAAGCCCCGGTTGATGAAACGGTGGAATTGGAACAGCTTGCAGGTGACTTCCATCAGCCAGCCCAGCATGGAGCAGAAGAAAAACAGCAGAAAATACCGGCATACCAGATCGAGCGTCATAAAGGCCCTCCTTTGGTTCGTTCGTCGGGAAAACATTTCCTATAAAAAAGCAAGCGGCGGCACTTGTCGCGGCTTGCTTCAGGCCAGCGAACCCGGCCAAGGTCGTGATACTTGGATGATGAGGGAGGCAGATAGGGAAAACCATTTCGTTACTTCCCGAGAAATGCAGCAGCTTCTTTCCGCTTGCAGAATTAGCTCTGTCAAGTTGACGGATAGCAAACGGTCAAGGAAAACAGTTTCTGCTTTAGCCCTACCCAACCCGCGAGCCGCGAGGCCCGTCGCCGAGCGGCGGTAAAACCCCGGCCAACTTGCGTGTCCCTCGAGTCCCCTGCGCGCCAATGGCGCGCAGGCCGAGGTGCAGGAGATCATCTCCTGCTAGATTTCCATGATGATGGGGAGGATCATGGGGTTGCGCTTGATCTTTTCGAAAATGTAGCGGTGCAGCTCGTCTTTGATGCGGTTCTTCAGGTTCTGCCACTCGCTGCCGTCGATGCAGCCGTAGTCCGCAATGATTCGGCGGGCCAGTTCCCGACTGGACTCGATGATGTCCTCGTTTTCCCGCACGTAGACGAAACCGCGGCTGATAAGGTCGGGGCCGGAAACCAGCGTGCCGTTGTCCCGGTCGATGGCCATAACCACGATGATCAGACCGTCCTGACTGAGGTGCTTGCGGTCGCGCAGCACCACGTTGCCCACGTCGCCGATGCCCAGACCATCCACCAGAACGCCGCCGGTGGGCACCACGCCCGTGATGGCCAGACTGTCCTGACTCATTTCGATGACCTGACCGATCTCGGGAATAATAATGTTGGAACTCTTTACGCCCAGCTCTTCCGCCAGCTCGGCGTGCTGCCAGAGGTTGGCATATTCGCCGTGGATCGGGATGAAGTACTTCTCCTTGCACAGGGCATGGAGAAGCTTGATCTCTTCCTGACAGGCATGGCCGGAAACGTGGACTTCGCCCAGCTGACCGTAGATGACGTTCGCGCCGCAGCGGTACAGCTGGTTGATAACCCGGGCCACGGGCTTTTCGTTGCCGGGAATGGGGGAGGCGGAGATGATGACCATGTCGGTGGGACGAATTTGCAGCTTGCGGTGCTCGCCGTAAGCCATGCGGGTCAAACCGGCCATGGCTTCGCCCTGACTGCCGGTGGTGACCACCAGTACTTCCTCGTCGGGATAATTGTCCAGATCGTCCACGTCGATCATGTATTCTTCGGGAATGTGCAATTCGCCGATGGTCATGGCGACGCGGGTCACGTTGACCATGCTGCGGCCGATGAAGCAGACCTTCCGCCCGAACATGGCGGCGGAATCCACCACCATCTGAATACGGTGGACGTTGGAGGCGAACATGGCCACGATCACCCGGCCCTTGGCCTCCTGGAACATGTCGATGAAGGTCTGGCCGATCTTGGTCTCGCTCATGGTGTGGCCTTTGCGGGCGATGTTGGTGGATTCGCACAGGAAGCACATCACGCCGTCGTTGCCCAGCATAGCAAAGCTGGCCAAGTTCGTAACCTCGCCGTCGATGGGGGTGAAGTCCACCTTAAAGTCGCCGCTGAAAACGATCGTGCCCGCCGGGCAGGTGATGGCAATGGCCACGGCCCCTGCGATGGAATGGTTCACGTGGATAAATTTGATATGGAAGCAACCCAGATCCAGTTCGTCCCGGGGCTTGATGACGTTGAGCGGAATCCCGGCGATGCGGTGCTCCTTGAGCTTGAGATCCACCAGCGCCAGCGTCAGCTTGGTGCCGTACAGGGGCATGGGCACCTGACGGAGCACGTAGGGGGTGGCGCCGATATGGTCTTCATGGCCGTGGGTCAGAAGCATCCCGCGGATGCGATCCTTGTTCTGGATCAGGTAGGTCACGTCGGGAATGACCAGATCCACGCCCAGCATATCTTCCTTCGGGAAAATGGAACCGCAGTCCACTACCAGCATATCCTCGCCGTATTCCACCACGGTGATGTTTTTGCCGAATTCGTCCACGCCGCCCAAAGGAATGATCCGAAGCTTTTCTTCTTGTTGTTGTGCTTGTTGTGCCATAACGGCCTCCTTTCCTGCCACGCAGGGGTATTTGGAACGGCGAAAGCGCGTCGAGCGTCACCGTAAAGAGCGTTTCAAAAGCTGAAATGCCAAACCTTTCCATTCGCCCGAAAGGAAAGATGCAGAGCGAAACGGCATCTCTGCTGCCGCCGCGTACCGCATTCGGAAAAATGCAATTGTCCGTAAGGCGTGTGCCCACAACCTTCCAGCAAAGGTTAGTATAGCATAAAAAGCCGCTTTTGAACAGCGTTTTGGCAAGTTTTATCCCTTGGGGAATATGAAGAGTTTTCCGCCCTTTTTTGTGAAAGGGTCACAGACCCTCCCGGCCAGGGCAGCCCAGCACGTCCACGGCAGAACGATCCTCGTAGACGGCGGTAATATGGGGCGTCCACTCAGGACGGCCCGCCAGCGTCCGGTCTTTCAGGCGGAGAAAAAGCATTCCCAGCGCAAGCCCCAGAAGGCCGGTCAAAATCGCCGCGCCTTCCCCGCCCAGCCAGCGGTAGCCCAGCAGCAGACCAGCCAGAAACAATCCCAGCGGGACGGCGTAGGCCAGCGCCGCGGCATGGAGAAAACGCCCGTCGGGCAGCTCCACCTTCACCCAGTTGCCAACACGGCAGGCTTCGGCGGTTTTCAGACGGATGACGGTTTCTTGTGCCTTGCCGCCGCAGGCCCCGCATTTGGCGCAGGCCTCCGGGCGGGTATAACGGATGACGGTCACGCCGCTTTGGGGGTCGTAGCCGATCACTTCGCCGAATTTGGTCATGTCAGGCCGCCTCTTTCCATATAAACATAGGTAAATTTGCACACATGTATTGACACGGGTGGATTCGGGCGCTATAATATAAAATTGCATCAGTATCGGAACCGAGCTGTGCCCAGCATACTGCCTGATTGGTATTGTACATGCCCCGCGGCAAAAATGCAACAAGAAATTCTTGTTAGGGAGAAGCTCATGACGACGCTTGCGACAACATAAGGGGTGATGGCATTTATGGTGCATGAGGTTCAAATGGGGAAGCTGAGAAAGCGCATGAGCTTTTCCCGCATCGAAGAGATTTTGGACATGCCCGATCTCATCGAAGTGCAGAAAAACTCTTACAAGCGCTTCCTGGAGGTAGACCTCAAGGAAGTGCTGGACGACGTTTCGCCAATTGTGGACTATACCGAAAACCTGTCGCTGGAGTTCGTGGACTATTCGCTGGACGAGCCCAAAAATTCTCTGGAACGCTGCAAGGAAAGAGACATGACCTATGCGGCTCCTTTGAAGGTGTTTGTCCGTCTGAAGAACCGTGAGACCGGCGAAATCAAGGAATCCGATGTGTTCATGGGTGACTTTCCCCTCATGACCGAGCACGGTACCTTTATCATCAACGGCGCGGAGCGCGTTATCGTCAGCCAGCTGGTTCGCTCTCCCGGCGTATATTACGAAGATCAGATCGACAAGACCGGCAAGCATCTGTTTGCCACCACAGTCATCCCGAACCGCGGCGCATGGCTGGAGTACGAGACCGACTCCAACGACGTACTGTGGGTTCGTATTGACCGTGCCCGCAAGCTGCCCCTGACGCTGCTTCTGCGCGCACTGGGCTATGGCACTGACGCGGAGATCATCGACGCGCTGGGCGAGGACGAGCGCCTGATGGCCACTATCCAGCGCGGCGACAACGCCAAGAGCCGGGACGAGGGCCTGATCGAGATCTACAAGCGGCAGAAGCCGGGCGAGCCGCCTACCCGCGAAAGCGCCCAGAATCTGTTCAATTCTCTGTTCTTCGATCCCAAGCGCTATGACCTGATGCGCGTGGGCCGCTACAAGTTCAATAAGAAGCTGTCTCTGGCCACCCGTATTCAGGATCACGTGGCGGCGGAGGACATTGTCAACCCCGAGACCGGCGAAGTCATGGTCAAGGGCGGCGACGTCATCAGCAAGGAAATGGCCCGCGACATCCAGAACGCCGGTATCAACAGCGCTTACATTGATATCGACGGTCAGGCGCACAAGGTCGTCGGCAACCACTTTGTGGACGCCAGCAAGTACCTGTCCTTTGATCCCAAGGAAGTGGGCATTCAGGAGTATGTTCTGTATCCCCTGTTCAAGGAGATTCTGGACGGCAATCCCAAGGAAGAAGATTTGCGCGACGCTCTGAAGGCACACGTGCATGATCTGTGCCCCAAGCATATTCTGCCCGAGGATATCGTGGCTTCCGTCAGCTATCTGCTGGGTCTGCCTTACGGTATCGGCTTCACCGATGATATCGACCATCTGGGCAACCGCCGCCTGCGCAGCGTAGGCGAGCTGCTGCAGAACCAGATTCGCATCGGCCTGAGCCGTCTGGAACGCGTGGTGCGCGAGCGCATGGCCATTCAGGACGCGGATGAAGTCCGCCCCGGCGAACTCATCAATATCCGCCCCGTCAGCGCCGCTATTAAGGAGTTTTTCGGTTCCTCTCAGTTGAGCCAGTTCATGGATCAGCCCAACCCGCTGGCCGAGCTGACCCACAAGCGCCCCGGCGGTCTGAACCGCGACCGTGCTTCCTTCGAAGTTCGAGACGTGCACTACAGCCACTACGCCCGCATCTGCCCCATTGAGACCCCTGAAGGCCCCAACATCGGTCTGATCGGTTCTCTGGCCACCTATGCCCGCATCAACGAGTACGGCTTCATCGAGGCTCCCTATCGCTGGGTGGACAAGGAACACGCCCGGGTGACGGACGATGTGGTCTATATGACCGCCGATGAAGAAGACTTCTATCTGGTGGCACAGGCCAACGAGCCTCTGAACGAGGACGGCACCTTCGTTAACGACAATGTGGCCGTCCGTGATAAGGCCGAGATCATTCAGGTGCCCAAGACCAAGGTGGATCTGATCGACGTCAGCCCCCGTCAGGTGGTTTCCGTTTCTACCTCTATGATTCCCTTTTTGGAGAACGACGACGCTACCCGCGCCCTGATGGGCTGCAACATGCAGCGTCAGGCTGTGCCTCTGCTGGTGCCCGAAGCTCCCTTCGTCGGCACGGGCATGGAATACAAGGCGGCTCATGACAGCGGCGTTACCCTGTTGAGCAAGCAAAGCGGCGTGGTGGAAAAGGTCTCCGGCAGCGAGGTCGTGATCCGCGATGAAAATCGCGAGCTACACACCTATCATCTGAGCAAGTTCGCCCGTTCCAATCAGGGCACCTGCATCAACCAGCGTCCCCGCGTCAAGGCCGGTCAGGTCATTGAAAAGGGCGACCTGCTGGCGGATGGCCCCTCTACCGAGAACGGTGAGATCGGCCTGGGCCGCAACATGCTCATCGGTTTCATGACGTGGGAAGGCTACAACTACGAGGACGCCGTTCTGATCAGCGAAAAGCTGGTGAAGGACGACATCTACACCTCCATTCATATTGAGGAGTTCGAGTCCGAGGCCCGCGAGACCAAACTGGGACCGGAAGAGATCACCCGCGATATTCCCAACATCGGCGACGACGCGGTGAAGGATCTGGACGAGGACGGTATCATCCGCATCGGTGCGGAAGTCCACGCCGGCGATATTCTGGTCGGTAAGGTAACGCCCAAGGGCGAAACTGACCTGACCGCAGAAGAACGCCTGTTGCGCGCCATCTTCGGCGAAAAGGCCCGCGAAGTCCGCGACACCTCTCTGCGCGTGCCTCACGGCGAGGGCGGTATCGTGGTGGACGTGAAGATCTTCACCCGGGAGAACAAGGACGAGCTGAGCCCCGGCGTGAACATGATGGTTCGCGTCTACATTGCTCAGAAGCGTAAGATCAGCGTGGGCGACAAGATGTCCGGCCGTCACGGCAACAAGGGCGTTGTGTCCCGCATTCTGCGCGAAGAGGATATGCCCTTCCTGCCCGACGGTACGCCGCTGCAGATCGTGCTGAATCCTCTGGGCGTGCCTTCCCGTATGAACATCGGTCAGGTGCTGGAAGTCCACCTGGGCATGGCCTGTAAGGCGCTGGGCTGGCACGTAGCCACCCCCGTGTTCGACGGCGCGACCATGGACGACATCGAAGTGCTGCTAGAAAAGGCCAGCGAGGTTCCTGGCTATGGCTTCCTGCGGCCCGTGGACGGCTCCAAGCCCAACGGCAAGATCCAGCTGTATGACGGCCGTACCGGCGATCCCTTCGAAAACCCCGTTACCGTTGGTATCATGTACTTCCTGAAACTGCACCATCTGGTAGACGATAAGATGCACGCCCGCTCCGTCGGCCCGTACTCTCTCGTTACCCAGCAGCCTCTGGGCGGCAAGGCCCAGTTCGGCGGTCAGCGCTTCGGCGAAATGGAAGTGTGGGCCCTGGAAGCTTACGGCGCCGCCAACACCCTGCAGGAGATCCTGACCGTGAAGAGCGACGATATCGTGGGCCGCGTCAAGACCTACGAAGCCATCGTCAAAGGCACCAACATCCCCGCTCCCGGCGTGCCGGAGAGCTTCAAGGTGCTCATCAAGGAGCTGCAGTCTCTGGCGCTGGATATTCGCGTGCTGGATGCCAATAAGGAAGAGATCATCATCCGCGAGCTGGACGACGACGATCTGGACGAGCCCACCAATTCCCACTTCGATGAAGAAGACGAAGAAGAGGAAAAGGAGACCGCCGCGGACGAGACCGCTGCGGAAGTCGCCGACGAAGACGTTGATCTGGACTTCAGTCTGGACGACGATCTGGATGATTTCGACATGGATCTGGGCGACGACCTGGCAGGTGTGGATCTGGATGACACCGACAACGCCCCCGACGATAACGAATGATCCCTATTGCCATAAACCGAAAGGGAGTGCCGCGTTTTGTTTGAACTGACCAATCTGGATTCCATCCAAATCGGAATGGCATCGCCGGAGCAGATCCTCAAGTGGAGCTACGGCGAGGTTTGCAAGCCCGAAACCATTAACTACCGCACCTTGAAGCCCGAGCGCGACGGCCTGTTCTGCGAGCGCATCTTTGGACCGACCAAGGACTGGGAATGCAACTGCGGTAAGTATAAGCGCATCAAGTTCAAGGATAAGAACAAGATCTGCGACAAGTGCGGCGTACAGGTCACCCGCGCCAAGGTGCGCCGCGAGCGCATGGGCCATATTCAGCTGGCCGCGCCCGTCAGCCATATCTGGTACTTCAAGGGAATCCCCAGCCGCATGGGTATGCTGCTGGACATCAGTCCCCGCACGTTGGAGAAGGTGCTGTATTTCGCCAACTTCATCGTGCTGGATCCCGGCGACAGCAACCAGACCGGCCTGAAGAAGTATGAGCTGATCACCGATGCCAAGTATCGTGAAGTCGAAGCCAAGTGCGGCAAGGGCAGCTTCCGCGCCGGAATGGGTGCTGAGGCCGTCAAGGAGATGCTGCAGGCCCTCGATCTGGACGATCTGAGCGTCAAGCTGAAGAAGGAGATCGCCGAACTGGCCGAGAAGGAGCGCGACCGCGAGACCGAAGGTCAGAAGCGCGCGAAGGCGATTAAGCGTCTGGAAGTCGTCGAGGCATTCCGCTCCAGCGGCAATAAGCCCGAGTGGATGATCCTGGACGTGGTGCCCGTCATTCCCCCGGACCTGCGCCCCATGGTGCAGCTGGACGGCGGACGCTTCGCCACCAGCGACCTGAACGACCTGTACCGCCGCGTCATCAACCGTAACAACCGTCTGAAGAGACTGTTGGAGCTGGGCGCGCCGGATATCATCGTCCGCAATGAAAAGCGCATGCTGCAGGAAGCTGTTGACGC
>ERZ780226.2630-NODE-2630-length-12046-cov-77.301726_pt1 | contig 12046 bp, 9 predicted proteins | sample MGYA00511165_ERZ780226 | MGnify/ENA primary metagenome ERZ780226 (study PRJEB29588, sample SAMEA2152373) | human gut metagenome | biome: human gut; feature: human-associated habitat; material: faeces | place: Denmark | collected 2008/2010 ...
CCGGGCTCGCTGCCGAGTATCTCAAAGCCGAGATCCTCGTAAAATTTTATCGCCGAGGCGTTTTCAGACGAAACGTGCAGCCGCACCTTCTGCCTGCCGAGCATTTCGTAGTTTGTTATCGCACGGCCGACAAGCTGAGTGCCGAGGCCTCTGCCGCGCAGATGCTCTTTTATGTACACAAGGCTTATCCAGCCCACGCCTGCGCCCTCCGAGCGCTCGGTGTCGGTTTCGACGATGCCGGCAAGCTCGCCGTCGGAGCGGTATGCCTTGAGTATCGCCTTGCCGTTTGCGGCAAAATGCCTGCGCGCCGAAGCAAGGTAGGTTTCGGGATAAAAGCCCTTGAGGTCGCCGTGCGCGGCTTTCCAAGAGGCTGCGTAGAACTCCTTGTACGTTTCTCCCTCGCGGTTCGGGTCGAGCGGCTCGTAATACAGATTGTTCGGATCTGCGCCGCGGGTCTCCTTCTTCCACCAGCTCTGCCGGGCGAAGGTCGAAAGCTCCGGCGGCAGGTGGGAGTTATCGTTGTAATACTCAACGGAAAACGCTCCGTTATCGAATATGAGCTTGCTGACGGCGGTGTTGTCGCCGTGAGGAAGCGAGGGAATATCGCGGCTTGCAACGCCGAGAATGTGCGCAAGCAGCGAGCGGATGGCCATGCCGTGGCTGACGACGGCGACGGTTTTTCCGTCGTTTTTCACCGCTATCTCGGTAACGACCGAAACTATGCGCTCGGTGCATTGGGCAAAGGTCTCAGCCCCCGGAGCGCGCCACTGCGCAGGATCATTGTTGAAATTGTCCATCTGCACAGGATCAAATTTATACATATCGCCGAAGCTCATACCCTCGCACACGCCGAGATTTATCTCCCTCAGGCGCTCGGTGAGCTGCATTTCCAATGCGTGATACTTCGTTATCGCGCCTGCCGTCGTCACCGTGCGGCGCAGATCGCTTGAATACAGCGCGTCAAGCTGCACGTCCTTGAATCTCTCCGCGAGGCAGGCTATCTGCCTGTGGCCGCGCGGCGTTATAAAGCTGTTGTGCTGACCCTGCACGATGCGGTAGAGGTTTCCCTCCGCCTCGGCGTGGCGGATCATGTAGATAGTTGTCATTTGCCTTGACCTCAATTAGTTATTAATATATAATGATACCATCGGTTAACAAGGGCAAATACGCCTGGCAGCGTGCCTTTTCGGCGCTTTTTGCCCTTTTCGCCTTGACGGGCGTCAGCCCGCCTGCACCTCAAAAAACAAAAATCACTCGAAAATTCATCGCTGACAGGTGCAAAGCAGTTTTGCCGGAGCAGAAATGCGGACAGACAAGGAAAGACCCGAAGAGAATACTTGCTGTATTGTCAAGGGGCTTGACGCGGTATGGGCGTATTTCTGCCCGTCAAAACCGTGTCTGTCCTTGTCAACCGATGGTATAATGATATTATATATTATCTTTCCCTGAGAAACAAGTGGGGGTTAACGTGAGAGTTTTGCATCTTATCTCCGGCGGCGATTCGGGCGGCGCAAAAACGCATGTTCTGTCGCTGCTGCGCGACCTTAACGATAACATCGACGCAGACCTCGTCTGCTATATGGAGGCCGATTTTTCAAAAGAAGCGCGCGAAATGGGCATACCGACGAGGGTGTTCCCCGGCAGCTTCGGCGTGGGGCTGAAAAAAACGCGCGAGGCCATAGAAACCGGAAATTACGACATCATCCATTGCCACGGCAGCCGCGCAAACCTTACGGGCGCGCTGCTGAAACGGCATTTTGACATTCCCTTTATCAGCACCGTCCACAGCGACTATAAGCTCGATTATCTCGGCCGGCCGCTGGCCGCCATGACCTACGGCAGGCTCAACAAGCTTGCGCTGCATCATATGGACTACCGCGTCTGCGTTTCCGACAGTATGCGTCAGACGCTCATCGATCGCGGCTTTGACCCGAACGATCTGCTGACGATATATAACGGCGTTGACTTTTCGCACCCGGCGCCGAGCATCACGCGGCGAGAGTGGTTTGGCAAGATCGGCTGTGATTTTCCCGACGACAGCATAGTTCTCGGCATCGCGGCTCGCTTTGATGCGGTCAAAGACGTTGCTACCACCATACGCGGCTTTGCCGGAGCGGCGGAGAAAAACGAGCGGCTGCGCCTGCTCATTGCCGGCGACGGCATGGAGCGCGAAATGCTCGAGGAGCTGTGCGTGCAGCTCGGCGTGCGCGACAAGGTGTTTTTCGCAGGCTGGATAAGCGACGGCATGGACGGATACTATGCCAGCATCGACATAAACGCCATAAGCTCCCTGTCGGAAACCTTCCCCTACGCCGTGACCGAGGCCGCGCGCGCCGGTAAGCCGACCGTTGCGTCCCGAGTCGGCGGCCTGCCGAGGCTCATAACAAACGGCGAGACCGGCATGCTGTTTTCACCGCGCGATCACGAGACCATGGCGCGCTGCATCCTCGCCCTTGCAAACGACGAGGAGCTTCGCAAAAGGCTCGGACAGGCGGTGTACGAAAAGGCAAAGCGTGAATTTTCAACGGAAAGCACCTGCCGCAGGCAGCTTAAAATATATAAAACCGTTCTCGAGCGCTATTCCCGGCCGCGCAGCGGCGCGGTGATCTGCGGCGCATACGGCCACGGAAACGCAGGCGACGAGGCTCTGCTTACGGCCATTGCCGCCCAGCTGAGGACGATAGATCCCGACATGCGCATAACGATCGTTTCCAAAAATCCGAAGCACACTAAATCCGTGCACGCACTCAGTGCCATAAGGCGCGGCCAGTTTATCCGGCTGCGCCGCGAGCTGAAGCGCTCGAAGCTGTTCATAAGCGGCGGCGGCAGCCTTATTCAGGACGTCACGAGCCGGCGCAGCCTGTGGTTTTATCTGCACACGATATCGCTTGCGAAAAAATGCGGCTGCAAGGTGCAGATGTACGGCTGCGGCATGGGGCCGCTCAATTATGATTACGACCGCCGGCGCGCGGCAAAAACGATAAACCGCTGCGTTGACGCGATTACCCTGCGCGATCCGCTGAGTCTTGAGCTTACGCGCGAGATCGGCGTTACCGTGCAGGAGGTGCTCGTCACCGGCGACCCGGTGCTGAACATGCATTGCAGAAGCGACGCCGACGCCGCGGCATTCATGCGCAGCCACGATATCGACCCCGACGGGCGCTATATCTGCCTCGGTCTGCGCTCATGGCCGGGCTTTGACGAAAAGTGCGGCGAGATACGCAAGGCGCTCAGGGCCTGCTATGATAAGCACGGGCTTACGCCGCTGTTCATGCCGATGAACTACGATCTGGATCTTCCCGTGTCCGAGCAGATAGCCGACGGCCTTGGCATTCCGTTTAAGATAATGCCGAAAACAGAGGACGCGGAGCTTGAGATCGCGATCATGCGGCAGATGAAAATGTGCGTTGCGATGCGGCTGCACAGCCTGCTGTACGCGGCCTGCGGCGAGGTGCCGTCGGTCGGCCTGAGCTATGATCCGAAGGTCTCGGGCTGTGCGCAGTATCTGGGCATATCCTGCGTGGATTTTGACAAGGTCACGGCGCAGGGACTTATTGATGAGATCGACGCGGCGCTGTCCGAAACAGGTGCGGACATGATAAGCCGGCGATTTGAATATATCAAAAACGTTGAAAAGATGAACATTGAAACGGCAAAGCGCCTTCTCGGCGAATAAGGGGGAAATTATATGATAAGGGCGGCGGCACTCGTCTCCGGCGACGGAGCACTGCTACAGACGGTTCTTGATTCTATGTACTTCGGTGAGATCCCGAATTTTGAGCTTACCGCGGTAATATGCACGGAGTCGGACGCTTATGCGCTGCGCCGTGCGCGCAATTCCGGCGTTGAGGCCTTCGTGGTCGAGCCATCGCTTTTCCCCACCAAGCTCAGCTACAGCATGGCCATATCCAACAAGCTGCGCGATATGGACATTGACCTTGTGATCCTCGCAGGGTACAATATGCCGCTCGGCGTTATATCAACGCAGTTTCGCAAGCGCATAATCGGAGTGTACCCCTCGCTCATCCCGGCGTTTGTCAACTGCGACGATGCTCCCGAACGCGCCGCGCTCGAACGCGGCTGCCGCGTGACCGGCGCGACCGCGTTTTTCGCGGATATCGACGGCAACATCGGCGCGATAATCGCCCAGCAGGCCGTTGACATTCTCCCGAACGACACGCCCGAGAGCCTGTCGCGCCGCATCCTCGAGGACGCGGAGTGGAAGCTCCTGCCCCAGGCCATAAGCCTGTATTGCCAAGGCCGGCTCGAGATCCACGGCGACAGAGTCGTGATAAAATAAATTAATAGTGAATAATGAATAATTGCGGTGTGCCTGCGGCACGGATTTTAATAGCGCCTTTAAGCTGACACCGATACGGTTATGTTAGCGCCCGGTATCGAAACTACCGACAAAACCGTGGCTGCCTCGCGTAACGCAAGTGAATGCTGAGTTTTACACCGCACCCTCGTAGGGAACAGGCTTGCCTGTTCCGCATGTACCGGTTTGGTCTGCACCGAAAACAGCGTTGTAGGGAACGGATTTATCCGTTCCGCCTGTCATGGTTTAGTCGGCGGCTCCAGGTCGGGACACCGCAATAAACATATCGGCACAATATAAAAGCGCCTCTAAAAAAGCGCCTCTAAAAAATGTGTTTGCCTGACGGCAATGATTTAATAACACCTCATCCGTCACCGAAGGTGACACCTTCCCCTCAAGCTACGCAGGGGAAGGCAAAAAGGGACGGTCCATGACCGCCCCAATGAATAATGAATGATGAATAATTAATAGTGAATAATTGCCGATACACATACTGCGTCAGCACGACCGGTGGGTGCCGGCAAAACTGATACACACGGGCGATCAATGATCGCCCCTACGAGCGACCTTTGGCCGCAGTGAAGAGGTAATAGCTGATAGTTAATAGGTGTTGTGTGCGCTATAATTCAACCCCTCGTCAGCAAAGCCGCCTGCTCCCCTTAACAGGGGAACCAATGGGGTGCGCGCAAAATTCAGCAGCGCACTGATGTAGCGCGAGAGTTTTGTGGTTTCGTCGGTAACTTCGATACCGGGTTCACGCAATAACTGTATCCGTAGGTGCACCAAAGCGCCTCTAAAAAAAGGAGAAAGTGATGAATAACGACAACAGAAGAGATCAGAAGCCCGATGGCAGTCCGGTAAAGCTGGTTATTGCCGTTATTGTTGCGCTGTTAGTGCTCTCCGATGCGGTGGGCATCGGCGGCGGCACGGTGCTTTTCATTGTTTTGATGATAGGCGCGGTCGTTTTGGCGGTGATAGCAATGAAAAAAGCGCAGGCAGATGCTGCGGATAAAAACTCCGAGTCCGATGCCGCACAGCCGGCGCGCACAGAGCCTGCAAAGCGCGAGTTCAAGCCGGAGCACTTTGACGTGTCGAAATTTGTCGGCAAGGGCGAGAGCATCAGCAAGCGTCTGACGGAGAAGATGCTCGACGACCTCACGCGCTGCGACGATGACCACGAGCACGTCGAGCCGGACTATCACGGCACAGATGAGGAAAAGCGCGCATCCCAGCTCAAGGAGCTGCTGCGCAACGGCCTCATTGAGAAGGACGAATACAACATACTCATGCGGAAATACGGTCTGAAATGATGAAAAAAACGGTTACGATATACACCGACGGCGCGTGCTCCGGCAACCCGGGTCCGGGTGGCTGGGGCGCGATTTTGTGCTATGGCGGCGCGAAAAAGGAGATGTCCGGCGGCGAAAAGCAGACGACAAACAACCGCATGGAGCTAACCGGCGTGATCTCGGCGCTGCGTGCGCTCAAGGAGCCGTGCATCGTGGAGCTGTACTCGGATTCAAAGTACGTCATTGATGCGCTCAGCAAGGGCTGGGCGGTGTCTTGGCGGCGCAACGGGTGGAAAAAGGCCGATAAAAAGCCGGCGCTCAACTCCGACCTCTGGGCAGAGCTTCTGGAGCTGTGCGATACGCATGAGGTCCGCTGCCACTGGGTCAAGGGCCACGCCGAGAACGAATTCAATAACCGCTGCGATGAGCTTGCCGTCGCGGCCTCGCAGACCATGTCCGCACGGTGAGTGCGCGAAAGCGATAGAATCGGGCGGCCGTCGGCCGCAGTGAAGAGGTAATAGTGAATAGGTATTGTGTGCGCAAGCGCACGGATATAAATTCATTCGCCCTCTGGGCGAATACCGCACTTCTTCACTCTTACCTCTTACTTATTACTTCGCAGACGTAGTCTGCGCTGCCGGGCTACCAGAAATAAATGTATTAGTAAAATTTTAATGCGCCACTAAAATGTGTTGCCTGACGGCAAAGATTTAATCACACCTCATCCGTCACCAAGGTGACACCTTCCCCTCAAGCTACGCAGGGGAAGGCAATTAGAGGCGCCTTTACGCAGATATTGATACATTTATTGCGTCAGCCCGACCGGAGATTGCCGACGAAACCATAACACGCGGAACGGATAAATCCGTTCCCTACGAGGTGCGGCAAAAGATTTGACATTGCACTAACGGGTTGCGAGGCAGCCACGGTTTAGTCGGTAACTTCGATACCGGGTTCACGCAATATATGTATCGGTAGGTGCGTCAATGCGCCTCTAAAAAAGGAGATAGTATGGGAAAATTAAAATTTCTGCTTGCGCGCATAGCAGGGCTGAACTGGAAGCAGATGTTCCGGAAGATAGACGAGGTCCACGAGAAGTCCGGACGCAGCAAGCTGTTCATATTTTTTGACATGGTCTGGTGCGGACTGCGATATCAGGCAGGGTACATGGACTATTGGCTGTTCGAGATGTACGACCTCAACGCCGCGCAGCGCAAAACAGTGCTCACGCGAGGCATAAATAACGGCTTCATCAAGGCGTATAACGACCCGGCGTACATGCCAGAGATCGAGAATAAGCTCAAATTCGCGCACAACTTCTCCGAGTTTCTGCACCGCGACTGGCTCGACTACTCCACAGCGAGCGACGCCGAGCTTGACGCATTTATCGAAAAGCACCCCGTGTTCATGGTAAAGCCCGTTGACGGGCAATGCGGACGCGGCATTGAGAAGCTCGACGTGCGCGAGCTGACCGAGCCTGTGCGCGAGCACCTGGACGGAGCGGGCAAGGTGCTGCTGGAGGAGTGCGTCGTGCAGCATCGCGACCTCATGGCGCTGCACCCCTGCTCGGTCAACACCTGCCGCGTCATAAGCTTCACCCACGGCAAAAAAACGCGCGTCGTCGCCGCGTACCTGCGCATCGGCAACGGCAAGTATGTCGATAACTTCAATAACGGCGGCATGGTCGTGCCCATAGAGGAGGACAGGGGCGAGATAATCTACCCTGCGCTGGATAAGTCCGGGCATCTGTACGACGTGCATCCCCTGACCGGTGTGCCCATAAAGGGCTTCAAGATCCCGCTTTGGGACGAGGTCATCGCGCTTGTCGAGCGCGCGGGTCAGGTCGTGCCGCAGGTCGGCGTCGTCGGCTGGGACGTGTGCGTGACCGATAACGGGCCGCTGCTGATCGAGGGTAACGACTATCCCGGCCACGATATCTATCAGCTTCCGCCCCACCGCACAAACGGTATCGGCGTCCTGCCCAAATTCCAAAAAGCCATGTCCGAATGTCTTTCAGAGGCGCATTGAGGCTGCTACGGATACGGTCATCTCCGGTAGCCCGGTGTCGAAGTTGCCGACCAAACCGTAAAACTCCCGCCACACATTAGTGCGGTGTTAAATTATGCACCGCACCTGTAGGGGCGAGCATTGCTCGCCCGTGTGTAACGGTTTGGTCGGCGCCGAAACAGAATCGTAGGGGCGATCATTGATCACCCCAGTTTGTCGAAAAAGTCCAGCCCAGCTGGGCTTTTTCGACAGGCTGAGCTGACGTGATTTTCACGTCAGCTGTTTTTTTGCACACTTTTATGCAATTGCCTATTTTCTTGTCACTTGAGGCAAATTTGTACGTTGAATTACATAAACTTCGGGTCTATTATGTGGTCAATGAATAAAGATAGCTCTTTTAAGAGCGGAAAGGATCGCATCATGAAAACAAAGTCATCAAACAACACATTATATGTTATCACAGCCATTGCATCCGTAGTTGTCATCCTGCTGGCCGCAGTCGGCTTTACAAATGTTGAAGCGCAGAAGGTCGAGCGCGTATCAGCCGACTCGAATTTCATAAACCGCGCAGAGACCGCAGCCGAGCTTGCCGCCTCGATGGGTGTTGAAAACGATGTGTATCAGGCGAGGGTGCAGAACGTTGCCGGCGACAACGACGATGATCTCGGCCGCATGGCCGAGGCGCTCAAGCCCATCGCAGAGTACAGCACCGACTCGGCCGCACTCGACCGCGAGGTAAAATATCTGCTCGGCGGCACCGACACCTATGCCACGACCTACGGCGGCATCTGCGCCGCAGCAGGCGAGGCCTACCGCATGGATCTTGACGCGGCAAACCACGACGCAGCCGTCTGGACGGCAGTCTGCGCAGTCCTTGCCCTTGCAGGCATCGCCGGACTTGTCGTCTCGGTCACAAGGATCGAGTACGGCAGACACTGATTTCGATACAATTCTCCTTCTTTATACTCCCCATTAAAAAAGGCGAGGCCGCCCGGCCTCGTCTTTTTATTATGTTTGCCTGACGGCGATAATTTGATAGCACCTCATCTGCCGCAAGCGGTTTTTTAATTGCGCATTAACGCTGATACCGATACATTTATTGCAGTATCTCGACCGGTGGATGCCGACCAAACCACGACAAGCGGAACGGATAAATCCGTTCCCTACAACGCTGTTTTCAGTGCCGACTAAGTCGGTACAAACGGAACAGGCGAACCTGTTCCCTACAGGGGTGCGGCGCAAAATTCAGCATCGCACTTGCGTTACGCGAGGTAACCACGGTTTCCATCGTACCCTCGAACCGGGCAACCGCAATATGCAGCTTGCACTACCGGGTTGCGTAGCAGTCACGGTTTATTCCGCTCTTCCGAACTGCGACAACAGACTCTGCATCGCATTCATGTTACGCGAAACATGACGGTTTTGTCGGCACCCTCGACACCGGGACACCGCAATAACCGTATCCGTATCAGCCTCAATTCGCCTCTAAAACACCGTAGTGGTTTTTGAGGAACTTGACGAAGCGGCGCGCGGAGGTCGAGGCGGACTCGAGCGACTTGATCGCGACGCCGACGCGCACGACGACGGGTATCTCGAGCGGTATGGTTTTGACCTGCCCCTCGTATCCGGCAAGCGAGAGCGACGACAGGATCGACACTCCCAGGCCGCACGACACCATGGACAAGATCGCCGCATCGTCCGAGGCCGTGACCTGGATGCGCTTTGCGTCCGGCGGCAGCAGCTTTTCGGAATACTGCTCCTGACAGGTGATAAACGGCTCCTTCAGAAGCCTGCCGATGGAAATGCGTTCCCTTTCCCAGCGAAACGTCGGCGGCACGACCGCGATGAGCGGAACGCGCGTGAGGGGTATCCACTCGAAGCCCTCGGCGCAGGTCTCGTCCACGAGCGCAAGCTGCACCTCGCCCTTTTGAAGAAGCGCCGGCATCTCATAGCCGCGGATGGTCACATCTATCTGGATATCGGGGTAGAGCGCCTTGAATTCCTGCAAAAGCTGGGGCAGCGCGGAGCGCGCAATGCTCGCAAAGCAGCCGAGGCTGAGCTGGTGGCGCTGGGTGCGGCTCTGCGCGGCGGCCTCCTGGCGCAGCGCGTCGCAAGCGTCGATAACGCTCTTTATATAAGGAAGAAGCTGCTCTCCCTCCTCCGAAAGGCGGACACCGTGACTGCCGCGATTGAGCAGGGTGCAGCCCAGCTCTGCTTCAAGATTATTCACAAGATGCGTCATTGCCGATTGCGTGTAGCCCAGCTCCGCCGCGGCCTTGCTGAAGCTGCCGCGATCGACCGCTGTCAGCACTGCGCGCAGTCTTCCGTCATCCATAACGCTCACACCTTTCTTATATCTATAATTATTGCCATGCAAATATAACACGCCAAATCGACACATTCAATAACATTTGGTTAACATTTTATCACGCGTAATATGAAATTATTTTGTGCATAGTATTAAAGTTTTTAATATGGGGATGAACAAGAGTGATTTCCGCAATCATGAAAAAAATGATATCCTTTATTCACATTTTTCAACGCATTGGATTGAAGTGTAACAGTGTGCAGCGTATTTACGGAGGCGCTGCTCAGCAGATGAGAAAGCAATTGATGAAAGAGGAAAATTGAATGAAGCTTCAGAACAAACCCCACACTGTCCGCGACATTATCGTCGTCGGCTTTGCGTTGTTTGCGATGTTTTTCGGCGCAGGCAACGTCATTTTTCCGCCGTATCTCGGCGTTGAGGCAGGTCCCGAGTGGCTCGGCGGCTTCTCGGCATACTTCATTGCAGACATCGGTCTTGCAATGTGCGCAGTGTTTGCGCTTCTGCGTGTCGGCAGCAGCGAGGCCGTCACCGCGCGTCTGGGCAAGGTCCCGGCCGCAATACTCATGAGCGCGCTTATCCTTTGCATCGGCCCCATGGTCGCAATCCCCCGTACCGCCGCAACCACCTTTGAAATGGCAATCGTTCCGAACATCAGCGGCGTTTCCTCCGTTGTGTTCTCCATAATATTCTTCGCGATCATCCTGTTTTTGTGCATCCGTCAGTCGGCCGTCGTCGATATCGTCGGCGCGATCCTGACTCCGCTGCTGCTTGTCGGCCTTGCGGTCATCATAATCAAGGGCGTTGCAACGCCGCTCGGCGAGATATCGCTCACCCCGAACGCCGACAACGTTATTCTCGGCGGCATCAAGGCCGGCTACCAGACCATGGATGCGCTTGCGGCGCTGCCGTTTGGCATCATAATTCTCCAGAGCGCCGCCTCCAAGGGCTACACCACCAACGGCCAGAAGTTCAAGATCGTCTCCGGCTCGGCTATCCTCGCAGGCGTGCTGCTGCTCGGCGTTTACATGGGCCTGTGCTACCTCGGCGCTACCGTTTCGACTCAGTACGGCCTTGAGATCGGCCGCGCAGAGCTTGTTATGGCCATCGTTGAGGCGCTGCTCGGCAAGGCCGGCATGATCATCTTCGGCGTCGTCGTGGGTCTTGCTTGCGTGACCACCGCCATCGGTCTGACCAGCTCCGCCGCAGCTTACTTCACCGAGCTGTGCAGCGAGAAGGTGCCCTACAAGGCATTCGTCATCGTTATCTGTGTGTTCAGCGCCGTTGCCTCCAATCTCGGCCTTGACCGCATCGTTTCGATCGCGGCTCCAGTGCTGGACATCGTTTATCCGCCGGCACTGGTCGTTATCTTTATCTCGCTCATTATCCCCAATGCAAACGACTATGTCAGCCGCGGCGCGGCTCTCGGCGCAGTTGGCGCGAGCATCCTGTGTGCGTTCAAGGTCCCCGCAATGGAGAATCTTCCCCTGTACGACATGGGCCTGTACTGGATACTTCCGGCCGTCATCTTCGGCCTGCTCGCACTCGGCCTTGCAGCAATCGTCAAGCCCAGGAAGTCCGAAGCGGAAGCAAAAATCTGATATTCCAAGCCACGAGCCACAGCTCGTGGCTTTTTTGTTTCCGCCCTGAACAGCGCACAACAAAGCCCCGGAGCTTGTCCGGGGCTTTGCCGCAAAGTGTGCATAAAGTGAAGATAAAAGGAGTATAGAACTTTGCTATGGTAAAGGGGAAGGGAGAACCATGCCTTTCGGCTGTGGTTCAATGTCGAGCAGAGCGGAGACCTGACCGCCCTGCGGACAAAGAAGATACATATGGGGGTTACGATATGCATTTTAGCTTATATACTACCCTCTGTCCGCTCCAAAACGTCATTCCTATGCTCCAAATAGGTTTTAGTGGCGCATTGAGGCAGCTACGGATACATATATTGCGGTATCCCGGTATCGAGACTGCCGGCAAAACCTTGCGTGCCGCGCCATACATTAGTGCGCTGCTGAGTTTTGCACCGCAGCCTTGTAGGGAACGGATTTATCCGTTCCGTTTGCCACGGTTTTGCCGGAACCCACCGGTCGGGCAACCGCAAAA
>ERZ780226.2632-NODE-2632-length-12042-cov-7.926754_pt1 | contig 12042 bp, 8 predicted proteins | sample MGYA00511165_ERZ780226 | MGnify/ENA primary metagenome ERZ780226 (study PRJEB29588, sample SAMEA2152373) | human gut metagenome | biome: human gut; feature: human-associated habitat; material: faeces | place: Denmark | collected 2008/2010 ...
CAGACGCTGGACGCCGCCTGCGAGGCGGCGGAAGGGGACGATGTTTCGGCCATTCTGGACGGGATATACGACTTTTACGACGCCTATGACTGGTTCAGCACCTACTACGCGCTGGCGGATATCCATTACTGTGCAGATCTGACGGACACCTACTGGGAGGACGAGTACAACTACTGCGCCCAGAACGCGGCCACGGTGGACGCCGGCTTGCAGGAGCTTTACCGGGCGCTTGCCCAGTCCCCCGCCCGGGAGGAACTGGAGCAGGAGGAATATTTCGGCGAGGGCTTTTTTGACAGCTATGAGGATGAGGAAAGCGTCTGGGACGAGACCTTCACCGCCATGCTGGAGGAGGAAGCGAAGCTGCAAACCCGGTATTACGAGCTGTCCGCTCAGGCGGCGGACTATCAGGACGATACGCAAGGCTACTATGACGCCTGCGCGGACGGCATGGCGTCCCTTCTGGCGGAGCTGATCGCCGTCCGGCAGGAGATAGCGGAATACTGCGGCTATTCGGATTATCCCCAGTTTGCCGAGGACTTCTACTTCTACCGGGACTACACTGCCGCGGAGGAAGAGCAGCTTCTGGAGGACATCCGCCGGGAGCTGGTGCCGCTGTACCGGGAGCTGGACGCCGACGCATGGGAGGCGACCGGTGAGTACGCTTCGGAGAGGGAGACCCTTAACTACTTAGCCACGGCGGCAGAGGGCATGGGCGGCACGGTCAAGGAAGCCCATGACCTGATGAAGACGGCGAAGCTCTACGACACCGGCTACGGGGAGAACAAGTACAATTCCTCTTTTGAGCAATACCTGACCAGCTATCAGGAGCCGTTCATCTTCATGAACGCCACGCTGACGGCCTATGACAAGCTGGTTCTTGCCCATGAGTTCGGCCACTTCTGCAATGACTATGCCAGCTATGGCAGCTACGCCGGGGTGGACGTGTCGGAATTCTTCTCCACGGGTATGGAATATCTGAGTCTGTGCTACGGTGGGGAAGACCTGACCCGGGCAAAAATGGCGGACAGCCTTGGCAATTACGTGGAGCAGGGAGCGTATGCCAGCTTTGAGCGGCAGATGTACAGCCTGACCGGCAACGCGCTGTCTGCGGAGGGACTGTACGCGCTGTACGAGCAGGTCGCGCTGGACTTCGGCTTTGACAGCGTGGGCTACGACCGGCGGGAGTTTGTGGACGTGACCCATTTCTATACGAACCCCATGTACGTGTTCAGCTATGTGGTCAGCAACGACGCGGCGATGCAGCTGTATCAGCTGGAGCAGGAGCAGCGGGGTGCGGGTCTTGAGCTGTACGAGCAGAACCTGACGACGGAGGAATCCTATTTTCTGGCGTTTCTGGACAGCGCCGGACTGGAAAGTCCCTTTGAGGCGGGAAGAATCAGCTCGGTCAAGGCAGTTTTTGAATCGGTGCTGGAGTAATTTTAACGGAATCCGCCCTTGGCTCTCCCTCTGGGAGAGCTGTCACCGAAGGTGACTGAGATGGCATTGCGGCCTTACTTACCCTCTCCGTCCTCGCTGCGCTCGTCCACCTCTCCCAAAGGGAGAGGCAAGGGGTGCTTATAAAAGAACAGACACAGCAGGTTTTCCTACTGTGTCTGTTGACTGCTTGGCGACGGCACTTACGACGCCTGATTTTCAAAGGCGTTGACTTCGCTGGCGGCTTCCATGGCGAAGTAGGCGCGGAGGATATCCTCAGCCACGGCAGCAAGGGTCGCACCGTGGGCGGCCTTTTCGCCGTAGACGGCTACGGCGACCTCCGGGTCTTCCATGGGGGCGAAGCAGATGAACGCGCCATGGTCAGAGCCGCCGGAGGAGTGCTGAGCAGTACCGGTCTTGCCGCATACCTTGACGGGGAAGGTGTCCAGGTCCTTGGGGCCGCCGAAGTGGGAACGGGCGGTGCCTTCGCCTCCTTCGATAACCTTGCGCATACCTTCAATGTAGGTATTGTAGGTGGTGGAGGCGATTTCCATCTGGCTCATGATCTCGGGAGAATTTTCCTTGATGAGGCTGCTGTAGTCGGAGGCGACCACGCGGCTTAAGAAGGTGGCCTTCATACGGGTGCCCTTGTTGGCCAGAGTGGAAGCGTAAACGCACAGCTGCAAGGGGCTGAACCGGTTTTCGGCCTGTCCGATGGCGGCCAGAACACGGTCGCCTGCGGTGATCTGGGAGTTGACGCCGGTCTCGCCGTAAGCGGCCTTCTTACTGGCCTCATCGGTGACCCAGCCGACCTTTTCCGTCAGCTCAATGCCGGTAGGAACGCCCAGACCCAGACCATTGGCGGTTTCGTTCAGCATCTCGATGGTCATACGGCTGCCCAACTCATAGAAGAAGTAGTTACACGACACCTCCAGCGCCCGCTGGGCGTCCAGCTCGCCGTGGGTAACGCCGGGGTTGGACTTATAGATCAGACACATGGGAGAGAAGCCCGGGTACTTGGTGAAGACACCCTGATCCCGGATGATCTCGCCGGGGAGGTACAGGTATCTGCCGAAGAACTCACTCTTCGGGTTTGTACTACGGTGCTCCATAGCGGCGATCAGGGTACACATCTTGAAGGTGGAGCCGGGGGCGTAGTTGGCGCCGAAGGCGCGGTTGAAGAAAGGCTTCAAGGGGTCGGCTTCGATCTCGGCCCAGTCCTGGTTCATGGTGGCGAGATTGTAGGTGGGATAGCTGGCACAGGCCAGAATCTCGCCGGTCTTGACCTTCATGACGATGACCGCCGCGCCCTCCGCGTCCAGGCCGTTACTCTCATCCTTGGAGGTGTTCTTCTCCGGGTCGGTCAGCTCCTTCATGATGTTGGCAAGAGAGTCTTCGGCAATGCCCTGAAGCTCCAAGTCAATGGTGGTCTCCACGTTGTTTCCGGCGATGGGGGTGTAGATCTCGCCGGTTTTCCGATTGACCCGCCAGAACTGCTCGACGATGGTGCCGTCCTTGGAAACCACGTCCACGCGCTGGCCGTCGATGCCGTGGAGGTAATCCTCAAAGGCTTCCTCAAAGCCGGACTGGCCGATGTAGGCGTCCATGGAGTAGCCTGCCTTCTTGTACTTTGCCCAGTCGTCGTCGTCCATGCCGCCCATGTAGCCTAAGATGTGGGCGGCGTATTTGGTATGGTATTCCCGGACGGTGGAGGATTCCACCATCAGGCCGGGGATGTTCAGCTCCAGAATGGCGGACAGATTCTCGTCGGAGATGTCCTCAATGAAGGTGTACGTAGGCAGGCTGGAAATACCGCGCAGGTCGAATTCGTAGCGCATACCGATGACGGCGCGGGCGTCCTCGTCCGACCAGCCTTCGGGAATCTTATAGCGTTCCCGCAGCTTTTCAATGAGCAGCGGCGCGGTGATGTCCGAGTCCAGCGACCGGTCAACCATGAAGCTCTGGAAGTGGTTCTGCCATGAAGTGGCAAAATCGTTCAGAGTGTACTCAAAGGGGCGGGTCTTGCTCACGGGGAAATGGTCGTTGTAGCTCAGGTTCAGATCCCGGCACTTGTGTACGAGCGCGTACAGCGCTTCGTTGGTCTGGCCGTAGGACTCGATAACGTAGTGGTTGAACACCAGATCATAACTGGCGCGGTTGCCCACCAGAACGTTGCCGTTCCGGTCGAGGATATCGCCGCGGGCGGCACGGACGGTGGTAACGGTGGTGTATTTCGCGATGTTGTCGGTGTTGCCGTTGGTCTTGATGATCTGAAGATCAAAGAGCTTCAAGGCGAACAGCGCCAGAATCGTAATAAACAGAATTAAAAGCAGGATCGCGCGAAATCGGCTTATTCTTTCCATGTGGTTCCTCCAATAAGGCCAATTCTATTGATAAGCGGGTACAGCAGGATCATAACGCCGAAGCTGTAGCCGGCGGTGATCAGGAAGGAGAACACCCGGTCCCACCGTGTCAGCCCAAGGCCGATGCCCACGACGAACAGACCCATCTCGTAAATTGTCAGCGCGATACCGGCGCAGATGACGATGGAAGCTTTCGTGCGCCGCAGGTAGGCCTGCCGCAGCAGCGTAGCGATGATCCCGACGGCGCATAATAGGCCAATGCAGTAAGGCCCCGGCGCGGAGCCGGAAAAGTAGTAAATGGTGGACGCAAAAAGGACGAACAGACTTCCCACATCCACGCCCTCAATGACCGTGATCAGCAGAATGTACACCACCGGCAGATCGGTGGTCGCACCGAAGATGCTGACGCGGCTCATGATAACGTCCTGAATGGTCAGGAGCAGGATACCCGTCAGCACATACAGCGTCCATTTCAGCATCCGCTGCTTTTGCAGCTGGGTCACGTGGAACAGCCCGGAAAGGCTGTTTTGCCGGGGGTCGGGCTTGAATTCCGACTGTTTGGACAGTTTTCTTCTTGCCATGGCGCGTCCTCAGCCCACGGGGGTGGTCGGTTGGGTGGTGGCGGCGGTTTCGGACGGGGCGGTGGCAGTCTCGGAACCTGTGGACGTGCCGGGGGTGGTCACGACCTCGGTGGTGTAGGCGGTGATGATGAAGACCTGCTCCAGGGAGTTAATGTCCGCGGCGGGGTCCAGGAGGGCGAATTTGGCGACGCCCGTTTCCTCATAGCCCGCGTCCACCACGGAGCCGATGATCAGGCCACGGGGGTACACCGTGGAACCGGAGGTCACCACCTGATCCTTATTGCGGATGATGGAGTCGGAGGGCAGGTAGTTCATTTGGAGCAATGTGTCGTTGCCGCTGGTGTAGCCGCCCTTGACCATGCCGTTGTAGCCGGAGGTGGAGATGGTGCCGGAAATTTCCAGCGTGGAGTCCAGAACGGTCTTGACGACGGCGTAGTTGACGCCCACCTCCGTTACCAGACCCACCACTTCGCCGTTGGCGGTGATGGCACACAGATTCTCCCGGATGCCCGCGTTGGTGCCCCGGTTGATGGTGAAGGTGCTCTCCCAGTCGGAGGAGCTCCAGCCGATGATATAGGCGTCCACCAGCTTGTAGTCCTCGTTGGTGGCCTTCAGATCCAGAAGCTTGCGCAGACGCTCGTTTTCACGGGCGACGGAGTCGGCCTGACGGGCGACGTCCTCCATCTGGGCGATGCGTTCCTCCAGAACCTTGTTTGCCGCGTCCAGAGCCTCGTAGCGGAACATATAGCTGTAGTATTTTTCCGCCGTGTTGGTCAGGGTGGTGCCCGCGGCGCGGAAGGGGGCGAGAACGCCCTGCACGATCACGCTGGGAAGGCTCTGGTTGGAAATGCCGCTGTAGATGGCCAGCGCTGCCGTCAGCAGCGCGGCCACCACCAGAATGATCTTCACTTTGGTACTGAACAGATTTCTCATATGGTATCCTCCATCACTTCCGGCGCTGTGCGGCAAAGGGTCTCATACAGCCGGCACACGGGAAGTCCCATTACATTATAATAGTCGCCCTCCAGCTTTTCGCAGAACAGCGCCGCACCGCCCTGAATGCCGTAAGCACCGGCCTTGTCCATGGGTTCGCCGCTCTGGACGTATTTCTGAATCTCCTTCTCGCTGAGGGGACGGAAATGCAGGCTCGTCACCTCGGTGAAGGTCTCGACCCTGCCCCCGCACAGAACGGTGCAGCCGGTCATCACCTGATGATCCCGCCCGGAGAGAAGACGCAGCATAGATGCCGCTTCGTCCTCACTGTGGGGCTTGCCCAGCACCTTCCCCTGACAGACCACGATGGTGTCCGCCGCAATGACGATGTCTTCTTCTCCCCGGCTGACGGCCAGCGCCTTTGACCGGCTGACCCGGGCAACTTCGTCAAAGGGCGGCTTTTCGGGGTCCATGGTTTCGTCAATGTCCGCCGCCCGGACGGTGAAGGGAATCCCAAAGAGGGACAGAAGCGCCTTTCGCCGCGGCGAGGCGGAAGCGAGAATGAGCTGCATATGGTTCTCCTTTCGATGTGGAGGGATTTTATTCCACACCCCGTAAGTACAGTCCCCGGGTACACGCGCCGGGGTCGAGGGGTTCGGGGTTCATGTAATCGTTCAGCACGCGGTCAACTTCCTTGGAATTTTCCGTGGTGAAGTACAGCCGCGTCGCCCATAAGCCCAGCTTGGCAAGATCGTCCTGCCGGTCGAGCCAGCTCAGCTTCTTGCCGTTGAGCAGTACGCTGCGGCAGCTGTCGCCGTCCCGGATGACCGGGAACTCCGCGCCGGTCTTGTCGATCAGGCGGGTGGCTTTCAGATGGCAGGTGCATTCGTTGGTCTTGTTGTGGATGAGGCAGTGCTCCGTCACCATCAGGGGCAGCCGCCCGTAGGCGATCAGCTCGGCGTTCACCGCCTTGCTCATGTCCCGGATCTGGGGCAGGGTCATTTCAAAGCTCACCGTGGCGGAAGCCATTTCCAACGAACGCATGACGTTCATGGAGGCGGAGTTGAAGATATTCAGGCCGAAATCCCCGTGAACCCGCATTCCGGCCTCCCGCACGGGGGCGATCAGGCCGAGATTGCCCACCAGCGCGTCCCGGACACCGGCGGCGCGGAGGACTTCCAGGCTCTTTTTGATCCGGGGCAGCTCCCCGTCGTGGACGATTCTGGGCAGCACCGCCGCCACTCGTCCCCGCTGCACCAGCCGGGCGCAAAGCTCCCCGTCGGCGAGCAAGATGTGGATGGGAACGTACAGCAGTGTGGTTTCCAGATCTAAAAGCATGGGGGTCAGCTGCTCCCGGGAGGTGACCTGAATGGTCAGGCCGGGCAGGCCCGAGGGGCCTTTGTATTCCGGCACGGGCTTGGGCTTGCGCAGTACCTGTTCCTCCCGCCGGGCGCGGATGGCGGTGAGCTGGTTCAGCACGTCCCGGCGCATGGCGTTGATGGCGGAAGCGGAGATAATCAGGCCGGGATCGACCCGGGTGCGCACCTCCACGCACCGGTAGGGCGTGCCGCCGGTCTTGGAGACCCGCTGTGCGAGCATCGCCCCGGTGAGGGAAATGTTCTGGGCGCGTTCCGGCACGGGGCCGTCGGAGCGGCATGTCCGACCCTCCGGGTCGGTGGCGATGACGCAGCTGCCGTCCACGGTGACCATGGCCTGAAAGCGGATATCCACAAGGGGGGTCTCCCCTGCTTCGTAGGATTGCCGGGCGGCCTGAAGCCATTTGCCGTCGTCGTCGTTCTCCTGCCGCACGCCGAACATTTTGGTATCCACCCTGCTTGTATAGTAGCCGTCGGTGAAGCCCTGACGGTTGAAGGCGGCATACAGGGCGTCCATCATGGGCTTGGTGACGGTCATCTCGTCCAGCGCCTTGCGGTAGACGGCGGTGACGGTGGCCACGTATTCCGCCCGCTTCATCCGGCCTTCCAGCTTCAAAGAGACCACGCCCATTTCCTGCAATTCCCGCAGATAGGGAATCAGGCAGTTGTCCTTCAGACTCAGGGGGTATTTTTCCTGCCAGTGGGTGTAGCCGTAGCTCTGGCGGCAGGGCTGGGCGCAGCGGCCCCGGTTGCCGGAGCGGCCGCCGATCATGGCGGACATGTAGCACTGGCCGGAATAGCACATGCACAGCGCGCCATGGACGAAGACTTCAATTTCAATGGGAGAGTTGGCGCAGATGTAGCGGATTTCCTCCCGGCTCAGCTCCCGGCTGAGGACAACCCGCTTGATACCCATGGCGGCGCACAGCAGCACGCCGGGCAGAGAATGGACGGTCATCTGGGTGCTGCCGTGGATGGGAACGCCGGGGGCGATCTGACGGCACAGCTGCACCACGCCTAAGTCCTGCACGATAAAGGCATCAATATTATTCTGCGCGGCATAGCGGATCAGCTCCGCCGCCTCGGTCATCTCCCGGTCGGAGACGAGGGTGTTGAGGGTCAGGTGAACCTGCACGCCCCGGACATGGCAGTATTTAATGGCATCCACCAGCGTCTGGGGAGTAAAGTTTTTCGCGCTTTGCCGCGCGTTGAACGCGCCGCAGCCGAGGTACACGGCGTCAGCGCCGTTCTGAACGGCCGCGCGCAAAGCCTCCATTGACCCGGCGGGCGCCAATAATTCCAGCATAAGCTCTCTCTCCAAAATTCGGTTTCGGGGCAGACCCCCGCACAATAATATATTGTACAGTATAGCACAAAGAAACGAAAAGTTCCACCCCCGAAGGGAGAATTCAAGAAAAATTCAAGGGAACTTCATATTCAGAAGGCGATTCCCGGGGTAAACGCAAGGAAGATTTTCCAGATTCGCCCCAATTCCCCAAAATGTTCAAGAATAATTCAAAAACAACCTATTGACATTTCTGGCACTCTGCGGTATAGTGTGCTTAGCACTCAGAGAGATGGAGTGCTAAAGATAAAGTGAGAAGGAGGGATACGATGGAACTGACAGAGCGGAAAAAGAAGGTCCTGCGGTCGGTGGTGGATTTGTATATCCGCACGGCGGAACCGGTGGGCTCCAAGGCCATTACCGAGCTGCCGGACATGAAGTATTCCTCCGCGACCATCCGCAACGAAATGGCGGAGCTGACCGCCATGGGTTATCTGGAGCAGCCCCACACCAGCGCGGGCCGCATCCCCTCCGCCGCCGGTTACCGGCTGTACGTTGACGAGCTGATGATGGATTACCGCCTGTCCATTGACGAAACGAAGTCCATCAGCAGCGCCATCGAGGAAAAGATGCAGCGGGTGGATAAAATGGTGGAAAAGGTGGCAAAGCTGGTGTCTCAGGCCACCGATCTTCCCGCCATCTCCGCAGCGTCCCGACAGGGCAGCGCCTGCGTCAAGCGGTTCGACCTGATCCTGGCCGGACAGGGAAGCTTCATTCTGGTGCTGATGCTGGGCGGCGAGCAGGTGGTAAACAAGCTCATCAAGCTGCCGGTAAACGTCAGCGAAACGGATCTGAAGCTCCTGAGCGCGGTGCTGAACGCCAGCATGACGGACATTCCCCTTGATGGTTTTACCGCCGAGCTGATGGAAAAGGTCATGCGTTCGGCGGGCGCGGCGGCAAGTCTGGTGCCGGTGATCCTGGACTTCACCCAGGAGACGCTGAAAAACAGCGATTCCACCAGAGTGGCCGTCACCGGTCAGGCAAGACTGTTGAGCCTGCCGGAGTACCGGGACGTGGACAAAGCCCAGCGGGTGATGGATTCCATCGACGAAGAGGCACTGGCAAACCTTCCCGCCGTCATGGAGGGCGCCAACGGTACGAAAGTGCTGGTAGGCCCCGAAAACGTGGCGGATGAGCTCAAGGACACCTCCGTTGTGATGACCAAGTTTGACATCGGCGACGGAATGCAGGGCATGATCGGCGTGGTCGGCCCCACCCGGATGGATTACGCCAAGGTGACGGCGCGCCTGAGCTACTTCGCCGAGAGCCTGAGCAAGATGTTCGGCAAGCCCGAGCAGCCCCAGCAGCCAAAGCTGCCGGAGCCGCCGAAGGAAGGATAGAATCAAACAGGCAGGGCTGGGGAAAATCCCCGGAACCACAAAAAGCGGAGATTTTCCCCCACCCTGCAAATTGACAGGAGGTCACAGACGTGGCAAAGAAGGAAAAAGAAGAAGTAAAGAAGCAGACCATGGAGGAAACACCTCAGGAACCTGTGGAGGAAACCCCGAAGGAGAAGACCCCCGAGGAACCGAAGCAGAAGGAGATTAGCCCCTGGGAGGAAAAATACAATTCCGAGCATGACGCCCGGCTGCGTCTGGCAGCGGAATATGACAATTTCCGCAAGCGCACCACGAAGGAAAAGGAGCAGTCCTACGGCAACGGCAAGGCCGACGCCGTAACGAAGATGCTTCCCATCTACGACAATCTGGAGCGCGCGCTGAACCAGCCCACGGAAGACGCCGCCTACAAAAAGGGCGTGGAGCTGACCATGACGGAGCTGCTGAAGATCCTGAATGGTCTCGGCGTGGAGGTTTTCGGCGAGGTGGGCGACACCTTCGACCCGAATCTGCACAACGCCGTGATGCATCTGGACAGCGAGGAGCATGACGAAAACGTCATCACCCAGGTGTTCCAGAAGGGCTTCAAAATGGGCGATAAGATCGTCCGGTTCGCCATGGTGCAGGTGGCAAACTAAAAACGTAAACAATTTAGCTTTAATATATTAGGAGGAAAACATTATGTCTAAGATTATCGGTATCGACCTTGGTACTACCAATTCCTGTGTTGCTGTTCTGGAAGGCGGCGAGCCTGTTGTCATCGCCAACGCCGAAGGCAACCGTACTACCCCCTCTGTTGTTGCATTTTCCAAGACCGGCGAGCGTATGGTCGGTCAGGTGGCAAAGCGTCAGGCCGTGACCAACGCTGACCGCACCGTGTCTTCCATCAAGCGTCACATGGGTGAAAATTATCACGTCACCATCGACGGCAAGGGCTACACCCCTCAGGAGATCAGCGCCATGATCCTGCAGAAGCTGAAGGCGGACGCCGAGGCTTATCTGGGTCAGCCGGTCACCGAAGCCGTCATCACCGTCCCCGCTTACTTCTCCGACGCACAGCGTCAGGCGACGAAGGACGCCGGTAAGATCGCCGGTCTGGACGTGAAGCGTATCATCAACGAGCCTACCGCAGCCGCTTTGGCTTACGGCCTCGACAAGGAATCCGAGCAGAAGATCATGGTTTACGACCTTGGCGGCGGCACCTTCGATGTGTCCATTCTGGACATCGGCGACGGCGTCATCGAGGTTCTGGCCACTGCCGGCGACACCCATCTGGGCGGCGACGACTTCGACCAGAGAATCATGGACTATCTGGTTGCCGAATTCAAGAAGGCCGAGGGCATCGATCTGTCGAAGGACAAGGTCGCTATGCAGCGTCTGAAGGAAGCTGCCGAGAAGGCCAAGATTGAGCTGTCCGGCGTGACTTCCACCAACATCAACCTGCCCTATATCACTGCCGACGCCACCGGCCCCAAGCATCTGGACGTGACCCTCACCCGGGCAAAGTTCAACGAGCTGACCGCCGATCTGGTGGAGCGCACCATGAAGCCCGTCCGTCAGGCCATGTCCGACGCGGGTCTGAGCGCTTCCGACATTCAGAAGGTGCTGCTGGTTGGCGGCTCCACCCGTATCCCCGCCGTGCAGGATGCCGTTAAGACCATCACCGGCAAGGAAGGCTTCAAGGGCATCAACCCCGACGAGTGCGTGGCCGTTGGCGCTGCCATTCAGGGCGGCGTGCTCACCGGCGACGTGCAGGATATCCTGCTGCTGGATGTCACTCCTCTGTCCCTCGGCATTGAGACCATGGGCGGCGTGTTCACCCGTCTGATCGACCGGAACACCACCATCCCCACCCACAAGAGCCAGATCTTCTCCACCGCCGCGGACGGCCAGACCTCCGTTGAGGTCCACGTCCTGCAGGGCGAGCGTGAGATGGCTGCCTACAATAAGACGCTGGGTCGCTTCCAGCTCACCGGCATTGCTCCCGCACCCCGTGGCGTGCCTCAGATCGAGGTTTCCTTCGACATCGACGCCAACGGCATCGTGAAGGTCTCCGCCAAGGATCTGGGTACCGGCAAGGAGCAGAACATCTCCATCACCGCTTCCACCAACCTGAGCAAGGAAGACATCGACAAGGCCGTTCACGAGGCTGAGCAGTACGCCGCCGAGGATAAGGCCCGCAAGGACGAAGTGGATACCCACAACGCCGCCGACCAGACCGTCTACCAGACCGAGAAGACCCTGAACGAGCTGGGCGACAAGATCGACGCTTCCGAGAAGGCTTCCATCCAGTCCGCCGTTGACCACCTGAAGGAAGTCAACAAGGGCACCGACATCGAGGCCATCAAGAAGGCCACCGAGGAAGTCCAGCAGGCGTTCTACAAGGTTTCCGAGAAGCTGTATCAGCAGGCGAACCCTCAGGGCGGCGCACAGTCCGGCGGGAACACCCAGAAGCCCGGCGACGACGGTGTCGTTGACGCCGACTACGAGAGTGTTGACTAAATCCGAATGCCTAAGGGGCGGCAAACGCCGCCCCTTCTCGGCATATTTTCCTGAGTTGGCAGTTGAAAGTTGACAGCAGCAAAGGTTGCTGCATTTTATACGAGTTTTTAATAAAACGCTTAAAAGCGTTTTATTAGGCCGCAGGACTGCGGCCAGCGGCCACTGCCGCTA
>ERZ780226.2633-NODE-2633-length-12041-cov-1.952945_pt1 | contig 12041 bp, 9 predicted proteins | sample MGYA00511165_ERZ780226 | MGnify/ENA primary metagenome ERZ780226 (study PRJEB29588, sample SAMEA2152373) | human gut metagenome | biome: human gut; feature: human-associated habitat; material: faeces | place: Denmark | collected 2008/2010 ...
AGTAATTATACCAAATTATCACGTTACTGTCAAGGTTCATAAAAGAACTTTCACATTTCTCAAATGATTTTGATTTTCTGTACAAATCACTTTTGCACTTGTCTAACAGTTACAAACTTCACACGCAAATTTTGTGCATATTGCTGAATTTGAATTTTACCTGCACAATATCTTGATTTTTCGGGCGTCTTATGTGCTATTTTTGGTGTAAACGATTTCCACATTGAAAATGCTTATAACTTAATTAAGCTAATTCCTTAATTCGCTTAATCAAACTTTGTTGAATATGCACAAATATTTTCGGCGATTTTTTTAGCTAATCATTTGAGATGTTACTTAATTTTTGCGTGTAACTCATGTAAACGATTCGATTTGCTCACTTAGCTCCATCCACTCGGCAGTAAGTGACTCCTCTTTTTCCTTCAGCGCCTCTATTTCCTGTGCAAGCGCACTCGTTTTTTCATAGTCGGTCGCTATCTCCGGCTGTGACATCTGCTGTGCCAGCTCCGCCGTTTTCAGCCCGATCTCATCTATTGCCTGCTCGCAACGCTTCAGCGCACCGCTGAGCTTTCTGAGCGTGCTTTCACGCTCCTTGCGCTCCTTGTAGTCGTTCTTCTTGCCTTCAGCCGCCTTTACCTGTACCGCCTGCTCGGACTGCGCCTTTGCTTCCTTGAGTTCGATATACCTGTCATAGTTTCCGTCTATGTTTACAGTACCCGTCTTTCCGAGCCACACTATCCTGTCGGCCAGCTTGTTGATTAGGTATCTGTCGTGCGACACGATAAGAAGCGTTCCGCCGTAGCTTGCCAGTGCGTTTTCCAGAGCCTCTCTCGAATGTATGTCAAGATGGTTTGTAGGCTCGTCGAGCAGCAGCATATTCGCCTTGCTCAGCATCAGCTTAAGGAGCGACACCCTTGCCTTTTCTCCTCCGCTGAGCTTGCCCACATTCTTGAACACATCGTCACCCTTGAACAAAAACTGCGCCAGCGCAGAACGCACCTGCGTCTGCGTCATTGCGGGATACCTGTCCCACACCTCGTCTATCACCGTCTTTGACGGGTCAAGATCCGTCTGTGCCTGATCGTAATATCCAAATTGTATATTGTTGCCGAATTTATACTCTCCGCTATCCGCCTGATATTCTCCTGTAAGGATTTTCAGAAGCGTAGTCTTTCCGCAGCCGTTCTCACCTAATATAAATGTTGTCGTGTTCTTCTTTATGTCAAGCTCTGCATTTGTGAAAACCGCCGTCCCGTCGAACGATTTCGACAAGCCCTTTGCGATAAGCACATCGTTTGCGCCGCCTTCCTTCGCCCTGAACGTGAACTTTATAGCCTCCGGCAGATCCTCCGGTTTTTCGAGCGTTTCCTTCAGCCTGTCCGCCTGCTTCTGCTTTGATGCCGCCGTGATGAAGTTATGCTCCTGCCCCCACCGCTTCTGTTGCTCTACAATGCCTTCGATACGGTTTATTTCCTTTACCGTCCTGTCGTACACCCTCTGCTGAGCCTCTCTCGCCTCAGCCTTCAGCTCAAGATAGCGTGTATAGTTGCCCTTATATTCACGAAGCGTCCTGTTTTCCATTTCAAAAGTCGTGTCGGTGACTTTGTCGAGAAAATAACGGTCGTGCGATATTACGATATATGCGCCCTTATATTCCGTAAGGAACTTTTCGAGCCATTCGCAAGCGGTTATATCAAGGTGGTTCGTAGGCTCGTCAAGAAGCAGTATATTACTCCCCGAAAGAAGCAGCTTCGCAAGCTGTGCCTTGCTTTTCTGACCACCGCTCATCACGCTTATCGGCTTACCGAAATCCTCTTCCGAAAATCCCAGACCGACAAGCGCCGAGCAAGTCATTGATTTATAGGTAAGTCCGCCCTCACGCTCAAATCTTTCCTGCAGCTGCATCTGCCTTGACAGCGTCTGCTCGCTGTGGTCGCCCGTATCTATCGCAACCGCTATATCCGCAAGCTCGTTTTCAGCGTCGATAAGCGGACGGAATATTTCCAGTACCTCGTCATATAGAGTGATATTATCGTCACGGATAACATACTGCTCCATACAGCCGATCTTTATCCCCGCCGCCTTGCTTATACCGCCTGTTTCAGCCTCCTGCCTGCCGTTTATAACGTGCATCAGCGTGGTTTTTCCGCACCCGTTTACACCTACAAGTCCGGCTCTGCCGTTTTCTTCAAGCCGAAAATTCACATCGTGAAACAGCGTTTCAACGCCGAAGGACACCGAAATATCATTACCGGATAATACTATCATACCGCATTGTCCTTTCCGAAAAATAACGGTCAGAGTATTTCCTGCTCTGACCGCATATCTTTATACTTTGTTTTATACTGCGTTTACTTCTTTAAATTTTCGGGCTTGTACTTGTTGAGTGCGTCATTGTTGAGATCAAGCACATAGTCCTTAGCCGTTTCGTTGAGCATAGCCTTGTACTCGTCATCCTTCATAACGTGAAGCACGTTGCTGTGATTCTCCGTGAGCCAGTCCTCACGTTCCTTTATATCACGGCGTACTACCGCATAGTAAACGCTGTCGTCCTCGTAAACTCCGCCCTTGTCTGTGTCAAGCTCAAATGCCCACTTTACAAACTCCTCGCTCGGTGAAGTATCCGTCTTGCCGAGCAGGAATTCGTGGTCATGCTCCTCTTCTTCACTGCCCGATGTTCCGCTGCTCGTTGTATCGTCCGATGCGGTTTCGCTTGTCGAAGAAGTTACAGATGATGCCGCAGAAGAAACCGCCGATGAATTGCCCGATTTGCTCTCGGCATCCGAGTTGCTCTCGGCTTCAGCCTCAGCCTTTTCCTTTGCCACAAGATCCTGATACTCGTGATATACCTTATCGTAGTCCTCGCCGGCAAGCAGTCTGTCAACATAGCCCTGAGCCTGTTCCTTCTTTGCCTTCTTGCCCTCGTCGGTCGTTATCTTGTCGCCGTTGCCCTCTTTAAGAGAAACCTGTATTATCTGGAATCTGCCGTAATTGTCATAGAAATAAGTAGCTATATCCTTTTCGTCTGTTGCGGATATGCCGTTTTTCTCATAGTAAGCGTCAAATACCTTCTCGCTCATCTTGTTTACAAGCTGAACAGCCTCGTATGACTTCTTGCTTATTCCGCCTGCCTCATAGTTCTGACCGTAGGTTTTTCCTGTGCTGTATCCGTAATACGAGATTTCCGTATCCCACATCTTCTTTACAGAGGTCTTTACGTTCTCCTCTTCCTCGTCTGTGAGTGAAAGGTTCAGCTCCTTGAACTTGTTCTGGATAGCGACATACTGCTTTACCTGCTCTAATGTACGATCCTGAACATACTGCGAGAACGTCTTGTCCTGTACATTGTAGTTGTAGTAGCTGAAATTCTCTATCTTTGATGCGCTTGTTCCCATAGCCTTAAGCTGATCGTCAACCTCCTGCTGAGCCTCGCCTATAGCCGTCTGCTCATAAAGAAGATATATGCCCGCATTTATGGTCTGATTGTCAACCGAGCCTATAGTCGATACATCCGCACAGCCTGCAACGCTTAATGTGATTGCCACGGCGCATATTGCCGCTGCCAGCTTTTTAAAATATTTCATTGCTTTTCTCCTTACTGTTTATAAGGGGCTGTGCCCCGATTATTTCTGCAAATTCCGCCGTTATCTTAATGTAACGCCTATATCCTCAAGTGCCTTAAGCACCTTTGCAACAACTGCGTCCGCCTCATCGTCTGTCAGCGTAGCGTCTTTCTTTCTGAGTATCAGCTTGTATGAAAGGCTCTTCATACCTGCAGGTACCTGCTCGCCCTTGTACATATCGAACAGACGTACAGCCTCAAGATGCTTTGCGGTCTTTTCTATCACAGCAACTATATCTCCGCTCGGAACGTCCTCGTTGCACACAAGGCTCAGATCCCTGTATGTTGAGGGGAACTTGGGCAGTGCGGTGTACTTTACATCGCCGTTGGCATTATTGAACATTACCTCCATACTGAGCGTAGCACAGTAAACCTCTGTATTTACACCGAAATTAGCCGCAGCCTCCGGATGAAGCTGACCGACATAGCCGATAAGTTCGCCGTTTACAGTGACCTTTGCGCATCTTCCGGGGTGGAATGTAGGATTGTTCTTTTCAGCCGTGTATACGACATTCTTCAGTCCGAGTTTTGCCATAACTTCCTCGGCAACGCCCTTTGCCGTGAAGAAATCCTCGCCGTTTCCGTAAAGCGCATAGCACAGAACATCTCTTTCAACAGGGAGCTGATTTTCACCTGTCGGGAAATACTCTCTTGCTATCTCGAAGAATCTGCCCTCAAGGTTTCTGTTGCTCCAGTTCCTTCTTACAACCTCCATCATTGATGTAAGCGCAGAAGTACGCATTACGCTTGTATCCTCGCCGAGCGGACGTCTTAACACAACGCTCTTTCTTGACTTCTCGTCCATACGCAGAAGCTCATAGTCCTTAGGCGAAATAAAGCTGTAGGTCATTACCTCGTAGAATCCGAGTGCCAGTGCAAGTGAAATTACCTTGTCCTCGAATATCTGTTCGGGCGTTCTCTTGCCCTGTGATGACAGCTTCGGTATAGTCGAGGGGATTCTGTTGTAGCCGTATATACGGGCAACCTCCTCCGCAACATCGCACGCACGGTGCATATCTATACGGGTAGGCGGAACGATTATCTCGCCGTTTTCATAGCCGAAGCCGAGCTTCTTTAATATCTCTATCTGCTCGTTCTCGCTTATATCCGAGCCTAAATGCTCGTTCACCCACTTATAGTCGTGCTTTAATCTTTCGGGAACATACTCGCTGTGGTTCTCGTCAATGATAGTATTCACTACCTCGCCGCAGCCCAGCATCTCGATAAGCTGTAACGCTCTCTTGAGCGCCTTTTCTGCGTTTACCGGGTTAAGACCCTTTTCAAAACGTGAGCTTGCCTCGGTACGCTCGCCTATCTTTCTTGCGGTACGTCTTACCGATACGCCGTCAAAGCAGGCAGCCTCAAATACGACAGTAGTCGTATCCTCCATGATACCGCTATGCTCGCCGCCCATAACGCCGGCTATGGCGATAGGCTTCTTTCCGTCTGCGATTATCAGCATTTCGGGAGTCAGCTTTACAGGCTCTGCCATTTCATCGAGCAGCTTTAATGTTTCTCCCTCTTTTGCGTTTCTTACAACTATCCTGTTGTCCTCGACATATCTTAAATCGAATGCGTGCATCGGGTGACCGTATTCAAGCATTACGAAGTTCGTTATATCAACAAGGTTGTTGATAGGTCTTACACCGCTCGCTCTCAGCCTTCTTGCCATCCACTTGGGCGAAGGTCCTATCTTTACGTTCTTTACAAGCGCCGCCATATAGCGTGAGCAAAGCTTTGTATTTTCAACGCTTACGCTGATTTCCTTTGTAATATCCCCGTCAACGCCCTTGAATGAAGGCTCGGTGTAGTTCATAGGAATATCAAACGTTGCACTTGCCTCCTGTGCAAGTCCGAGTACGGAAAGGCAGTCGGGGCGGTGGTTCGTTATCTCAAACTCTACTATAGTATCGTCTGTCTGTAAAGCCTCGCATATATCCATACCCATTCTGAAAGAATCAACATCGGGATCGTTATTCAGTATAAGTATTCCGTCGTCTGCTACGGGATAGTCAAAATCATCCTTCGTAAGACCAAGCTCCGCATAAGAGCACATCATACCGTTGCTTGCAACGCCTCTCAGCTTGCCCTTTGTGATCTTTGTTCCGTCTGCGATCGTACTGTTGTGCATACAAGCGGGAACTATAGCCCCCTCAAACAGATTCTGCGCCGCAGTAACTATCTGTACAGGCTCATCCCTGCCTGCGTCAAGCTGGCATATCCACAGCTTTTCGCTGTCGGGGTGACGCTCCAGCTTCAGCACCTTTGCAACTACCACGTTATTTATAGGATCGGACATCTTATGATAGGTTTCAACCTTTGAACCGCTCATCGTCATATCCGCTACGAATTCCTTTATTGGCATATCGGCTTTAACATAGTCGTTAAGCCATCTCATTGATAAATCCACGTTAATATCTCCTTTTACGATTCCTATCGGTATTTCTGAATTCTCTTATCTGAACTGTGCGAGGAAACGCTGATCGTTCTCGTACAGCAGACGCATATCGTCTATGTTGTATCTCATCATAGCAATACGCTCAAGTCCTATACCGAAAGCGAAACCGCTGTATTCTTCGGGATCTATTCCGCAGTTGATAAGTACCTGCGGATGAACGATGCCTGAACCGAGCATCTCTATCCAGCCTTCGCCCTTGCAGAGCGGACAACCCTTGCCTCCGCATTTGAAGCACTGTAAGTCAACCTCGGCTGACGGCTCTGTATACGGGAAGTGGTGAGGACGGAAGCGGAGTTTTACCTCGTCGCCGTAAAGACGCTTAGCAAACGTTTCAAGCGTACCCTTAAGATCGCCGAATGTGATATTCTTATCTATTACAAGACCTTCGCACTGGTGGAAAATAGGCGAGTGCGTGCCGTCAACAGCGTCGGGGCGATAAACACGTCCGGGGCTTATGATAGCTATAGGAGGCTTGTTTTTAAGCATTGTTCTTATCTGCACGGAAGATGTCTGTGTACGCAGAAGGATCTCATCAGTAATATAGAATGTATCCTGCTCATCTCTTGCAGGGTGACCGTCCTCAGTCAGAAGCATATCGAAAACGTACTTCGTTTCCTCAACCTCAGGACCGTCTACTACAGTGTATCCCATTCCTCTGAATATTTCCTTAAGCTCGTCAAGAACTATATTCAGCGGATGACGCACTCCCATCGCCTGCTGCTTTCCGGGCATAGTAACGTCCAGCGTTTCCTTCTTTAATTTCTGCTCCATAAGCGCAGATTTAAGCTGTGCCTGCTTCTGTGCAATAAAGCCCTCAAGCGACTGTCTTACATCGTTTGCAAGCTGACCCATAACAGGTCTTTCCTCAGCGGACAGCTTACCCATGCTCTTGAGTATAGCTGTAAGCTCGCCCTTCTTGCCAAGGTACTTTACTCTCAGCTCGTCAAGCTGCTTAACGTCAACGCAGTCACCGATAGTTTTCAGCGCCTGCTCCTTTATATTCTGTAACTGTTCTTTCATACCTTTATTCTTTCCTCGTTATTTATTATCCTGTATTTGATCTCGCCGTCAGGCAAAGACGATGGAACCGAATCGTTCCACTGATAACACGACCTTTCACGCATTTTTCCTGCGTCGGTTAATTATAATATGGTTATGTAATATGGCTTTTTATGGAAATTAAAATCAAAGCCTATGCCTACACGATAGACATTATAACAGAAATCCGATACTTTTGCAAGTGTAATAACGCAGTTTTCGGTAAATTTCGCATTATTTTCACCCGCACCAACCCTTCCAAACCCGCCGCAAAACAAAACAGGCACCGTCTGCACGATGCCTGCGATGCCTGTCATATATTTACGATTATTTCCTTGTAGCCGCCTTAAGACCGGAATACTCGCTGAACTCGGTCGTGCTTCCCGTCTTTCTGAACGCTTTTATTCTGAACGAATAAGTCGTATTTCTCGCCAATCCCTTCACAGTAAACGTAAGCGTTGTATTATTCTTTGTGGTAGCAAGCACCGTCCACTTACCGCCTCTGTAGGTCTCAATGATATATCCCGTAGCCTTAGCATTCTTGTTCCACGAAAGCTCAACCGCACTTGTTGTAGTGCCGGTCACTCTAAACGACGCTACCTTCGCTATCCTCGTCTTAGCCGCAAGTCTTGCATACTCGCTGTATATCGTCTTGCCTGCCGCAGTTTTGTACGCTCTTACCCTGAACGTATAGGTGGTATCCGCCTTCAGTCCGTTTACAGTATATGTAACCGCTGTGTTACTGCTCGTCTTTGCAATCTGCGTCCACTTACCGCCCTTGTACTGCTCAAGTGCATATCCTGTAGCGCCGGCATTCTTGTTCCATGCAAGCGTAATTGCCGAAGCTGTATAGCTCTTTACCGTAAGGTTATTCACGCCGCCGAATGAAGTAGCCGCCTTAAGACTTGTATATTCGCTGTAATCCGTCTTGCCGTTTACAGTTCTGAACGACTTTATTCTGAACGAATATACAGTCGCACTTGCAAGACCCTTCACAGTAAACGTAAGCGTGGTGTTATTCTTTGTGGTAGCAAGTGCCGTCCACTTTCCGCCCTTATATATCTCAAGCTCATATCCGCTTGCAGCCGCATTCTTATCCCACGATATTCCGACAGATGTTGTTGTTCCTGATACCCTGCGTACATTACCGACAGCGTCAAGAGTCAGCTTTGATACATAATTATCAATATAGGAGCTGTTGCAAACCGAACACTTATGTATCGTATATCCGTCAGCGGTATATGTCGGTGCAACCACTGAAGTGATATAATTGTGAGGTTTCTTTTCGATTGTTGCCGTTTCAATATGATTGCACTTTGAGCATACTCTGTGCTTTTCGCCTGTTGCGGTACAGGTTGAATCCCTGTCGATTATCCATTCGCCGTATGTGTGTTCTGTGCATTGGGTATCGGAAACGGCATAAGCCTTTATCATCAGATTATTTTTTCCGCTGTCGGTGCAATCAAACCATCCGTACGAAGGATTATATGTATAGAAGCTCTCGCCCTTGTTGGCTTTAAGGTCATATGTAAGGCCGTACATACTGTAGCCGTATTCACTGTAAATTCTGACTGTGCCGGAATCCTTAGTTATTTTTGCTACTATCGCAAAAGATTCACCCTTCTTGACCTTTACGGGAGCATCGAACTTCAGCGAATAATAACCCTCGTACTTGACGTTGCTCATTGTGGCAACGGCGGATTTTGTGCCTGATGTGGGATCGCTTGCATTCTGTAAACCTGTATACACACTAAGCTCGATGTTATTTCCTGCGGAAGTATAGGCTGCAGCTCCCGTAACATATGAATCTTCATCTGCGGTGAACACATTTGCACCGTATATATCAGGTCTGGAATAGCCGAATGAGGCTACGCTGTTTCCGCCGTCATAGCTGTAACGGGTATCAAAGTAATCATCAGCGCCATCGACCGTAAAGTCATAGGCAATGCCGACACCGCTTATCGACTTATCATAGTATGACAGCCAGAAATATCCGTTATCTCTTGAATAATCTCCCCAGCTGTTCTTGATGAGCCATGCACCGTCACCGGCAGGGGTTGTCTTGAAAGAAGACGCAGGAATGGTGTCATCCCATCCAACAACAGTTACGGCATGATTTGAAGTATATTCATTAGGATTATAATAGTAACTGCTTCCATCCTCACCGAACTTATTATCTGTATGGTTTTCGTTGTAACTCAATGAAGCGGCACCGTAATCCATAATAAGCTGTTTAAACTCATCGTTGTCGCTGTTGTTGTTGATATGAGCCTGGAACACTCCCGTGATTTTTGCAACGGAAGAATTTCTTACCTCATAATACTCGGATTCGGTAAAATTCTTTTCGGCAATGCTCGGCGTATTGTACTCGCTGTAAGGATAATCACTGCTTTCATTGTAAGGTCCTATGCCGTTCATCAGGCCAAGACCCGCAGCCCATACATTACCACCGAGTGTTAAATAGTCGGTAGCCGATGAAGCTGTGTATGTCGCATAATCGCCCGACGGGTTGAGTTTACCGTAAAGCGACGGATGACTCACCATATACGCAAGCAGATTTTCCGAAAGGTCTGTATTTTCTGCGTTGAACTTATCCGGGAACTCCTTTATCAGCGAAGCCTCGCTTATGGCTGTTGATGAAAAAGCCCAGCAAGTACCCCAGTTTCCCTGATCCTTAACAGATGTTATATAACCTTGCTCCACCGCACTGTATTTAGCAGGTGCGGCATAAACGGACAGCGACAACACGCTTGCAGTCACTGCCAGTGCTGTACCCGAAGCACAGATTCTCATTAGTTTTTTATTCATACTTCCTCCTGATGTATATGTATAAATCGGCTGAATGTCTTTTAATGGTAAAAAACGTTTGTTTTCGACCATTTTACTTATTAATTATACCATTTTACGATGTGACAGTCAATTGATAAATCGTTGAATTTTATGCGATTTTTTTGCACAGAATAGATAAAATTTGAGTTTTTCTCCAAAAAGGGCTTGTATATTTTCGCTAAATATGATACAATTAACTCAAGTCAAAAGGGTATCACCCCTCAGACCCTTGCAAACGTTATCGCTTGCAAATAAAGTTCAAGGCGTATATCGCCCCGAAAGGAATGAAAGTTATATGACAGTAAACATTACAGCGAAGAAGATTCAGATTACTCAGGCGTTCTCGGATTACGCAACAAAGAAGATTGAAGCTAAACTCGATCGTTTCTTCTCAGGTGACGCAGACTGCAAGGTAACACTTTCCGAGCAGAAAAATATGATAACGTGCGAAGTTACAGTCCGCACAGCAGGACTTATATTCCGTTCAGAGCAGAAAGCGGCAGACAAAAACGATGCTTTTGATGCCTGCATAGACCGTATCATAAGACAGATCCGCAAAAACAAGACAAGAGTTGAAAAACAGCTTCACAGCTCATTCAAGGGCAGTTTTGACGATGTTGTTGAAGAACAGGCTGATTTCGAGGTAGTTAAACATAAAAAGTTCAATCTCCGTCCTATGTCGGAGGAAGAAGCTATACTTCAGATGAATATGCTTGAACACGCATTCTTCATGTTCAGAAACGCAAAGACCGGAGAGATAAACGTAGTTTACAAACGTGATGACGGCAATTATGCGGTTCTTGAGCCTTCGGAAGCGTAAACGATATAAAGCATAAAGCTGTATCAACGTAAATAAATAACATACTGCCGTGCAGTGCTCACTGCACGGCAGTAATTCTATTAAAGGAGCGTTATATGAATAAAACAAACTGGGGAATCATCGCAACCGGATCTATCGCCGCAAAGCTGGCCGAAGCCATAAACAGCAATGAAAACTCCGTGCTTTATGCGGTAGCGTCAAGAAGTGAAAATAAAGCAAAGGACTTCGCTGAAAAATTCGGTGCGATAAAGCATTACGGCAGTTATGAACAGCTGGTGGCAGATGAAAATGTCGATGTTGTCTACATTGCCACACCTATGGCTCAGCATTACGAAAACGCAAAAATGTGTATTGAAAAAGGGAAAAACGTGCTGTGCGAAAAGACGATAACCCTTAACTGCAAACAGCTTGACGAGCTTATCGCACTTGCTCAAAAACACAACGTATTCTTTATGGAAGCTATGTGGATGAAGTTTATTCCTGCGTTCAGGCAGGCAAAGGAATGGGTAGCCTCCGGACGAATCGGTGACATAAAGCTCATTCGTGCAGACCTGTCATCTTTTTGCCCTTACAATCCCGATAACCCGTATGACCGTTTTTATACAAATTCACTCGGCGGCGGTTCTCTGCTTGATCTTGGCGTATATCCGCTGACATTCGCCTGCGACTTTCTGGGATACAAGCCGAAAGAGACAGTAACAAACGCATATATCGGAAAAAGCAACGTAGATTATGATGCTTCCCTGCTGTTAAGATATGAAAACGGAAAATTCGCCGACTCACATATCGGTTTCGATTTTCTTAAAGACAATTCCGCCTGCATAATCGGCGACAAAGGCAGAATAGTTTTCGGCAACTGGTTCTTCTGCACTTGCTCGGTAAAGCTGTACGATGAGCTTGGCAACCTTGTTGCAGAGCCTTTGATAACTCACGATTGCAACGGCTATGAATATGAGGTGCGTGAGGTGGAACGCTGTCTTGACGAAAACAAAAAGCAGAGCGATATAAATCCGTTGTGGCAGACAAGAGCCGTCCTTGAAATTATGGACAATTGCCGCAAACAATGGAACTTGAAATTTGACGGAGAATAAAATCATACCCCTTGCAGTAAATTTGCAAGGGGTATTTGTCAGTTTACCTTTATCTTATCCAGCACCTCTCCGACCTTATCGTGTATCGCAAGGTCTGCCCTGCTGTCATAAGGAGTGGCAGACATATTAATAAGCACCAGATTTCTGCCGCCGAAATAACGTATAAATCCCGCCGCAGGATAT
>ERZ780226.2637-NODE-2637-length-12032-cov-3.417049_pt1 | contig 12032 bp, 12 predicted proteins | sample MGYA00511165_ERZ780226 | MGnify/ENA primary metagenome ERZ780226 (study PRJEB29588, sample SAMEA2152373) | human gut metagenome | biome: human gut; feature: human-associated habitat; material: faeces | place: Denmark | collected 2008/2010 ...
GAGCATGCGGCTGTTAACCGCAGGGTCGTTGGTTCGAGTCCAACTGGAGGAGCCAGATGAATAGAACAGGTAATTCGAACTATTGTTGTTTCAATTACCTGTTCTTTCTTTATGGAAAAGCCTGTATTTATACAGGCTTTTTGTGTTTTATGGCTTAAAAACTAAATGGAACAGATATTTAGAAATAGTTTGATTCTGAGATTGAAAATCATTGATTTTCAACATTCGAACCACTAATGTCTAAATTATCTTGTTTTAAAAGCCTTAATTTATCGTAATACTTGGCTTCTGCTTTGTTCGGTGTCTGGTATCTGATAACAGAGTGAGGTCTTTCGTTGTTATAAAAGACCATGTATTTGTTAATACTTCGTTTCAAATCTTCAGCAGTCTTGTATTCGTGACGGTATAATTCTTCCTGCTTAAAATTACTGAAGAATGATTCACAAACGGAATTATCGTATGGTCTGCCCGGTTTGGAGAATGATTGCTTTACATTTAACTCTTTTAAATAATTCATAAAGGTTTTAGATACGAAGTTACTGCCTTGATCGGAATGAAAAAGTAAATCACCTGTAATTTCTCTTGATGAATATGCTTGCATAAAAGTTTTCTTTGTGAGTTGAGTACTGTTTTTCTTAGAAATTTTCCAAGCAACAACTTTGCGGGCAAACAGGTCAATAACAACACAAATATAATACCGTATTTGATTATATGTATAGTAAGTTACATCACTAACCCATACTTCGTTGGGACGGCTGACTGTGAATTGCTGTTTTAAAATGTTTTCTTTGCGTTTTTGATTCATTTCATATAATGCTTTTGCACCACCACGAATGCTAAACCAGCCATTTTCGTGCATAATTCTTGATATAGTGGCAACACCGACAGAATATCCTCGGTCATTCATAACTGCGGCAACTTTACCGGGACCGTAAATCTGATTGCTTTCGTGGTATATTTCTTCAACTACAGGTGTTAACTCATCTCGCCTTAGTTTATCTTTAGTGTTGCCGTGTTTACCGCGAAGTTTGCGATTGTAATATGTACCCTTGGACATACATAATGCTTCGCAGATGACATTTACATTATACCCCTCTAAAAGCAAATCTTCAATGGCAAAATATTTTTCGTCAACGGAGTCGGTAGCTAAACAAGGTGAAGATTGCAGAATTTTAATTATTGTTAGGCATCGTTCATATTTCCGATTAAGGTCATTATAGTCCTTTAAATTGATAATATGCCCTTTGCTTTGGTGGTTGTGATTATATTCTTTAATCCAACGATACATTGTTGAGCGTGGAATGCCGCTATTTTTCTGAATAGATAAAACGCTTTTGCCCGACAGGTAGCATTTTAAGATATAATCTTTTGTCTCTTGTGAGTATTTTTGATTCATGATACAAACCCTCCTTAAAAATATAAAATGGGTTCTATTATATCACGAATCTGAGGTAACTTCAAATTTGGAAAGGGTAAAACTTTATGTTTATAATAATGGTTTCTTTTTCGGTGTTATTGATTGAAATATCTGTAGAGATATGATATAATATGAATAAGTTAATTCGAAAGGAAGTAGTGAGATGGATAATGAAATAATGGATACACATAATGAAACTATTGCAATGAAGCAGACTTTTTTATCCAATGCGATAGCAGATATATCGACTTATATTCAATTAGCAGACACTAAAGTATCAATAATGATGGGAGCTTTAGTTGCTATAATTGCTGGCGTAATAGCTTGTTATGAACCAATTGGAAAAATTATAACTTCCATTAAGCCATGTAGTTGGATAGGAATAATATTTGTTTTCTTTCTGGTACTATGGATTATTAGCACATTGGCAGTGTTTATATTTGGAATTTTAACGATTCGTGGACATGTTTCAAATATTAATTTTGAGTCGAAATGGTTTTTGACAAAGGATACGAAATTATATTCTTTCGATGCATTTTTAAGTGATTTAACGAGTATGTCAAATGACGATATTATAGGTAATATGGCGGCTGAATTATATAAGTTAAATGATATTAATAGACAAAAAGCGAAAACTATGAAGTGGGTTATAAGATCTTTTGCCTCTGCATTAGTTCTAATGTTTATTATAGCTGGTTTGTTTTTAATTGCGGTTATTTGAGGTGAATTATTATGGCAATTGATATTGATTCAATTTATAAAACCACGATAGAGCATTACATACAGGCAAAACAAAATCAAATGAAAAAAAGGGCTTTCTTGGAACATTCTGATGGTGCAATTTCTGATATTATTCCCGGCTTTGATGCCGAGAAGTTGGAGTTTGGATCATATGACAAAGAAAACTTTGCTGTGCTGTTTGTAGATATGAGAGGTTCAACAAAGAGGGCTCAAGATGTAGGAGCTGAAAAAACATTTTTGACAATGCATATATTTTTGACAGCATTGCTTGAAGTGGTAAAGCACTATAATGGTAAGGTTATTGATATTATGGGTGATGGACTTATGGTGTTTTGGGGTGGGGAAAAAGCACGTGAAGAAAATTATATGACTAAGACATTTGCTGTCAAGAATGCAGGCTTATGTGGTCGGGATATGTTGTTAATCAGAGAAAAGGTTATAAATAAGATAATTGAGGATGAAGAGCTTGGACAACCCATAAATATTGGTGTAGGTGTAACATTTGACAGCGTTATAGTTACGAAAATTGGGATATTGGGGTCTTATGATGTTAAGGCTTTTGGAGATTGCATTAATATTGCATCAAAGTATGCAAATCAAACAATAAACAAAGTTAAGGTTTCGAAAAAAATTAAGAATGAGTGGCCGAAAAGTAAAGGCGGGAAGATTCGGTTTACAACAGTAAATGGAGAGGATGCCTTTTATCTTGAGTCGGCTCAATAAAGCGTGAGGGTACTATGGGAGATGTGAAAATTTCAAAAGCTGAATTGGTTTTATTATCAGCTGCTATAGATAAAATTGTTTCATCAGAGGTTTTGGAAAAAGTAATAACAGAAACACTTCCAAAGATTGATGATTTGACTGATTCTAATAAGATTTATCAAGGGAAAGTTTCTGTTCTTTTTGTGGATATGCGTGGGTCGACCAAGTTGCCTCATGAGTTTAATAAAGAGCAACTTGTGAAAATATACAGAAGTTATATAAGGACTGTGGTTCAAGCAATTAGATATTCCGGAGGATTTGTTAGGGACTTTATGGGGGATGGAATTTTAGCCATATTTGTTGACGATGAAGAAGGAAAATCTGAAGATAAGGCTGTACGTGCAGCCCGATACATAGCAACAACAATTGATAAAATACTTAATCCGATATTAGATAGAAATTTTAAACATAGAATATCTTGCGGTATAGGAATTCATACAGGAGAAGTTACGCTCTCGAAAGTAGGTATGAAAGGCAAAGAACAAAAAGATGGTGATGAGAATGAATTTGGTATTGTTTGGATCGGAAATAGCACAAATTTAGCTTGTAAATATAGTGGGGCAGTAAAGAAAGAAACCATATTTATTAGTTCTTCCACCTATGCAGAATTATCTGATGTCGAAGAAAAGGATAATTGGCTTGAATATACTGTTGAAAAGGGAGGTAATATTTTAAAAGGATATATTGCAAAAAATTATTATTTAAAAATTGATGAAGATATTTCAGTATGTGTCGCAGAAGAAAATGAAGATTATGTCTCAGTAGAGAAAAAAATGCAAAAACTTTATAACGAGCATCTTTTAAGAATTTCTCAAAAGGCTGAAAGCTTAGGATATAAAGAAAGCGAATTGCAAAATAAGGAACAAATCGTTAAGAAGCAAGAGGAAGCATTAAGACAAAAGAATATTAATCTTAATAATAGAGAAATGGTATTAAAAGAAAAAGAATATGAGTTTTATTGCAAGGTGTTGAGTAGTGGGCACTGTAAGAGCGAATATGTTAAGATAATGGGAGTGGATTTTTGGGAAGAAAATCTTAATAATGCTATTTTGACTGCTGCTGAAATAGGAAAAACCAGAAAAACTGTCATGCAAGAAATAAGTTGTTATATGGTAAGTATATATGAAGATCTGGAAATGTATGATAAAGCATATGATTTTTTGGTGGCACAAGCAGAAGGCTGCTCTTGGATTAATGTTAGTTGTACAAAAAGGGTGTCGATGAGGGCTAAGAGAAATCGTGCTCTTAAAGATGCCATAAACAAAAGGCTAAGAGATAATACAATAAGTCAAGATAATAGAAAAAATTTTGAAGAATTGAAAACATGGCTGGATTCACTTCCAACTGTTTAGTATAAAGATTTTGAACAGTAATTTGGAAAAACGCAAAAATACTGCAAGTTGAATGAAAAGGGATAGGATAAGGAAGTCTCTTATGTCTGCATCTATAATGAACGCGAAAGCCACATCGGAGCAAGCTTTATATCGCTTGCTCTGTTTTTTTGCAAAAAATCAGAGTTCGCTCATGCCTCTGCTCCTCCTTTTTCGCAAAAAGGTACGCTCGATTCGCCTGTTCGCTTGCAAGCGCGCTCTCGAACGGCTCACTGTCGCTACCACCTTTTTGCGAGGAAAGTGCCTTCGGCGCATAAATATCTAAATTGTTCGGCTTTTAAGGTGTTCCTGAAAGGATTTTTCAATTAACGCCTACATTCCGAGCGAAATTCCTATGTACTTCATTGTTTACCTCCTATATAATCCCCATTATTACTCATTTCTTTTAACAGAACCAACCCCAACACAAGCACCAATGCGCGACCTGCTGATTCCGAACCGACATCAAGCTGGTTAATCGGCCACGGCAGAAGCGTCATAATGCCGCAAGTAATGCTTGCCGCCATGCGCCACACACTCATATCAAGATAGGCGGCCTTTATCATAATTCCGATTGTTTCGCTGCTCTGTTGCGGGCCGACGGCGGCATACAAAAAATCGCCGATTATAAACAAAATACAGCCCAGTATGCCTATTATTAATGTAATTTTTTGCTTTGCTGCGCTTATTTTCCTCCTATATTCGTATTTGTCTTGATATTCAGGATGGCTTTTAGGGTATTCGTCACGGTATTCGCAAATTGTAAGCCACATCTTTTCATAAATTTTCAATTTATTTGTGTTTTCTATAATTAGTTAAGACATTGGCAGGGATTTTTATACATTCCGCATAAGTCATGGGAAATGACGCCTTCAGGACGATGCTTTTTTGCACATGCCAACCGTTTTGATACAGAAAATCAAGATATTCTTCACTCGTCCATTTGCTGTGCAATGGAAATCCTATAAGTCTCATAAAAAACGCCCGAAGCTTACCGGAAGCGGAATTATTTGCATGAGTAAATGTCGGTGCGATAAGAATGCCGGTATCTTTTAAAACACGCCGTATCTCGCGCAAGGCTTTTTCGGGAGTCGGTACGATGTGCAAGGCATTTGCTACGATTACAACATCGAATGAGCTGTCTGCATAAGGTAAGTGAAACATATCCTGCACCGAAAAATGCAGTTTGGCAGATGAATTGCATTTTTGAGCCTCTTTAATCATCTCATTCGATACATCGGTAGCCTCAATCATTTGCGCTCCACAGACGATATTTTTAGAGATCAATCCCGTACCGGTTGCAAGTTCCAAAACTGTTTTATTCTTTACAATCGGACGAATCAAAGTATACAATTTTTCATATGCGTTTTTGTCTTTAAACATAAACCAATCATAGAATTTTGCATTTCTGTCCCAAAAATTCTTCACTAACATCACCTCGACGGTTAGGAAAAGCTAACCGATGTGTTTTTGAAAAGCTGCTTTTCGGCAGCTTAGTTACAAGTATACATATAATTATTGTAATTATATCACCAAACATCACGTTTTTCAATAGCATAAGCAAAATTTCTAACAACTATTATTTTATGTCTTTATTGGGATTTTTAAGAATAAAGTATATTCCTGTATTGATTTTTAATATTTAATATGATATACTACAATAAGTGAATGGAGTGATTTTATGGAATTTATACATAAACAATATAAGAGCATAAGATATTTAAAGGTTTTACCTAATGAATTTGATAAAAACACGAAGTACCCGGTTTTGATATTTCTTCACGGTGCCGGTTCGCGAGGCATGGATATGTCCTTGGTTGAGAATAATCCATTCTTTGAGATAATGAAAAAACGCAGTGACAATCCGTGCATAATCATTGCTCCACAGTGCCATGCGGATACATGGTTTGATATTTTCCAGGAATTAAAAGAGCTTATTTGTGCCGAGTCAAACGAAATCTATGCCGATACGAATCGGATATATGCGATCGGCGCGAGCATGGGAGGTTACGGAGTTTGGCAGGCGGCCATGTCTATGCCTGAGGTTTTTGCTGCTATTGTGCCGATTTGCGGCGGCGGAATGTATTGGAACGCGCCGCGCCTTAAAAATGTTGCGATTTGGGCGTTTCACGGTAATGAGGACACCACAGTTTTATGCCGGGAGAGTGAAAAAATGGTTGAGGCCGTCAAAAATTGCGGCGGTGACGCAAGGCTGACCGTATACGAAAACTGTGGACATGATAGTTGGAACGGTGCATATTCCGAACCTGAGCTTTTTAAGTGGCTTTTATCACACACAAAAAAGGTATACGAACAAGGCGAGGTATTAAGCGGCAGACAGTTTGGATAATGTATTTTGATTGGGCTATCTGTTTGGGTAAATGAACGATGCCTCAATCACCTAACTTGGGTTTAATTATTCGCTAAACACTAAAGACTATTTAGTGTATTTTTGTATTGATTAAAAAAATATATAACAAATGATAAGGAGTATGAAGATGGACGGAATATTAAACAATGTAAATGATGGGGCTGATATTTTAAGTAACGTAAACGGAGGGGTTGCTGTTGCGCTTTGTGTTGTTGCGGTGTTAATCTGTGTTGTTGCATTATTTTCGGGAATCATAAGCATATGGCTTGGGTTTGCTTATTATAAGTATAACCGCCTCGAAAACAGTGCCGGACTTACCGGCGAGGAAGCGGCGAGAATGATTCTTGATAGGTGCGGACTTGAGAATATTAAGGTTAAGGTGACCGGTTCGCTTATGTTCGGTAACAGTTATAGCCACTATTTTAAAAAGGTAAGAATCAGAAGAATGACTCGAAATAAAGCAAGTCTCACTGCCCTTGCTATGGGAAGTCAAAAGGCTGCGCTTGCTGTGCTTGACAAAGAAAATGACGAGGATATGGAGAAGAGAATTAAGATTACTCCTATAATATATTTCGGTCCGCTTGCATTTATTCCTTTGGTGGCAATAGGTGCGGCGATAGATGTTGTTTTGTTCAATAGCGCCGGGTTTGTAACAATGGCAGTCAGTCTGTTGGCGCTTGCTTTTTATGCACTGTCGGTTGTGTTTTCGGTAATGACTTTAAAAACCGAAAAAAAGGCACAGGAACGCACATATGAACTTCTGAAAGAAAATCAGATGGCAACAGATGAAGAAATAGTGTCTCTTCATAAGTTATTTAGGCTTTATAATATTCAATATATAAACAATATAATCATTTCTGTACTTGAGCTTATTTATTATGCACTTCGTATTTTTGCTATGTTCAGCAATAATTCGTCTTCAAGTTCAAGCAACAATTAACAGTATCAAAAGCCGGGCAAGATTCCGGCTTTTAATATATAAATTTTAAAAAACTGATTGTAGTTTTAAAAAAGATATGATATGATAAAATTAGTAAAATATTTCAGACATAAAATTAAAAGGAAAGGAAGTGTTTTATATGGATACAGTACAAAGTTATAAATGTCCGTGCTGCGGCGCTCCGCTTGAATTTAACGGGCAATCTCAAAACCTGCATTGCAATTCGTGCGGAAATGAATTTTCGGCGGAGACAATGAAACAGCTGAGTGATGCGGAGACACAGGCACGAGGTGCGTCAAAATATGATTGGCAGCATTATGAACCGAGAAGTTATACGAATAATGCCGAAGGAATTGATTTATCAAAGTATACCTGCCCGTCATGCGGTGCGGAAATTTCGGGTGATGATACGCTCGGTTCGACGGTTTGTCCTTATTGCGGCAACGCAACAATAGTTAAAGGTCAGTTTGAGGGTGCACTTCGCCCGGACTATATCATTCCGTTTAAAACCGATAAGAAATCAGCGGTAGAGGCGTTTGAGAATGATTTTAAAAATGCACCGTTTCTTCCGGATAAATTCAAGGATAAAAGACGAATTGAAGAAATGGCAGGAGTGTATGTTCCGTTCTGGATGTTCGACTGTGACTGTAATGCAAGCATCACATACAGTGCAAACATATACTCGCATTGGAGTGATTCGGACTATGACTATACCAAGACCGACTATTATAAGCTTATCAGATCCGGAAGTGTGGGGTTTGCAAACATTCCTGTTGATGGATCTAAAAAGGCGGATGACGCATATACAGAGGCGGTGGAACCGTATGACTATAAAGATGCGGTTGAGTTCAATCCGGCATATCTGTCAGGTTTTTTGGCGGATAAATACGATGTTTCGGCAGAGGATAGTATAGGAAGGGCCAACGAGCGTGTTAAAAATTCGACTGAGGAGGTTTTTGCTTCGACCACAAGAGAATACAGCAGTGTTGTTCCCGAGTACACAAATGTCAGCTTTTCGGATGGTAAAATCAGATATGCTCTTTTGCCGATATGGATGTTGAATATTAAGTATAAGAAAAACAATTTTAAGTTTGCCATAAACGGTCAAACCGGCAAGGTGGTCGGCGAATATCCGGTGGATAAGGGAAAGAAGTGGCGTTACTTCGGCAAGATAGCAGGAATAGCCTATGCGGTGGCTGCTGTTACGGCGTGGTTCCTTTTAAGATAGGGGATGGCAGAGATGAAAAAGATAATTACGGCTGTTATGCTGACTTTAATATGTATTATGTTTATTATGCCGGTTTCGGCCGAGTTTGTAAACCCGGCTGTGACAGATAATGCTGGATACTTAACCGAGAGCCAAAAGGCTGAACTTGAGAATAAGCTTGAGGCACTTCGGGAAACATATAATTTTGACGTTGCTATATACACCGAGGTGGAAATGTCGGGAGATGACCCATGTTCGACAGCAGATGACATATTTGATTATCAGGGATACGGCGGCGGAGAGGGAAAAGACGGAATTATGCTTTATGTATCGACTGAGCCGCGAAAGTATTGGTTTACCACTCACGGAAGCGGGGAGGAGTTTTTTAACGAAAACGGACTTGAGTATATTGAGTCGAATGTCCTGCCTCACCTGAAAGAAGACGATTATAATTCGGCGTTTGAAGCATATGCCGAATATTCGGAAGAGCTTCTTGATATGGCGGCGCAAGGCACGCCGTATAACGAAAAGCATCGCAGCGGAATGTACATATTTTGTGTGATTGCAGGGGCATTAATTATTCCGCTGGTGATCGCATCTGCGGCAACGTCGTCAAAGCTCAAAAAAATGAAAACAGCGCGCAAAAGAAATCATGCGCAAAACTATATCAAACCGGGAAGTTTTAGAGTTGACTTTTCGCAGGATATATTTTTATACAGTACAGTATCGAGAACCGAAAGAGTAGATACGGATTCTGATTCGGGAAGTCACACCTCGTCCTCGGGTGAAAGTCACGGCGGCTGTGGCGGAGATTATTAAAATTAAAAGCTGCTTCCATCGGAAGCAGCTTTTAATTTGTTTATATACTTATTTTATTATCAGTTGTTCATAAAGCGGGAGAGAAAGTCCTTCGTTTCCTGTTTTTTCGGAGAGGTAAATATCTCGTCTGGAGAGCCTTCTTCACAAATTACGCCGTCCTTCATAAAGACAACGTGGTTTGAAACATCTCTTGCAAACGCCATCTCGTGTGTCACGATAAGCATAGTAAGACCTTCCTTGGCGATATTTTTAATTACTTCAAGAACCTCGCCGACCATCTGAGGGTCGAGAGCCGATGTCGGCTCGTCAAACAATATTACATCCGGCTTCATTGCAAGAGCACGGGCGATTGCCACCCTCTGCTTCTGACCGCCCGAAAGCTGACGCGGCTTTGCGTTAATATACGGTGCCATCCCTACTTTTTTGAGATAGTGCATCGCCTCGTTGCGTGCGGTCTCTTTATCGGCCTTTAAAACCTTTATTTGACCTATCATACAGTTTTTTAAGACTGTCATATTTTCAAACAGATTAAAGCTCTGAAAAACCATTTCGACTTTGGCCCGGTATGCGGGAATGTTCTTTGTTTCAAGAATATTCCGGCCTTTGTATATAATTTCGCCGGCCGTCGGCTCTTCCAGAAGGTTAATACATCTCAGCATTGTTGATTTTCCCGAGCCGGAGGCGCCGATAATGCAGGTAACATCGCCGCGGCTGACAGAAAAATTGATGTCCTTTAGAATTTCGTTTTCGCCAAATGATTTTTTCAGTCCGTTAACGGATATAATTTTATCCATAGTTATCAGCCCTCCTCTGCCGCTGTAGGCATTTCGTTTATTGTGTATGAAGCGGGACCGTCAATTTTGCGTTCTGCAAGCTTGAGCAGTCGGGTAATGGTGAACGTAAGTATAAAATAGATTACACACGCAACAACGTATGTCTCGAAAATAGCCCATGTCATTTTTGAAATCTTTGCCGTAAAGAAATACAATTCGGTTACTCCAATAACGTTCAGAACAGAGGTATCCTTTATATTAATGACAAACTCGTTGCTTATTGCCGGAAGAATATTCCGCATTGTCTGAGGAACAATGACGTTTATCATTGTTTGAAAGTGGTTCATACCTATTGAGTATGCACCCTCAAACTGGCCCTTGTCTATCGAAATAATACCGCCGCGGACTATCTCAGCCATATACGCACCGGTGTTAATCGACACGATAAAAATACCGGCGGGAATAAGCGGAAGGGTGTTGCCGTTGTTCATAAACGCATATCCCCAGAATATTACCATCGACTGAACCATCATCGGCGTGCCGCGGAAGACCTCTACATATATGCTTGTTATTGCGTTTACCACCTTTAAAATTCCTCTGATTATGGGATTTTTGGACTGTGGAATCGTTCTTACTATTCCCGTAATAAGACCGATAATAAGTCCTACGACCGTACCGGTCAGCGATATAAGCATTGTATAGCCGATACCCTGAAGAAAATAGCCATGGTATTTTATCAATATATCTACGACTTCTTTAAAAAATGCTGTCATTTAAGATTAATCTCCTATCTGTTTTCGGCTTCGGCTATTCCACAGCCGAAGCCGAAGTATAAAATTATTCTTCAGAAATTATTCTTCAGAGGGAGCAATTTTAACCATCTGCTCCATAAGTTTCTTTTGATCCTCGGTGCTGAATCCCGACAGGGCGCTGTTAATCTTTTCTTTAAGGTCAGAACCCTTTTTGATACCTACCGCGATGCTTACATCATCGTTTTCAACTTTAAAGCCGGTATCATTGTTGACAAGGCGAACATAGTCATATGCGCTGTCCTGGAATACTGACATAGCGGTAGGTTCTTCAGCAACATAACCTTCGATTGTTCCTGCTCCCAGTGCAATGAACATTGTTGAAAAGTCGGCCATTTCGCTAACCTGAGCCTCGGTCTGTGAGGTCAATGCGTCAAGATGGAAGGTTCCCGATTGAGCGGCAATTTTCTTGCCTTTTAAATCGGCGATTGTTTTAACGTCCGAAAGATTACCCTTTTTTGTGACAATAACAAGGTTTGAAGTAAAGTAGTTATCGGAAAAGTCTATTTTTTCTTTTCTCTCTGCTGTCGGGCTCATACCGGCGATAATCATATCGAGCTTTCCCGATTGAACCGCAGGGATAAGGCTGTCCCATTCGTATGAATAAATCTCAAGCTTCTTGCCCATTGAATCAGCAATCTTTTGAGCAACCTGCACATCATAGCCGTTTGTGAACATATTATCAACGTTTGAGATAGAAACCGCACCGTTTGCGTTATCTGACTGTGACCAGTTATAGGGGGCGTAGTTACACTCCATTCCCACCTTGAGAACATCACTTTCGGTTTTCTGTTCCGTACCCTTTGCATCCTGAGTAGAAGAA
>ERZ780226.2640-NODE-2640-length-12025-cov-2.263492_pt1 | contig 12025 bp, 12 predicted proteins | sample MGYA00511165_ERZ780226 | MGnify/ENA primary metagenome ERZ780226 (study PRJEB29588, sample SAMEA2152373) | human gut metagenome | biome: human gut; feature: human-associated habitat; material: faeces | place: Denmark | collected 2008/2010 ...
CCTGCGGGCTATGCTGCAGCCATTTATGCGGCGCGCGCTAACCTAACGACGACCGTGATTGAACAGGGCATGTCGGGAGGACAGATCGCCACAACCAATGAGGTCGAGAACTATCCGGGCATTCCGCTCTTGAGTGGCGCCGAACTCGGGGAGCGTTTTCAGCTGCATGCAGAGGGCTTGGGAGCTCAGGTCGCATGGAGCATGGTTACGGGTATCGATTACGATGCTGATGCGGCGCTGTTTACGGTGCATCACGATATGGGCGATACGCTGGCCTCGAGCGTTATCGCTTGCATGGGTGCCACGCCGCGTCCGGCAGGTTTCGCTGGCGAGGATACCTATCGCGGTCGTGGCGTTTCATATTGCGCAACATGTGACGGCATGTTCTTCCGCGGCAAACAGGTCTTTGTAATCGGTGGTGGCAATTCGGCATGTGAAGAGGCGCTGTTCCTGTCAGACATTGCCAGCAGCGTGACCATCGTGCTGCGCCGCGACCAGTTCCGTGCGCCTGATGGTGTTGTTCAGAAAGTACTCAAAAAGGACAATATTACAGTTAGGTACCAAACTAGTATTGTTGAGCTTTCTGGTGAAGCGATGCCCACGACAATTACGTTCAAGGACAATGCATCCGGTGAGACTCATACCGAGTCATTTGAGCCTGGCTCGTTTGGCATTTTTGTCTTTACCGGCACGCAACCCCATACCGAGCTTGTTGAGCATCTAGTCGATCTGGCGCCTGATGGCGGCATTCTGACTGATGAATCCATGGCGACCCGCACGCCAGGTCTATTTGCTGCTGGCGATATCCGTTCCAAGCGCTTACGTCAGGTTGTGACCGCCGTTTCTGACGGAGCCATAGCAGCAACGAGCGCATACGCGTTTCTTCGCGGATAAGTACGATAATATCTTATGTAAGTTTGTTATCTATTAACTAAATGGCGGGACGATGCATCAGTGCACTGTCCCGCCATTTTTCTTGCAGGCTATATGGTATGCAAAACTAGATAACCTAGAATACAATATAGAAAATGAACGGAGGACCTTTATGAACCACGTTAAACACGTTATTCCGATGTCTGATTCGTCGGTCAGCATTAAGCCTGAGGATATTCAGCCCACTGTGCTGCCCGATGCATTTATTCAGTCCGATATCGTGCGCAAACTCAATACGTTGAGTCTGCCGCGCTATGACCAGTTGCCCAATGTGACGCTCTACCGCGACCAGGTTATTGAGTATGTTGCGCTTTGGATGGAGCCGCTGTCCATTTGCGTTGAGCAGCCTATCATTACGCCATCGATGATCAATAACTACGTAAAGGTCGGCCTAGTGCCTGCTCCGGTCAAAAAGCAATATGGCCGCGAGCAGATTGCCCGCCTGATCGCTATCTGCATCTTTAAGCAGGTGCTACCTATTGCTGCGGTGCAGGCACTCTTTAACATTCAGCGTTTGAGCTACGATGCCCCGACGGCCTTTGATTATGTGGTCGATCAGCTCGAGGCATCGATTCGTGCGGCGTTTTCCGTCGAGCAGACTCCCGTGCCCGATACGGCGCATCAGGTAACGCGTGAGTCGCTGCTTGTGCGTAGCGCGGTATCGTCCTTCGTTTCGAAGGCTTACTTGATGAGCTATCTCAAGTTCAACGGGTTTAATAGCTAGCCGACGTATAAAACGGGCGGGACAAAGAGCCATCTGTCGCTTTGTCCCGCCCGTATTTTTGCTTGGTTGGACTTTATTTGCCCGAAGCTACGCCCATGCCGTAGCCGATGATGAGGCCGTGCATCTCGGCGTAATAGGAATCCAGGCCGTTGCAGGGCATGATGATGGTCTTGGAGCCGGGCCAATGCTCGACTATGCGGTCAGTGAGCGCCTGGGCTCCAGCTTCGTTCTCAACGTGATCTATGACGACCTCACCGCCCGTAAAGCCCTCGGCTTCCATAGTGTCGATGATCTTGTTGAGCATCTTCTTTTCGCCACGCGTGTGCCCGACGAGTTCGATTTTACCGGCCTCACTCGCTGTGCCCAAAATACGGATATTGAGCTTGTTGGCAATGACGCCGGCTGCCTTAGGGATACGTCCGGCTTTGGCGAGGTTTTCGTAATTGCACAAACTGAAGAGGATTTTGCTGTTCTGTTCAAGGCTATCGAAGTATGCGCAAGCATCCTCGAATGAGACATCCGGATTGCTTGCAAGATAGCGGTCGAAAAGCAAGAAAATGAGGTCCATTTTGCCGCCAGCTGCGCGTGAATTGACTAGATGAATCTGTCGGTCGGGCTCCTCGGCAAGAACCATATCGCGAGCCGTGGCTGCCGCGTTGTAGCTGCCCGACACGCCCTCAGAGATCGGCATGCAGATGGTCTTGTCTGCCAATTTGAAAAGCTCGGCCCACTCCCCTACGCTGGGACAAGCGCTCGAAGAAGCGTTCGTCTCCGCCTGAACAGCGCAGTTGAGTTCATGAACATCGAGCGAAAGGTCATCGACGAATTCACGCTCCCCCACTCGAATTTTGAGGGGTGCAAATGCAAAGGTGGTATGGGGTGCGGTCGGTTGCCAATCGCGGAGGTTGCAGCTTGAATCGGAGATAAGTGCCCAGCTCATAGAGGGTCCTTTCTAATTGTTCCCTAACAATTATAGCCATCTTGCAGACCGATTGGGCCGCTATCTAGTATTCAAAACTAGATAGCGGCCTGCACGAAAGGCAAAAGAATGGACCCCATGACTCAAAGCCACGAGGTCCATATCCGTTTGCTTTATCTGAATACTTAGTAGCGCACGAAGATGTAGTTATTGTTCATGCCGGCGGCAACGGAGCTGATGATAACTCCCGTGTTGTAGTCGGAAGCATGAATCATCTGACCACCACCGATGTAAATGCCGGTGTGGTACGAGTTGACAACAACGTCACCGGGCTGCGGATCGGACACGCGCGTCCAGCCCATAAAGGTACCCGTGGTGCCCAGGCGGCAATAGCGACCAGTGAGGCAATAGCTAACAAAACCAGAGCAATCGAAGCTGTTCGGGCCAATTCCGCCCCAGGAATAAGCGCAGCCAAGCTTGCTGTAGGCGCGCGAAACAACGGAACCGCCGTCAACTGACTGGCTCGGCGCTGAAGGGGCCGGAGTCGGAGTCGGAGCCGGAGCGGGCTGCGGCGTAGGGGCAGGAGCGGGCGTGGGAGTGGGGTCAGGCGTGTTGCCGCCGTCATTGGTCGTACCGCCACCTTTGTTAGTGTTCTCAGTCGTGCCGGCGGTCTCGGTGTTCACCGTGGCCTTCTCGGCAGTACTGGCGTTAATGCCGGCTTGCAGTGCGGCATTGGCCTCAGCCTCGGCGGCAAGTTCGGCCTTCAGTTGGGAGTCCAGAGAGTTCACAACGTTTTGAGCCTCGGCCTGCTGAGCGTTGAGCTCGTCGACCTTCTTTTGCGTGGCGGCGACGTTCTTCTCCTGCTCGGCCTGCTTATCGGTGAGCTGCTGCTTAAGCTCCTTGACCTCTTGAATGGTCTGAGCTTGCTTATCGGAGACTTTGCCGTAGTAGAACAGACGGTTGAGCATATCGCTCAGGTCATCGACACCCGTCAGAACCTGAAGCAGGCTCAGACCGCCGGTTTTGTACTCGCCGGCGACATAGGTCGAGAGCTTGGCCTGACCGTCAGCAATCTCCTGCTGCTTTTGCGTGATCTCGCCAGCAGTCTGATCGAGCGCCTGCGTCTGCGTGGCGAGCTCATCGTAAATCTGCTGGGTTTGGGTACCGATCTGCTCGAGCTTCGTACGAGCAGCGGCAAGGTCGGATGCGGTATCGGCGTAGGCAGGAGCCGCGAGGCCCAAGCCCAAAACACAAGCGAGGGTTGCCGTAGCAGCGCAGCGTGCCATGTTTTTGTGCGTGTTTGCTGTGCGCATGTAGCTTCCTTTCCAGTAACTAAGGGTAACGGCTAGTCCACCGTCACCAGGCTAAAGAGCTCAACATCCTCGTCAGTCGACATGAGCTTCTCGCGCGGGTTGAGAAACGCAAGCTCAAGGATACACCCGTAGCCCACAAGCTTTGCGCCCATATCTCGCACCAGTTTACCTGTTGCCTCGACGGTTCCGCCCGTCGCGACCAAGTCGTCCAGAATCAACACGGTATCTTTAGAGCTGATAGCGTCGGCATGGATCTCAATTGAATCGGTGCCGTACTCGAGCTCGTAGCTCTGGCTTACGGTCTCGCGCGGCAGCTTGCCCGGTTTACGTGCGGGAACAAAGCCGGCGCCCAGAGCGACGGCCACGGGAACGCCCACCATAAAGCCGCGAGCCTCGGGACCTACGACCTTGGTGATTCCCATGCCGGCAAAGTGCTCGGCGAGGGCATCGGTCATGGCTTTGAGCGCCTCGGGATTGCCGAAGAGCGGCGTGATGTCTTTAAAGATGACTCCGGGCTCGGGATAGTCGGGGATGTCGACGATTTGAGATTCGAAGTCGTACATGACGTGACCTTTCATGGATTGCCGGGTGGACGGCGGTTATTTACCCGTGTTAGCAGACAGGCTATGCGAGGCTGTTACTTGCCCGCGGTGACGGTGCCGGATTGCGAAGGGGCGACGACCTTGAGCGGCTTTACGAGAGAATCCTCGTGTGAAGCCGGCGCGACTGTCTCTTCGTTTTTGGCCTTGGTGGACTCGGAGCGAGTGATTTCCTCATCGAGTGCATCGATGTCGGCGTCCTCGACCACGGCGTTGAGCGACTCAAAAACGCGGTTCTTGAGCAGCGCGGTGTGCACGCCCTCCGTCAGGTCGTGAAGCTTCTTAAACGCACGCTCGAGCTTGGCGTCGCGCTCGTCATCGGAGGTATCCATGCCGAGCATGCTCACGAGCACCTGCTCAAACATCGAGGACTCGCGGTTGGCGGAAGACACGTACTGACGCAGGTTGCGCGGCTCGATATGGAAGCGTGACAGCTCGGAGCAGTAGCGGATGATCGGGAAATCGCGACCATCGACGAGCTCACGATTCTGCGGACTCTTGATGATGCGAATGAGGTCGTTCTCGGCGAGCGAGCGGATAAATGAAATCTCGACGCCCAGCATATCGGGAATGGTCTCGATGGGATGCAGCTTTTGCTTAGTCTCCTTGGGCTCCGTCTTGAGCGGAACATCGGACAGCAAGCCCACCTCGTAGGCGAGCGTTGACAAGTCCGTGGCGTTTTCCAAGCGCTGCTTAATCACGTTGAGCGGCATGTAGCGGGTCTTCTGCAAGTGCAGGATGACCTCCAGGCGATCAACGTCCTCCTTAGAGTACTGACGGTATCCCTTAGGCGTACGATGAGGGGTAATGAGCCCCTCATCCTCTAGAAATCTAATTTTTGAGTTCGAAAGATCGGGGTATGCGCCTCGAAGTAGGTTGACGACTTGGCCGATACTCAGATAGTTGCGTTCGGCCATGCCCTACTCACCGGTTTCGATGCGCTCCGGCGTGCTCTCGTGGTAGATGAGCGTAAACGTACCGATTTGAACGGAAGAACCGTCGTGCAGCGGGGCTGCATTGACAATGGCACCGTCGACCCAGGTACCATTGAGCGAGCCCAGGTCCTCGATGCGAGCGCCGAGGCCCTCGCGAATAATGCGCGCGTGGCTGCGCGAAACAGTCATGTCGTTGAGGAAGATGCCGTTCGCGGGATCGCGGCCGATGGTGGTCACGTCGTCCTCGAGCTCAAAGGCGGCACCAGTCTGCGGACCCTTGACGATGGACAGAACGGGGGCGGTGATGCGCACGTTGGCCATGAGGTCGGGAACGGTGACGTCGCTTGAAGGCACGCGGAATACGCAGGTAGCGTCAGCAGTCTTATCATTCTGAGGCATATTGTTAACCATGTTGTCCATGACAACCCCTAACTTATCGCGGACGTGCCGCAAATAATGAACCGTACGTAATCATACCCCAACGAATCAGTCTTCGATTTCAGGGTTCAGAAAGTCGATGTCCTCGTCCTCGGGATGCGCGAGAGCCTGTTTAATGGCCACTCCGCCCTTAATGGAGTAGATGACAGCCGTGAGCATGGAGAAGATCACGCCGCCGTACACAAAGAAGATGCCGAGGGGCACCGAGCTTCCGTTGAGGCCCGGGAAGGCCGTAAGGGTTGAAGGTAAAAGGTGCAGGCCGTCAACAACGGGGAACCCGAGCAGCATGAGCGAGAAGCCGGTCATGAGCAGCGCAGTGGCAATCTTTCCGGGAAAGACGACATCGATGGGGCGACGGTGATAATGACGCACGATAAGCGTGCCGATGCCCAGATAGATGTCGCGGCCAATAATGAGCACGCAGACCCAGATGGGCAGCTCTCCGCGGACCACCAGTCCCAGCACGCCGGTGAACAGCAGCGCGCGGTCGCAAATGGGATCCATGACCTTGCCGAGCCACGAGACCGTCTTAGTCATGCGGGCGATCTGCCCGTCCATCCAGTCGGTGGAGGCGGCAACGGCGTAGATAGCGATGGCGATGACGCGGTTGTTATCCGTCACAAACAGGTACAGAAATACCAGGGTGAGGATCAGGCGCGTAAAGGTGATGAAATTGGAGATCGTAAAGATCTTATTCGACGGGTAATCGGAAGTGCCGATAAGCTCCTTTTTGATCTTCTTTTTGATGCCCACAGGACTCCCCCGCTGGTTAACGACAAAACTTTCGATACTATACCCGTTCCGGCGATGTCTATCCAGCGCAGCCATAGAGAGTCCAGACATGTGGAGGGCGCTTTTAGGCGGCGGGGATTTCGCATTCGTGTACATCAGCCTCCAAACATGTCGAAAAATGTCGATTTTGGTGGCTGATGCACACGTTTTGATTCGGTGGTTACATCGATCGGGAACGTCGTTGCTTTAAGCAAATTAATCATGATGACTAAAAACAAAAAAGGTCAGGCACTAGGTGCCTGACCTGCAAACTTCTGGTCGGGACGACTGGATTCGAACCAGCGACCCCTTGACCCCCAGTCAAGTGCGCTACCAAGCTGCGCCACGTCCCGAAGCTTATGTTTGTTGCTCTGCTCTCGCTTGCAACAGGGAGTATATTAACCCGAAACTTTAGACTTGTGCAAGAACTTTTTTATAAATTTTGAAGCAAGTCCAAAATTGTATCTGCGAGCTGGGGTTTTGTTAGCACGGGAAGTTCTTGCGTACCCGTTGTGCTCACAATCCAGGCCTTGTTGGTATCGGTTCCAAAGCCCGAATCGGCGCGCGAGACATCGTTGGCGATAATGGCATCGCAACCCTTGTGGGCGAGCTTTCGCTGAGCGTACTCCACGACGTTATCGGTCTCGGCCGCAAAGCCGATCACGCACCGCTCTCCCTTTTGGCGCGAGAGCTCGGCCAAAATATCGACCGTCTCGACCAGTTCGATGCGATCCAGGCGCTCGTTGGCCTTTTTGAGCTTATGGTCGGCAGGGGTCGCGGGGGTGTAGTCGGCGACAGCGGCCGCACAAATGGCCGCATCAGCCGTCTGAAAGGCGCTCAGCGCTGCCTGCAGCATCTCTTCGGCGGTCTGCACGCGCACGCACTCCACGCCGTGGGGAACATCGAGCGATGTCGGTCCCAGCACAAGCGTGACCGCAGCACCGCGGCGAGCGGCCTCCCCCGCCAGGGCGATGCCCATCTTGCCCGACGACCGGTTTCCGATGAAGCGTACGGGGTCGATCGGCTCGTGCGTGGGGCCGGCGGTGATCACGATTCGCTTGCCCGCAAGGTATTGCGGGACGGGGTTCAGCACCTCGCAGATGGCCTCGACGATGTCCTCGGGCTCGTTCATGCGTCCCGTGTCCACGTCGCCGCAGGCAAGGTAGCCGCTGCCGGGTCCCACCACATGGACGCCACGGTCACGCAACGTGGCCATGTTGGCCTGCGTCGCCGGAGCCTTCCACATGCCGTTGTTCATAGCGGGTGCGATCACGATGGGTCGCGGCGTCGCAAGCAGCGTGGTGGAGATGAGGTCATCGGCGATACCGTTTGCCATCTTGGCGATGATATTGGCCGTCGCGGGCGCCACGACCACCAGATCGGGCTCCTGCGCCAGCGAAATGTGGTGGATGGGGTCGGAGGGATCGTCGAATAGGCCCACGGCAACGGGCTCGTTGGTGAGCGCGCGGAAGGTAAGCGGCCCCACGAACTCCGTGGCATGCTCGCTCATAACGACCTTGACGCGCGCGCCGCGCTTTTGCAGCAGGCGGAGGAGCTGTCGAAAAACGCGGGTGAGGCGGCGATCCCGCCGGTAATGCCCAGCAGGATCGTTTTTCCCTCAAGTTGCATTGAATTGTTGGATGCCGTCATCGTTTAAGCTTCCTTGCTCGGGAGTACCAGGAGGCGGTGGCAGTACGGGCAGTGCGTAATTGACCTACCGTCGTGGTTGAGGTCGCTCATGGACGATGCCTGCAGCGCGGTGTGGCAGACTGTGGGGATGTTGCCCTGGATGGTCTCGACGGCCAGGCCGCGGAACTGCTTGAGCAGACGCTCGTAGTCGGTGAGCACGTCGGCCGGCAGCGTGGCGGCAAGCGCGGTGCGTTCCTTAGTGGCGGCGTCAATCTGAGCCTGCAGGTCGGCAGCCTTAGCGCGGGCGGCCTTGGTATCGGCCTTCACGCCCTCCTCGAACTTGGCGATAATTGCCTGTGCGCGGGCCTCGCGGTCGAGCGCCTCCTTATGGGCGACAACGACGTCCTTGCGGGTGTGCTCAATCTTGTCCAGACGCTTGGCCAGGGTTGCGAGTTCATTCTCCAGGTCCTGAACCTCACGGTAGTCGGAACCGTCGACGTGGCGCTTCTTGGCAGCCTCAATGGCGTTGTTGGTCTGAATCTCGGTGGTGTTGAGATCGTCGAGCTCAATGTCCAGGTCCTTGCGCTGGGCGTAGAGCTTGGTCATCTCGGCTTTGAGCTTAACGTAGGTCTTACGCTTGGAAGCGAGCTCCTTGAGCTCCGGCATATTGGCAAGTTCGCTCTTGTTGCGGGCGAGCTCCAAATCGATCTGTTGCAGCTTGAGTAGCGTAGCGCCGGCGCTCATAAGTTCTCTCCTTTTGTCACAGTCCACCATTGGCAAGGGTTCAGTATTTTAATCGCATGACGGGGCTCGACCCCGGCGTCAACTGCAGAGTTCATCAATATATCAACGAACGGCTCCTCGGAGCGGTCGTGGCCGAGCAAGATCACCGGTAGCCCACGCAAGGCAAGGTCCTGCGCCACGTGATAGCCTGCCTCGCCCGTCACGACAACATCCGCACCGGCGGCGATGGCGAGCTCTCCAAAGTCGCCCAGGGAGCCGCCCAAAATGGCGACGGTGCGGCACGGGCGATCAACTTCGCCCCACACACGCGGGTCGCTGCCGAAGGCCGTGGCAGCACGGGTGGCAAGATCGCGTAGCGTGCACGGGTCGTTGAGCGTTGCAAGCGCGCCCAGGCCGGTCGGCTCGGGGTCGTCCACGTGCTCCAGTGAGCTCACGGGTACGGCACCCAGCAGCTCACTCAGGCAGACGCGGGCTTCGTGCGAGCGGTCCAGGTTGGTGTGGAGCGAGATAATGCTCACGCCGCAACGCGCTGCCTCGTAGAGCGCCGCGCTGCATTGGGGGCGTGCGGAATCCGACGGACAAAACGCCTCGGGCGCCTTGATGTATATGGGATGATGCGTCAGCAGCACGTTGGCGCCGGCCTCGAGAGCGCGGCGCACGTTGGCCTCGGTCGCGTCGAGTGCGCAGGCAACACCGGTGATCTCTACAGCGGGATCTCCCACAGATAGCCCAACATGATCCCAGCCCTCGGCATCCGCCTTGGGGTAGCGCGCCAGCAGCCCACGTTCAAGCTCGGCGACGATCATGCGGCACCCACGATCGAGAGCAGCGTCTGGGCAAACTCGTCCAGGTCGACAGGGTTCACACGGTCATCAAACGAGATACGCAGAGCGCCCAATGCCTGCTCGCGACCAATGCCCATGGCGCTGAGAACATGGCTCGGGTCCATGCTGCCGCTCGAGCAAGCCGATCCGGCCGACACCTCAAAGCCGGCGGCGTCGAGCTTGATGATGAGCTCCTCGGAGTCCATGCCGTCAATGTAGATCGATACCATGCCGGGCAGACGGTCGGCTTGCGCGTAGTCGCCCATGGTGGCGTGAATGCGCGGATGGGCCGTAAGCGTGGCGTAGAGCTTGTCGGAAAGGGCTTGCAGCTTCTCGCGCTCCTCGGCCACATGGGGCGTCAGCGTGCGGGCGGCAGCGGCAAAAGCCAGCTGTGTACGCAGGTCCTGCGTGCCGGCACGACGACCGGCCTCCTGTCCGCCGCCAAAGATGCGGGGTCGCAGTGGGGTGCGGGTCTTAACGTAGAGCGCGCCAGATGCCACAGGACCGCCGATCTTGTGCGCGGCAACGGTCATAGCATCGACGCCCAGCTCGGTGACATCGAGCGGAATATGCAAGTAGCCTTGGATGGCATCGGTATGAAACAGGGCGCCGGCAGCATGTGCGGCGGCGGCCAGCTCGCGGATGGGCTGCACCACGCCGGTCTCGTTGTTGGCAACCATGATGCTCACGAGCGCCACGTCGTCGCCTAGTAGCTCGACAAGCGTGGCGGGCTCAATGTAGCCCATGCGGCAGGGCTGCACCAGGTCGACGCTAAAGCCTGCGGCACGCAGCAGCGGCAGGTTGTCCAGAATCGAATCGTGCTCGATGGCAGATACGATCACGCGGTTACGCTTACGGTCGCGCTGACGTGCACCCTCGGCAAGACCGAGTAGCGCCAGCTGGTTGGCTTCGGTGCCGCCGTTGGTCAGAACAATCTCAGACGGGCGAACGCGCGCGCCAAAGCTGCGGGCGATCTCGCGACGTGCAACCTCCAGACGCGCGGCAGCCTTGCGAGTTGGGGTTGACGCCCGCTAGCTCGCTATCGTCGTACTCACGCTGCGCAAGGCGCGCCTCGGCGCGCATGGGCGTCGAGGCGGCATAGTCAAGATTCACGGGTATGCGGTTTTGACCTGCGGTCATAAGGGTTTATGCCTCCTGTGCAGCCTCGTTGCCCAGCTTCTGCAGCAGCACAACCTCGGCAGCGGGATCTTCGGACTTAAATACGGCAGAACCGGCCACGAGCACGTTGGCGCCGGCCTTGACGACCTCGGCAATGTTCTTGGAAGAAATGCCACCGTCGACCTCGATGAGGGGCGAAACGCCGTGACGCTCGCACATGGCCTTGAGCTCGTGGAGCTTAGCGATGGTGCCCGGGATAAAGCTCTGGCCGCCAAAGCCCGGGTTCACGCTCATCAGCAGCACCATATCGACGACGTCGATGATGCTCTCGAGCACGCACACGGGGGTGGCGGGGTTGAGCACCACGCCGGCCTTAACGCCGCGCTGTTGCAGATGGGTGAGCGTGCGGTGCAGGTGCGTGGAAGCCTCGTAGTGCACGGTGATCATATCGGCACCGGCGTCGGCGTACCAATCGACCGTCTCATCGGGGTTCGACACCATCAGGTGCGCGTCGACCGGTACATCGGTGGAGCGCTTGACGGCCTTAAGGATGTCAACGCCAAAAGTGAGGTTGCCGGTAAAGTGACCGTCCATAACGTCGAAGTGCACATAGTCGGCGCCGGCGATCTTGTCGAGGTCGCCCTTGAGGTTGGCCATATCGGCCGAAAGGATGGACGGAGCGATTTTAATGGAACCCATGGTAGAAGCCTTTCTGCGCTAGTCGGTGAGTCCGTAGAACTCTTGGGAGGGTACGCGGTCGGTAAGAATCTCGAGCGCCCTATCCAAAGTAACACCGTTGTAGAGCGTTTGCTCCACGGCAAAGGTGAGCGGAATGTCTACGCCCAGTGAACGGGCAAGCTCGCTCACGCTGCGGGCCGCGACGGCGCCCTCAACAACCATATGCGTGCGCGTCTGATACTCGTCGAGCGACACGCCGTGGGCAAACTCGTAGCCAAAGGTGCGGTTGCGCGAATGCTCCGAGGTGCAGGTGGCAATGAGGTCGCCCATGCCGGCAAGTCCCATGCAGGTCATAGCTTGACCGCCGCGGGCGTGCACCAGACGGCTGATCTCTGCCAG
>ERZ780226.2645-NODE-2645-length-12019-cov-2.356737_pt1 | contig 12019 bp, 13 predicted proteins | sample MGYA00511165_ERZ780226 | MGnify/ENA primary metagenome ERZ780226 (study PRJEB29588, sample SAMEA2152373) | human gut metagenome | biome: human gut; feature: human-associated habitat; material: faeces | place: Denmark | collected 2008/2010 ...
CGCGAGGATGAGCGCAGGCGACTTGACCAGCGCGCGGGCACAGGTGACACACTGCTTCTGGCCGCCGGAGAGCTGCCAGGGGTATCGGGACAGCAGATCCTCGATGCCCATCATCTGCGCGATGGCGAGAATGCGCCGATGGATCTCATTTGGCGCGCACATCTGCATGCTCAATGAAAGCGCGATGTTCTCATAAGCGTTCAGCGTTTCCAGCAGGTTGAGGTCCTGGAACAGCAGTCCCAGATGCTTCCTTCGAAAGGCGGACATCGCCGGCTGTTTGAGCAGCGTGATGTCGCGGGAACCGATGAAGATATGACCGGTGGATACAGAGACGATGCCTGCCACGCAGTTGAGCAGCGTGCTCTTGCCAGAGCCGCTTGGCCCCATGATGCCGAGGAACTCTCCTTTTTCCACCGTGAAGCTGATGTTGTCCAGCGCGCGGTTGACACTGCCGCTGCCGCCGAAATACTTTTCGACCTGGGAAACGTTGAGTATGACGCTCATAGCGAATAGCCTCCTTTGTGTCTGCGCTTCAGAAAATTGTGCAGCGTGTTCAGGTTGATGGCCAGCATCGTCGCCAGAAAGGCAAACAGCAGGATATAGGCAAATCCCTTGGACATGATGCCCGGTACGCACAGGGCGACGACCTCAAGGATGCCCAGCGCGGTGATGCAGATCCCGCTGCGATGCGCGAACAATGTCTTCCACATCGGATCTCCCTCCCTTCGTTTTCGTCTTTATTATAGCGGAAGGGCAGATGAGGAGACATCGAACTGCGTGACTGGTTCCGCGTGCTGTGGAAAGAGATACGCGTTGCCGCGATCTGCGGAATAACGCTTGCTTCGTGCAATTTTGTCAAGCTTTTGCTTATTGACAGGATGCTGCTCCGCAACTACGACGTAACGCCTTTGATAGCGCTTATCGTGTGTCTGACCTTGCTTGCGGCGGTGCTTATCGCAAAGATAGTCGGTTGTTTGCTGCCGCTTTTGGCAAAACGTCTCGGCTTTGACCCCGCGGTCATGGCAAGTCCGTTTATAACGACCATTGTCGATGCGCTGGCTCTGTTGGCGTATTTCGGAATTTCCCTGCTTGTATTATCTCCTATAATATGAGGAACTGTTAATTTTTTCTTATCAACAAAAATAAGGGCAGTAAAAAACGTAAGTTTTTTTCTGCCCCGCTTTAATTTTTGAAGTCTTGGAAAATATAGAGAACTATCGTTCTTCTATATCATAGGTGAAGTTGTATTCTTTCTGCAACTCCTTGACTTTTTCTTCGTTGTCCTCGATAAATGTCGGGCTGAACTTGGATTTTCCGTCTTTTGTGTAGTCCTTTACTATCTGTTCGAGTTTTGCCCAGCATTCCTCGTGTCTCGGTTCTTTTGTTTCATCGAGGTGTATAACAAACTCTCTGTGTTTCGGAAGTCTTACTTTCATATTCTGTGTCTCCTTGTTTTAAGGCTGATCTGTATTTTGATATTTATATTATACTTTGTATTTTCTTTTATTGCAATGGCAAATGTTTAACAATCGTCGGCAGGACTTGAAAAAACGGGAAATAAGTGCTATAATAACCCTATATACCGTTATTAGGTCCGGCAGAGAAAGGAGAGAAGCGTCTGTATGAAGATCGAATATTTTTTTCCGTCCGCGCGCGGCGGGGAAAACGATACCCGTCTTTGCGTTGAAAGCGGACGTGTTCTCGGCGTTCTTGCTCCGACAGGTTGCGGAAAGACCCCTCTTCTGAAAAGCCTTTGCGGGTTTGCTTTCCCCGAAGAGGGATACGTTTTGCTCGACGGTGAACCCGTAACGGACAAAAACAGAAGTCTCTTTTCGTTCGTTCCCGACCTTGATTTTTACGATGTCGGCGAGCGTGTCGGAAAGGTAGTGCGCCTGTTTTCATCTCTTTTTATAGATTTCGATTCATCGGGCGCGCATGAGGCTCTTGAATATTACGGCATTTCGGAAGCGGACAGAGTGAGTTCTCTTTCGGAAGCGGACAGGCAGCTTTTTCGGCTTATCCTCGGTTCCTGCCGCCGTGCGGACTTCTATGTTTTTGATGAGCCGCTGAGGAATTTTGACACCGAACGACGGAATGAGATTTTGAAAAAGATATTTTCGGAGAAAAAACGTGCGGCGTTTGTTGTTTCAACCTCCCGCCCTTACGGTGTCAGCGCGCTTTTTGACGATGTTTGTTTCGTCTTTGAGGGCAGACCGCGGCTTGTTTCCGATGTTCCGAGCCTTGTGGGCACTCTCGGCAAGAAACTTTCGCAGATCTTTTCGGAGGTGTACGGATGTTCCTGAAACTGTTTAACAAAGAACTGTACTATCTTCTGAAAAAAACGGGAGTGACATATATTGCGACTGTATGCGGCGCGCTTATATGTCTCGGCATCACGTCTCTTGCAAACGTGATGTACTCGGTCGAACCGGAAATGATGTGGTGTCTGCGGATAATCGGCGTATTCTTTTTTGCCGTTTCCGTTCTGCTTTGCATAAGCGTTCAACTGCTTGTCTTTATCCGCCGATTTACTTCAACGGTTATCGGAAACGAGGGCTATTTGACTTTTTCTTTGCCCGCCTCGACATATTCGATAGTTGCGGCAAAAGTCCTTGCAACGCTTTGCTGTTCGATGCTTTCTTTCGGACTTTGCGTTTTGAGCGCGTCTTTGCTTGCAGCGGTCTCCGACAATCTGAATTACGTTCTTTCGTTTATAATGATGTTCCTCGGCGACATAAACTATCCTCTTTCGGTCGCGCTTGTCGTATTCTTCTTTTTGAGTCAGATACTTTCGGCGTTTTTTGCCGTGTGCAACGGATTCAGAAAACCGCGCCGCCGAATTGCTTCCGCCGTTATATTTGCCGCGGTCGGAGTTTGTCAGACGCTTTGTGTTGCGGTTGTCGGCGTTTGCGTTCACTTTTTTGCGCCTTACGCATTTTATATGGGCAGCAGTACGTTCTTCTTCTCTTGGGTTCCGAGCCTTATCGTTATCGGCGTCTGTGCGGTTTCGAGCGTTGTTTTGTACTTCCTGCTTTGCGCAAAACTCAAAAAAGGGCTGACTCTTCCCGAATAAGCGTGATATACTTGCAAAAGTAAGAATTTTATGATATACTGTGTCAAGGAATATATTTGGCATAAACAAAACCTGAAACGGAGTGAGAAAAAATGATAGGAGTAGCAGTTATGGGTTACGGCGTCGTAGGTTCGGGCGTTGTTGAACTCATCGACCAAAACAACAAGATTTTTTCGGAGAAAATAGGACAGGACATTGCGGTTAAGCATATCCTTGACGTCCGCGATTTCCCCGGCAATAAATATGAGAGCCTGATTACAAAGGATTTCAACGATATTTTGTCCGACCCCGAAACGGAAATAGTTTGCGAGACCATCGGTGGAGCGAAGGTCGCTTACGATTTCACGAAAAGGTGTCTTTGTGCGGGCAAAAGCGTTGTGACTTCCAACAAGGAACTTGTTGCGACACACGGCACGGAACTTTTGGCGCTTGCAAAAGAGCACGGTGTCGATTATATGTTTGAAGCGGCTGTCGGCGGCGGTATTCCCATAATCCGCCCGCTTATCAACTGCCTTGCCGCAAACAGGATAGACAAGATAGTCGGTATTCTGAACGGTACGACGAACTACATCTTAACAAAGATGATAAAAGAAAATTCGACGTTTGCAGATGCGCTCAAAGAAGCGCAGAGACTCGGATATGCGGAAGCCGACCCCTCCGCCGACGTTGACGGCAAAGATACTTGCAGAAAAATATGTATTCTTGCCGACCTTGCATTCGGCAAAGCGGTCGATCCCGACAAGGTATATACAAAAGGCATACGCGAAATAACGCTTGAAGACGTTGCAACAGCCGAAAAACACGGCTGTGTTATAAAACTGCTCGGCTACGCCGAAAGACTTGCGGAAGGCAATGTTGCGATATTCGTCAGTCCCTGCGCCGTTAAAAAGGACAGCCAGCTTGCCAATATCGACGACGTTTACAACGGCATAATGGTCGGCGGTGATGCTGTGGGTGACGTTGTGTTCTACGGCAGAGGCGCGGGCAAGTTCCCGACGGCAAGCGCGGTGTGCGGCGACGTTATAGATGTCGCAAGAAACTGCGGAAAGCATAATATATCATGGAAGGACTGCGGCGAAGATTTCGTTCGCGGAGCCGATGATATAGGGATCAAATATCTTGAAGGAACGGATATTCTGATGCCCGAATGCTGATGTAGGGGTTAAAATATGAGTTTGATCGTTCAAAAATTCGGAGGTTCCTCCGTTGCGGACAAAGAAAGACTTTTTAATGTTGCAGGTATAATCTCCGACGCTTATCGCAGCGGCGACCGCATTGTCGTTGTCGTTTCCGCCCAAGGGGACACGACCGACGACCTGCTCGCAAAAGCCGCGGAAATATCAGACAGCCCGTCAAAAAGAGAACTCGATATGCTTCTCTCGACAGGTGAACAGATCTCCGCTTCGCTGCTTGCCATAGCGCTCGGAACAATGCGTATTCCCGTTGTTTCCCTGAATGCGTGGCAGGTCGGGATAAGTTCGGACAGCAACTATTCAAACGCGAAAATCAAGAAAATAGATACGGAAAGACTGTTCCGCGAACTTGACGGCGGGAAAGTCGTTATAGTCACGGGTTTTCAGGGTATCAACAAGTTTGATGACGTGACAACGCTCGGCAGAGGCGGTTCTGATACGACCGCAGTTGCGCTTGCCGCAGTTCTGAAAGCCGACAGGTGTCAGATATACACGGACGTGGACGGCGTTTACACCGCCGACCCGAGAAAAGTTCCGTCGGCGAAAAAACTGAAAGAAATTTCATACGACGAGATGCTTGAACTTGCGTCTCTCGGCGCGCAGGTATTGCATAACCGCTCCGTCGAAATGGCGAAAAAATATCACGTCGAACTTGAAGTGCTTTCAAGCTTCGAAAAAATCTCGGGAACCGTGGTCAGGGAGGACGTAAAAGTGGAAAAAATGCTTGTAACGGGCGTCGCAAAAGATACGAATGTTGCCCGAATATCCGTTATCGGGCTTGAAGACGTTCCCGGCGTCGCGTTTCGTCTGTTCTCGCTTATGGGACAGAAAAACATTGTCGTTGACATAATTCTTCAATCTATCGGACGAAACGGAACAAAGGATATTTCGTTCACAGTTTCCGAAAATCAACTTCCGCTTGCTGTTTCCGTTCTGGAAGACGTTTACGGAAAAGGCAGCGTTTCGGTTGAAAGCGATGTCGCGAAAGTCTCCGTTGTGGGTGCCGGAATGGAAACAAACGCCGGGGTCGCCGCCAAAATGTTCGAGGCTCTTTATTCCGTCGGCGCGAATATCCACATGATAAGCACCTCGGAGATAAAGATCTCCGTCCTTATAGACCGCAACGATGCCGACAAAGCCGTCGCCGCCATACACGAGGCTTTCATCGGCTGACGCGGGACATAAAAATCCAATCGCAAAAATTTGAAAAAGAAAATAACGGGAAGTAAAAAGCGCAAGTTTTTACTTCCCGTTTTATTATGTTCTGTTTTTCGGATAAAACGGATAAAGACAGTCTTTCAGAACAAGACGCGCCGCGAAACTCGCGGCGCAGCTTCAATTTTTGCATAAAACGCGTATTTTAGCGGATTTTTTTGATGTACCTCGAAGATGATTTTTGAAAAGTCATAAAAATCGTAGTCAAAACATATTGAAAAATCATGTTTTTTGTGATATAATACTGTTGAAAAGTCAAGATAAACGGCTATAAATTATATTGAAAAGTCATTTTAGCCGTCAAAAAATCCAAAAGGAGACGTTTTTTATGCTTTACAGAAAAATCGGGAAAGTTATAAAAGAACATCTGAAATCGAACTCCGCAAAGGTTTTGCTTGTTGACGGCGCAAGACAGGTCGGAAAAACATATATAATCCGATATGTCGGAAAATCAATGTTTGAAAATTTCATTGAGATAAACATGGCGGAGGACAGTCTCGGAAACAGACTTTTTTCCGAAGTCAGAACCGTTGAAGATTTTTATTTGCAGGTAAGTATGCTTCACGGTGAAAAAATGAAGCAAAAAGAGAACACGTTGATTTTTATTGATGAGATTCAAGCGTATCCTCACTTGTTGACGCTTTTGAAGTTTTTGTCGCAGGACGGGAAGTTTTCTTATATAGCAAGCGGCTCTCTTCTCGGGGTCACTCTTTCCGAAACTCCATCCATACCTATGGGAAGTATTCGAAAAATCAGAATGTTTCCGCTCGACTTTGAAGAGTTTCTTTATGCAAACGGGTTGAACGGGTTTGCGGTTGACGCCATGCGAAAAAAATTCGAACGTGCAGAGGCTCTTGACGAAACTGTTCATAAAAGAATATTGGATCTGTTTCGGAAATATCTGCTTGTTGGGGGAATGCCCGATGCGGTCAACGCATATCTTTCGAAAAAGAATATAACGGCTGTTCGGGAAATTCAGAATGAGATTCACGAATTTTATGCCGCAGACGCATCAAAATACGACATTGAAAGAAAGTTAAAAATACGCCGCATTTACGATATGATTCCGTCCAATATGGAAAATAAGAAAAAGCGCATTGTCGCAAAAGATGTTGAAAACAGACGCGGCAGGACTTTTAACGACTATGCCGATGAGTTTGAATATCTTATCAGCGCGGGAATCGCATTGAATGTGCAGGCAATATCTAATCCCGTCTTTCCGTTGATAGAATCCTCGGGAAAAAATCTTCTGAAACTGTATCTGAATGATGTAGGACTGCTTACGGGGATTTTATACGGGAATAATATCCGCGCAATTCTTGATGATGAAAAGAGCGTTAACCTCGGCTCCGTTTATGAGACTGTTGCGGCAAGTGAACTTATCGCACATGGACACAAACTGTTCTATTATGATAATAGAACAAAAGGTGAAGTGGATTATCTGATAGATGATTATGACAGCCTGTCTGCCGTTCCTCTTGAAATAAAGTCGGGAAAGGATTATACAGTTCACAGTGCCTTGAACACGCTTACGAAGAATAAAGATTACGGAGTAAAAAAAGCGTTTGTTTTGTCAAATGAGCGAGAGATTTCAAAAAAGGGAACTATAACATATCTTCCCATTTATTATATTATGTTTTTCTGATTTGGACTGATAAATACAATTTTTCAAAACAAGACGCACCGCGAATTAGCCGAGGTGCGATAACGAAGTATTTATGTAAGGTAGCGGTACAGCGAAATCTGTGCCGCCGCTCTGCGTTATCAGGCTGTTTTCTTCTTTCGGTTTTGCATACCGAGTCTGCCATCGAGGGCAACGCAATCCTCATCGGCGATATTGATAATTCCAACAGCCTTGTAGTAAATTTCAATCTTTTGTTTTCTGTGACCGCTACTCTTGTCGGGAGCGTGTATCTCAGTTTTGTCAACCAAGTCATTGAGTATTGCTGCAGTCAGTTCTTTTGGGTCGGTGTATTTACGGACATTTCTTAGGAACTTCTGCAAATCAACCTCGTTCTGTTTGTCGTTGTCAATAAGCGTTTGCAGTTCAACGATAGTTTGTTTCACTTGCCGCTGTTCTTCTTCGTATCCCGTAGATAACTTGTCAAATCATTCCGCCGAAAGTCTGCCCGATACCGTATCCTCGTAGATACGCTTGAAAAGAATGTCTAAATCTTCATCACGCCTTTTCAGAGTTACAATATCCACCTTTGCCTTATCCGCCGACATTCTGTGTTGCATATCCGCTTTTTCCCTCTCTTTCTTAATAAAGATTGCTTCAAACTGCTGGATATAAGACAGAACGCTTTGAATATGTTTGAACACAAGTCGGTTTAGCGTAACCGCACGAATATAGTGTGCTGTACAGGTTCCCGTGTTACTGTGATAATTGGAACAAACGAAAAAGTCCTGATTATCTTTGAAACTGTTGGTATATAGTCGGAACAATCTGAGGTTGGTTAGGTGGTTTTATGTTTTTTTAGAAATTCCGCCCGCTTTTGTTGCGGGCGGCAAGATTGCATTATTTAATTTTTTCTATTGGCATCCAAATTTGAACGTTGCGTTCAGATTTAGGCTGCCAATGATAAACTGCAAGTTCAGGTGCATTTTTTAATTGAAATCCCATATCCGGCATCCATTCGGTCAGGATTTGGATTCTCAAATTGAGGAGATCAATATAATCGCAAATTGGACTTTTTACATCCTTTGTTTCAAAAATCATATAAGTGCTTTGAGGAATAACTATGTTTTCCAATCCCAAATCTTCAACAAAATCAACACCTGTAACTGATTTGTTATAAAGATTTTCTCTTACACAACCGTCTAATAGATGACAGTAATAATAGTCATAACCCTCATCTGTGATATTTGTGATAACGCAATGTGCATCAATGTTTCGTGATGCTCCACGAAGAAACCATTGTTTTCCTCTTGTTGTTATAAAAAGTTGTTCTTCTTGCTGCTCTCTTTCTTTGCCGTAGGGAGCACCGGTAAAATGTTTTTTATACCCTGTTAAAATCATTTCCGGCTTTTCTTCGATTCTGTAATTCATTAGTTTACCGCCTTCCAAAGATATTTTAAGAACAAGACGGGAAAAGGATTTTAGTTTACTACCATTCATACGTGCTGCTGAAGGTGTTACACCGTGAAATTTTTGAAACGCCTTAGCGAAGCTGTCCGGACTCTCATAGCCATATTTCATAGCAACATCAATAACTTTAATATCTGTGGTAGCTAATTCGCTTCCTGCAAGCGTTAGTCTTCGATTTCGTATATATTCGCCAATAGTAAAACCACACAAAATACTAAAGAGCCGTTGAAAATGATATGTTGATGAGAAACTTTGCTCTGCGACAATATCGTAATCAATATCTTCTGTTAAATGTTCTTCGATATAGTCAATAGCGTTTTGTATTCCGCTTATCCAATCCATTGTATCCCTCCTTATCTGCCAATATTTCTTCGTATCTGTTGTCCCCTGTCATAACCGCCAGAAACTTAAGTATCTCATCCACATGCTTAATTGTTGTGCGCAAATTCAGTTTCATACAGTTCGATTATTAATAAGCCTGAATTTGCGATATAGGATTTTATTTCCGCAGGTGTATCCGGAAATACGGGGATCTTTCTCATTCCGGTGTCAATAAATCCGTCTTGGTTTTTGTCGATTGACAAAATGAATTTTCCACTATCTTTTAGTAAAGCCGCCGCTTTGTTTATGGCTGTCTGCTTTTTCTCAATATGCAAAAAAGTTAAAGAGGAATATATACATCGAAAGAAAGAGAAATATCAAGCGTTAGAAAATTGCCGCAACGCAACTTCAAGTTGAACAACTCAGATAGGTTTTCTTTCGCTCGGTCTATGGTTTTCGTGGTACCGACTTTCTTTACCACTTGTTTTTAAAACTTTCGTTACGGCACCTCATCATTTCGCGGCGCAGTCTTATGCGTTTTTCTTTTTGTCAGATGTTCTTCGCGATCGTGTCGATAACTCGGTCTTTGAGTGTCAGAAGATATTCGTCGGTGCGCGGATAGACGTGGAACGTCATTTCGCCCTCTACACCGTCGTTGACAAGCGCCATGGTCGCATCTCTGCCAACAAGGCTTTCGCAGAGTTCGAGCAGTCGTTGGTCTTGAAGCGCTTCCGCAAACTGCATACCGTGCAGGCTTCTGTAAGCCGTTCCGTTCGGCGCGGGGTAAACCACGAATGTGTCGCCTGCGGGAACCCAGTTGTCTCCGCTGACGTCAACGAACGGGTTGACGATGTGCCATGAACTTGCGCTGTAATAGAAGTTGTATCCCCATTGCAGGAAGCCGTCTATTGCGTATTTGTAAAGCTGAACGCCTATTATTTCCGTGCGTCTGCCCGGCATACTGAGGAAACGGTTCGAGACCTTGTCGTGCTGTGCGCAACAATAATATACCCAACGCATCGGCAAATCCTGTTCGAGGAACGGGTATGCCGCGGTTATTGCGGGAATAGGCATCGCTATCTGCCCTTTTTCATAAAACTCAAAGTCAGAGAGCGCGTCTATGACGGGATAGCCTTCAAACAGGTCGATAACGCTGTTTTTGGACGCGCAGTAAGAGTCGTAGACCGCCGTGTTCGGCTCGTCCGAAATGTGGAAGAAGCATTTTTTATCGACGCCGAGCGTTTTGAGGTGTTCGATAAGATTTTTGATGAAAGAGCGGATAAACGCCGTGTATTCGGGGCTTACCGCGTCGGTCGTCCAGCCGAATATCTCGGTCTTATCCTTTGCGCCGTCAACGTAAGCCGTAACTTTCGGCGCGTTTGCCGCACTCCATTGACTGAACAGGTGCGAAATTTCAAAATATTCGATGCCGCAGCGTTCGCACATTTGAACCCAGCGGTCGAGGTTTGCGTATTCAAACGTGTAGTCGTCGCCGTTTTTATAAATATCGACAAGTCCGACATCGGGACGCTGCCAGCCTTTGCCTGTGTCGAGCGGCGGCGTCAGAACGGGGGTCAGAATCATATTCATTCCCTCGGAGACTGCTTCGCGGACAAAATTTTCGATTATCTGCCAATGGCGTTCTCCGTAAATGTCGCAGTCGTAATACGTTGCAAGGCAGTCGTTATGGAACCAGTTTGTGTAAATGAGCTTCTGCTTCGGAAGCATTGCGTTCACGACTTCCACCGTCACTTCCGTTCCGCCGAGGAAATCGCCGTCCTTGTAAAATTCAAACGCGACGGGATATGTTCCGGGTGCTATGCCGTCCGCTTTTTCGATAAGAACGTAAAACGCACGCAGGCGGGAAGAGAAAATTCTGTCAAAACGCGGGGAAGCGGGCATGAGCAGGTCGGGATAAAGTCCCGATGTCTTGCGCAAATAGTCGTCGTCCGTTTCGTCGTAACACGGCTTGTAATTCGGAACTTCTTCAATCGAATAAAGCGTTATGTAATCTTTAAGGGGCGAATCTATCACAAGTTCCGCCGCTATTTCTCCGTCAAGTTCCGGTGTCTTTTTGATATATGCCACCTGAAAAGCCAGACGCTGATTTTTCAGCATTCTGAAAGAGAGTTTCTCTTTCTTTGAGTCAAATTTTTCGTCCGAAAAGCATTTTTCGCAAGAGGGCAGAGCCTTTGCGAGAACCGCTTTGATGTCCGGACATACCGTATTGTTCATAATTTCCTCCGTTTGGGGTTCTTAGTTATTTTCATTGACAAAAGCCGCGACGTGCGGTATAATTATTTTGAGCCTTTTGAGAATACTATTCCGTCTTCGTATTCGCCGCATTTCATTCCCTGCACCGTGCCTCTTTGGAAAAGGTAGGTCATCAGTTCGTTTTGGAGCCAACGCCATGAGCGTCCCCAATTCGAGAACACGCAACCTTCTTCGGGACAGCGCGCAAAAAAGCGTTCCACGCTGACATTAGGAGACAGGTATTCGAGAAATACCGCGACACGTTCGAAATATTCTTCGTAACCGCAGATTTCAAATTCGCCGTTCAGATATTGCTCCGCCATCGGCGTTCCCTGCATAAGGAACAGGTTGTGAAGTTTTACGGTGTCGTTTTTCAGTACGGAAACAAGTTGCGCCGCCTCTTTGACATCTCCGATCTCATCTGTGGGCAAATTGGGGATAAGATGTGTGCAAAGCCCGAACCCGTGCGCTTTTATGCGAAGTGCCGCTCCGATGTATTCCGCAAGCGTGTGCCCGCGTCCTAACATGCGGAGCGTTTTTGTGTTTGCGGTTTGCAGCCCGAGTTCAAAGGTGACGTTTATTCCGTATCTTTCGTGAAATTTGCTCGCAATCTTCAAATATGTTTCGGGTACACAGTCGGGACGCGTCGAAACCGACAGTTCGACTATATCGTCTGCCGCGCAGTCGTTTATGACTCTTTCAAAATTTTCGGGCGGGAGATATGTATTCGTATAATTTTGCAGATAAGCGATGAACTTTTTCGCTTTGTATCTGCTGCCCATATATTCTCTGTTTATTTGCAGTTGTTCTTTGACGGGCGTTGTAGTGTCAAGGCTTTCGAAGCCCGCGCCGACTTCGCCGCAAAAACGGCAG
>ERZ780226.2646-NODE-2646-length-12018-cov-3.332776_pt1 | contig 12018 bp, 7 predicted proteins | sample MGYA00511165_ERZ780226 | MGnify/ENA primary metagenome ERZ780226 (study PRJEB29588, sample SAMEA2152373) | human gut metagenome | biome: human gut; feature: human-associated habitat; material: faeces | place: Denmark | collected 2008/2010 ...
CTTCTTCGACGGCTTCCGCACCTCCCACGAGATTCAGAAAATCGGCGTGTGGGATTATGCGGATCTGGACGAAATGCTGGACAAGGAAAAGGTTCAGGCATTCCGCAAGGGCGCACTGAATCCCAACCATCCTCATATCAAGGGCTCCGCCCAGAACCCCGATATCTTCTTCCAGACCCGTGAGGCATGCAACACCCACTATAACAAGATTCCCGGCGTTGTGGTCAAGTACATGAACAAGGTCAACGAGAAGCTGGGCACCAACTATCAGCCCTTCAACTACTATGGCGCACCCGACGCCGAGTATGTGGTCATCTCCATGGGCTCCTCCTGCGACGCCCTGATGGAGGTCTGCGATTACCTGAATTCCACCGGCAAGAAGGTTGGCATGGTCAACGTACACCTGTACCGTCCCTTCTGTCCGGAGTATCTCATCAACGTTCTGCCCGAAACCGTAAAGGGCATTGCCGTGCTGGACCGCTGCAAGGAGCCCGGCGCACTGGGCGAGCCTCTGTATCTGGATGTGGTTACCGCGCTGGCTGGCACCAAGTTCGGCTCTGTACCAGTCATCGGCGGACGCTACGGTCTGGGCTCCAAGGACGTGGGCACCGGCTGCCTGATTTCCGCTTACCTCAACCTGATGGCAGACAAGCCTCAGGCTCCCTTCACCCTGGGCATCAACGACGACGTGACCCACCTGAGCCTGCCCATCACCGACAACACCGACTGCCAGGCAAAGGGCAACACCGCATGTAAGTTCTGGGGTCTCGGCTCCGACGGCACCGTTGGCGCCAACAAGAACTCCATCAAGATCATCGGCGATAACACCGACCTCAACGCCCAGGCATATTTCCAGTACGACTCCAAGAAGTCCGGCGGCGTTACCATTTCCCATCTGCGGTTTGGTCCTGAGCCCATCCGCTCCAGCTACTATGTCACCGCATCCGACTTCGTTGCCTGCCACAACGCTTCTTATCTGGAGAAGTATCCCATGGCGCAGGATTGTAAGCCCGGCGGCACCTTCCTCATCAACTGCTCCTATGACGTAGAAGAGCTGGGCAAGGTACTTCCCGTAGAGGCAAAGCAGTATATCGCCAAGAACCACGTGAATGTCTACACCATCGACGCGGTGAAGATCGGCAAGGAGCTGGGTCTGGGCACCAAGTACAACATGGTGCTGATGTCCGCCTTCTTCAAGCTGGCAAATATCATTCCCATCGATGACGCCGTCCGCTACATGAAGGAAGCCTGCCAGACCTCTTACGGCAAGCTGGGCGACGAGGTGGTCAATAAGAACAAGAACGCTGTTGACGCCGGTCTCACCGGTATCGTCAAGCTGGACATTCCCGCTGACTGGGCAACCACCACTGAGGGCGGCGTAGAAGCACTGCCTGCCGCATCCGGCAACCAGGTGCTCGACACCTTCGTAAAGGACGTGCTGATTCCCGCCAACGCCATGCGCGGCGACGAGATTCCCGTTTCCAAGCTTATGCCTCAGGCCGACGGCTCCCTGCCCTCCGGTACCGCTGCCTTTGAAAAGCGCGGTATTGCGGTAGAGGTTCCCGATCTGGAATCCGGATAACTGTATCCAGTGTAACCGCTGCTCCTATGTATGCCCCCATGCAGTCATCCGTCCCTTCGTAATGAACGATGAGGAGCTGAAAAACGCCCCCGAGGGCACCAAGTCCGTCAAGATGCTGGGCAAGGGTACCGAGGGCATGCACTTCTCCATCGCCATCTCCCCCATGGACTGCACCGGCTGCGGCTCCTGCATCAATGTCTGCCCCGCAAAGAACAAGGCGCTGGCTTCCAAACCCCTTGCCGATGCCATGGGCGACGAGCCTGTGTTTGAATATGCCACCAAGACCGTCATCGAAAAGCCCGTTCCCTTTAAGACCAGCACCGTCAAGGGCTCTCAGTTCAAGGCGCCTCTGTTTGAGTTCTCCGGCGCCTGCGCAGGCTGCGGTGAGACGCCTTATGTCAAGCTCATCACCCAGCTGTTCGGTGACCGCATGATGATTGCCAACGCCACCGGCTGCTCCTCCATTTGGGGCGCCAGCGCACCGTCCATCCCCTACACCGTCAACAAGTGCGGCAAGGGTCCCGCCTGGGCAAACTCCCTGTTTGAGGACAATGCAGAGTTTGGCTACGGCATGATGCTGGGCGCTCAGCAGCGCCGGGCAAAGCTCCAGAGTCTGGTTTCCGATCTTACAAAGGAGGAAATTCCCGCTGAGCTGAAAACCGCCGCTGAGAACTGGCTGGCTGTCAGCAATCAGGGCGAAGGCTCCCGTGAGCCCTCCGCTGCATTTGAAGCAGAGATTCAGAAGTATCAGTCTGCAGTTCCCGCACTGGGCGAGATTGCCGATATGACCGACATGCTGGTGAAGCCTTCTCAGTGGATCTTCGGCGGCGACGGCTGGGCATACGACATCGGCTACGGCGGTCTGGACCATGTGTTGGCGCAGAACCAGAACGTCAACATCTTTGTGCTGGACACCGAGGTTTACTCCAACACCGGTGGACAGGCCTCCAAGGCGACCCCCATCGGCGCTGTGGCAGAGTTCGCAGCAGCCGGCAAGGCGGTCAAGAAGAAGGATCTGGCGCAGATTGCCATGACCTACGGTTATGTTTATGTGGCTCAGGTTGCCATGGGCGCCGACTATCAGCAGACCCTGAACGCCATTATGGAAGCCGAAGCATACGACGGTCCCTCCCTGATTATCGCCTATGCCCCCTGCATCAACCACCACGCAAAGGCTGGTATGGGCAAGGCAATGCAGACCATGGAGCGCGCAGTCAAGGCTGGCTACTGGCATCTGTTCCGGTTCAACCCTGAGAAGGAAAAGCCCTTTACCCTGGATTCCAAGGAGCCCACGGACAAGTATAACGACTATATCATGTCTGAGAGCCGCTACAGCTCCCTGGCAAAGAGCTTCCCCGAGCGTGCAAAAGAGCTGTTTGCGGAAGCCGAAGAGTTTGCCGCAGAGAAGTATCAGGATCTCACCAAGCGTCAGGCAAATCAGTAATTTTATCCGTCACTCCGGAGAGCAAATGCTCTCCGGAGTTTTTTCATCCATGGACAAAAGTACACAAATCCTGCATTTTCGCGTACCGCTTGGTGATTCTCCCGGTCATTTCGCCCCATTTCTCGTGTTTTCCGCGGAATCCCCGGCTCATTTTGCACCCTCCAGCAAATTACTTGCAAAATATTTGCGTCCGCCCCTTGACATCCCCGGTCGGATGTAATAAAATATAGGAAAGCAAAACGTACGATACGTTTTGTGACAAATGGTACCATCGGTGTGTCACCCGATGCTTCCATTTTACTTCGCTTCCAATCCGGCTGTCTGTTCAGGTCACCTCCCTGAGTCGTAGCCAGACAGTCGGTTGTGGGGGCGGCTCAGGACGACGAATTATTTTGCTCCGCGCAAAATGATTCGTCTTTTTCCTGCTCCAGACTTGAATTTTTCGGATATTTTGGTATACTAGTTAGAAAAGAAAGAGAATCCTGTCTCCAGGTATTCCATATTTTAGGTGATACGACATGAGTTCTTCCAACAATCTGATTTTAAACGCAAAACTCTCTCTGGACAGCGACGTGCCGCTGTATAACCAGCTTGTGGCAATCATCAAGCGCCACATCTCCGCAGGGATTCTGGTTCCCGGAGATCTTCTGCCCTCCGAATCCGAACTCTGCAAGGCGCTTTCCATCTCCCGCTCCACCGTTCGCCAGGCAATCGGCGCGCTGGAGTCTGAGGGTCTGGTGGTTCGCCGCCAGGGCAAGGGAACCTTTGTTGCCGAGCCGAAGGTCCACCGAAAAACCGAGCGGGTCTACTCCTTTACCGCGGAAATGACCGCCATGGGACTCACCCCCTCCTCGGACCTCATCGAGTTTACCGTCATCACGCCCACCCCCGATATCGTGAAAATGCTGGAGCTTCGCAGCAGCGATACCAAGGTCTATAAGTTCACCCGTATCCGTAAGGTCAACGGCGAACCGCTGATGCTGGAAACCTCCTTCTACCCCCAGTACATCTATCCCAACCTGACCCCTGAGCTGCTAACCACCCATTCCTTCTACTCCCTGCTCTATGATGTGGGCGTCATCCCCTACACCGCAGTGGATTCCTATGAAGCGGTGAAATTCAGCAAGTCCGATGCTGAGCTGCTCCATTGTCGTGCCGGCAGCGCAGGCTTCTTTGTTCAGCGCCAGACCCGCACCGAAAGCGGCGAATGCTATGAGTTCACCCAGACCTATATGCGGGGTGATCGTGCCTCGCTGGACATCGTGCTCCATAAAGACGGCGTCACCTTCTCCCGCAGTGTGGACAAAACCCATACCGGCTGATTTCGATTTCCATGCCCCCGGTTCTCCGGGGGCTTTTTCATGGCAATTTGTCCTGAAATTTTTCCTTGTGTAATACACTCTAATGTATTATAATGTCTACTGAATAAACTGATTTTACTGGGCTTTTCTGCCCTTTTATTTAGGAGGAACCGATTTTGCTTCATCATTCCACTCAGGAAATGGCTTCTTATTTACAGCCCGGCAAGCATGTGCATCTCATCGGCATCGGCGGTGTATCCATGTGCGCTTTGGGCATGGTGCTCCACGGCATGGGCATCCAGGTCACCGGCTCCGATATGCATCAGAGCAAAGCCACCGACCATCTGGAGGAAATGGGCATTCCCGTTACCATTGGTCACAAGGCGGAGAATATCGAGGGCGCGGACTGCATCATCCGTACTGCCGCTGTTCACGACGAAAACCCCGAAATTGTCGCTGCCATGGCAAAAAACATCCCCGTGTTTGAGCGCGCGCAGTCCTGGGGCTATATCATGACTGCTTACAAAAACGCCGTCTGCTTCTCCGGCACCCACGGAAAAACTACCACCACCTCTATGATGACCCACATCGCCATGGAGGCTGGCATTGATCCCACGGTGATGATCGGCGGCTACCTGAACCTGCTGGACGCCGGCCATCGGGTGGGTCACGGCGACACCATCATTATGGAGTCCTGCGAATACTGCAACTCCTTCCTGAACTTCACCCCCACCATTGCGGTCATTCTGGACATTGATGCCGATCATCTGGACTTTTTCAAGGATCTGGAGGACATCAAGCATTCCTTCCGGCAGTTTGCCGAGCTGACCCCTGCGGATCGCGGCATTGTCATTGCCAACGGCATGGACAAAAATACCATGGATGCACTGAAGGGCATTGACCGCCGGGTCATCACCTTTGGTCTCAGCCCGGATATGGATGTCTATCCCCTGCACTTTGACCGGGGGCACTCCAGCTTCGACGTGATGTGTAAGGGCAGCTTCTACACCCATGTGGACCTGCGGGTTCTGGGCAAGCACAACTGCATGGATGCCCTTGCCGCCATTGCCGCTGCATGGGCGCTGGGCATTGAACCCGAAGCCGTTACCCGCGGTCTTGTCTCCTTTACCGGCGCTGCCCGGCGGATGGAGTTTAAGGGCGTCTACAACGGTGCGGACATCTATGACGACTATGCCCATCATCCCGGCGAGCTGAAGGCAACCCTGGACGCCGTTCCCGAGCGGGGCTACAGCCGGACCATTGTGGTGTTCCAGCCCCATACCTATTCCCGCACCAAGGCGCTGTTCCCGGAGTTTGTGGAGCAGCTGCGCCGTCCGGATCTCACCATTCTGGCGGAAATCTATGCCGCCCGGGAAACCAACACCGTGGGTATTTCCTCCAAGGATTTGGCGGATCAGATTCCGGGTGCCGAATACTATAAGACCTTTGACGAAATCACCCAGCGGCTCCGGGAAATTGCCGCACCCGGCGATCTCATTCTTACTATCGGCGCAGGCGACATCTACCTGGTAGGCGAAGCCCTTGCGGGAGAACAATCTTAACGGAAAACAGAAAGCGCCGCAGCTGCTTGCGGCGCTTTTCTAAACTCCTTAACTGTTTCTTAATGGGTCGGCATCTTTGTTTTTAAATTCAAGTTTGATACACTATTTACGGAAGGTGTGAGAGATATGTATAAGATTCTCATCTGCGATGATGAAACCGATATTCGCAATGCCCTGAACATCTATCTCAGTGCCCAGGGCTACGAAACCGTTCTCTGTGCCAACGGGCAGGAGGCGCTGGACGCTGTGGAGCAGGGCGATATCGGTCTGGTTCTGCTGGACATTATGATGCCCGTAATGGACGGGATCACCGTGCTGTCCAAGCTGCGCAAAACCAGCAACGTGCCGGTGATTCTCCTGACCGCCAAGGGTGAGGATACCGACAAGGTGCTGGGACTGGACGTGGGCGCAGATGACTACATCACAAAGCCCTTCAACCCCATGGAGGTATTGGCGCGGGTCAAATCCCAGCTGCGCCGTTATCTTCAGCTGGGCGCAGCGGTCACTCCTACAACGGAGCTGCGCTGCGGTCCTGTTTCCATGGATGACCGTTCCAAAACCGTAACGGTAGACGGAGATCCCATCAACCTGACCCCCACCGAGTATGAAATTCTCAAGCTCTTTCTCACCCATCCCGGTCAGGTGTTCTCCATGGCGGAAATCTACCGCCAGGTCTGGAAGGAAGCACCCCTGGGGGCAGAAGGCACAGTGGCAGTACATATCCGGCACCTGCGAGAAAAATCGAGATAGACCCAGCCAATCCCCGCTGCTTAAAGGTGGTATGGGGGCAGGGCTATAAGTTTGTCTCCACCTGATTGGAGTGATTTCGGATGCCTCAATTTATGAAGAAAACCGGATGGAAGGTGTTCGGCGCCATTGCCTGTATTCTGCTGCTGGCGGCAGGACTGTTCTTCGGAATTCTCACCCTGGTGGTGGCGGGGGATGGAGGCTTTACCAGCCAATCTGCACTGTATGACGGTCTGGTGGCGGATCGCCTGTACCGGGATGCCAATGCAATTATGAACGACTACTTTGACCCCAGCGACCCATCCCACCCCTGGGTGTCCTACTACAGCGGCAGTATTTTCACCGGTGACAATTCCAATATGCTCTGGACCATTACCGCCCAAGGCAGCGATACCCCCGTACTCTCTACCTACGACGGGGAAGACAGCATGATGGATCTCAGCAGCGATTTTAGCTACACTGTCACCGAATCGTCCCCCCGGGATGTCTACACCGTCGATACCCAGCTGTTTTACTGCGACGGCAAGCTCTATACCTACAGCGACGGCGACGATAAGTTTTCTCTTGTCAACTCCGCTTCCACCCAGAAAATCACTGGCATTGATTCCTATCCGGACACCATGCTGACCCTGGGCTTTACCTATAACGGCAGCCACTACGCCTATGAAGATGACGAAGCCAAGCCGGGCTTTTACTGGACGGGTGACGATACCGAAACCTATACTGTGGTTGACACCACCTACACCATCACCTGCTACCTGCTGAAGGATATGCCCCATAACGACCAGTATCGCAAGCTCTATCTGCTTAGCAATACCCTGTATCGGGAGCGCTATGTCCTCTGCGGCATCACCGCCGGGCTGCTAATCCCCGCGCTGATTCTACTGGTACTGCTGTGCTGCACCGTTGGCCGGGTCAACGGCAAGCACGAAGCCGTGCTCAACCCCATTCATCGGATTCCCGGCGAAATTGCCCTGATCCCCATTGTGCTGGGGGTTGCATTGGGGCTGAGCGGACTGGACAGCAGCTTCTCCTACTATCAAACGGCGTTGATCGGGCTGGGCTTCTCCGCAGCCATCTGCGCCCCCTTCCTGGTCTATTTCTTCACTACCCTCTGCGCCCGAATCAAAACCCACACGCTGCTGCACAATACCCTTTGCGCCCGACTGTGGAGGCTCATTCGTAAGGCAGGGAAATCCGCCACCACCGCCGGAACCGCATTTTTCCTCCATCTGCCGCTGATCTGGAAGGTGATGGGCGCCTATCTCGTCCTGTGTATTCTGGAGCTTATCGGACTGGGACTGTTTTTCTGGGGGGACGGGATTCTCTATTTCCTCTGGGCGATGGAAAAGCTCCTGCTGGGCGGCGTTATCGCCTATGTCTGCATGAGCTTCCTGCGGCTGAAATCCGGCGCCGAGCGCATCTCTGCCGGAGATTATAACACCAAGGTCCCCACCGATCATCTGGTGCTGGAATTCAAATCCACCGCAGATACCCTAAATCATATTCAGGACGGCATCAATACCGCTGTGGAGAGCCGTATGCGCTCTGAGCGGTTGAAAACCGAGCTGATCACCAATGTATCCCACGACCTGAAAACCCCGCTGACGTCCATTGTCAGCTATGTGGACCTGCTCAAGCAGGAGCCCGCCGGTTCTCCCGCTGCCGAGGAATATCTCCAGGTATTGGACCGGCAATCTGCGCGGTTGAAAAAGCTCATCGAAGATCTGGTGGAGGCAAGCAAGGCGTCCACCGGCAATATCACCGTCCACGCCGCACCGCTGGACTTCTCTATGATGCTGGGTCAGGCGCTGGGCGAATACAGCGAGCGGCTGGAAAAAGCCGGTCTGACCCCGGTGGCAAAGCTGCCGGAAGCGCCGGTGATGATCTCTGCCGACGGGCGGCTACTGTGGCGGATTCTGGACAATCTTCTGGGCAACGCCGTAAAATACGCCATGCCCGGCACCAGATTGTATGTTACCCTCACCGCCGACACCCACGCCATTGTCACCTTCCGGAACATTTCCCGGGAGCCGCTGGATGTCACTCCCGAGGAGCTTATGGAACGCTTTGTACGAGGCGATTCCTCCCGGCATACCGAGGGCAGCGGGCTTGGTCTTTCCATCGCACAGAGCCTTGCAGAGTCCATGGGCGGCGAATTCCTGCTGTCGGTAGACGGCGACCTGTTTAAAGCAGCTGTGGTATTCCCCACGCTGCCCACGCCCAAGCCCCAGGAGCCAGACGCCAAAGATACCGAATAAGAATCACCCCCGGTGCATCCTTTTGATGGGATGTACCGGGGGTCTAATTTTATTCCGATTGCTGCTCGGTATATTGGATATACCGCAGCAGGATTGCCACCGCCTGTTCCCGGGTGGCATTGCTTTCGGGCAGGATATTTCCGTCACTGCCTCTGAGGATGTCATTCTCCACCGCCCATGCCACTGCCTTTTGGGCATAGTCCGCAACCTTTGCCGCATCCCCGAAGTCAGACAGGCTACCGGCTGTCTCGGGCTCCCCGCTGAGACGATAGAGCATGGTCAGCAAATCCTGACGAATCATGGACTGATCCGGCGCAAACTGCGTGCCGCCAATGCCCTGAACAACGTTGTTCTGCTGTGCCCAGGTAATGGCGTCCCGGTAATAATCCATGGTAAGGTCCGTAAAGGTGCTGGAGCCACTGACCGCAGGACTGCCGTTGAGCCGATAAATCATAGCCACCAGCTGTCCTCTGGTGGTGGTTTCGTCAGGAGAGAAACGGTTGGGGGCGGTGCCGTTAATGATCCCCTGCTGATACGCCTGAAGAATATCTCCATAGCTCCACCGATTGAGCGATACATCCACAAACGGCAGACCCGAAATGCCGCCATCATACCAGTAATTCAGATCCACGTTCTTCGGTTTCTCCGGATCCCCCTGGTCAGAAATCCCCGCTACATATCCGCTGGAGGTACACTGCCAGAATTCGTGATTGCCGGAATAATCGGTCTTTGACGTATAATGAGCCAGCCAAACTGCCCCATTGAGCTTGTCCGCATTCAGCTGCTTCTCCAGCATATTCTTATTGGCATAGACCGCGCCGCGATAGCCTGCTGCCCGCACCTCTGCCAAAAACGCATTACAGACGGCAGTCGCCGCACTCTTGGACAGTTTTGCCTGATACAGCCGTCCGGTCAGCCGCCCGGTGCCGGGATCCTCGGCATATTCATAATCAATGACCACCGGCAGAGTGACTGCATAGTTACCGATTCGATTCAGTACATATCGAGCCTCTTCCCTTGCCTCCGCCGTAGTGGTTGCCTGAGAATAGATATAAACGCCCACCTGAACGCCGCTGTCAATGGCATTTTTCAGGTTCTCATACACCCTGCTGTCCTCTGCCAGGCTTCCGCTGCCCCAGCCGCGATAACCAACCCGGATAAACGCAAAATCAATGCCGCCAGCCTTGACCTTTGCCCAGTCGATTTTCCCCTGAAACTGCGACACGTCGATTCCCTTGCGCAGGGTTTCGCCGCTTTTCAGCGCCCGGGGGGTAAACCAGGAGTGGTCCACACCGACCGCCTGCAGCTGAATATTATCCATGCCCCCACGATACATCTCAGACCAATACTGGGGGTCATCCATATCGACCTCGGTCTCAAAATAAGGTTCTTCCTGGGAGTATGTATCCGCATCTGATGCCATTGCCGCCGGGATCATGCAGCTCTGTACCAGCAGCATTGCCGCCAGCAGTATGCCAATCCTTTTCATTTGTTTCATCTCCGTGCTCCCTTCTCATAATGGTTACAGATTGTAACATTTCTATTGTATCATAGGTTTCGACAATCTGCAACCGTTTTGCGCATAAAAATGGGCGCTTTCGCGCCCATTTTTAATTTCCCAGTGGTTCAGCTGGTTTCGCCCAGATAGATGCTCACACGGTTCTGAATCAGCGCCGCCACATCCTCTGCGGACTTATCGCCGGAGAAGTAGGCAGCCGATTCCTCGTTGATGATATCCATTATATCAGTATCGTAGTTACCGCCCACAGAAGCGCCGTCCACCATAGCCTTGAAATCATCCACCTGCTCCTGGGTCAGGGGCGAAAGGGTATATTCGGTGTCGCCAATGTAGGTAGACTGGTCATAGTAGACCTTCTCACCGTTTTCATCGGTGTAGTAATCCTGTTCCATCGCCTCTGCCAGCGCCTTATCCAGCGCAGACTTGGTCACCGGGAAGTTCCACTGATCCCCCTGGAAGTCGTCAGAAAGCAGAGTCTTGATGAAGTCCCATGCCACATCCGTATATTTGGACTTTGCGGAAATCGCCAGACCGCCGCTGACGCTGACCTGAACGCCGCTGCCCTCGTCAGTGGGATAACCGATGTTCACCATGCCGAAGTCTTTGTTATTATAAATACCGTAGAATTCCTTCAGAGAATAGCTGTCGCCGGAAATGTAGGAGGTGGTCATCAGCAAATCGCCGGACTGAAGCATCTGATAGCCATCGTCAGAGCTGATCGTAGCTTCATCACTGTTGTCGCCATACAGCTCGTCCTCGGTGGGCAGCTTGGCGGATGCAGTCAGGAGCTGCTTGAATGCATCGCTGTCAAAGGAGCAGGCCGCCTTGCCGTAGTCCACAAACTGGTTCATGTTCTGATAAACCATCTGCTGGAGGAAGCCGACCTGGGTGGTATACTCCATCACGGTAACGGTGTCGTCCAGCCCCTCAATCACCTGTGCCATGTCCGCCATGTTCCAGGAGGTCCGGTCCCCAACCAGCTTTACGCTGGCAATCAGAGTCTGTACATTGAAGCTATAGGGCATACCATAGAGCTTGCCGTCGGAGGTATAGGCCTTCAATGCGCCTGCCACCAGATTGTCCTGAGAGATGCTGTCGTCCTTTTCCATCAGTGTGCTGAGGTCGGCCAGCGCACCCTTTGCAATGTACTTATCCTGATGTCCGGTGGACAGGGAGATGATGTCCGGGCAGTTGCCGGAAATGACGTCCCGGTCCAGCTGCTGAGAGCCCAGCGTATAGTCATCGTCTGTGTTATACTGGCTGTAGTCCACCAGAGTAATGCGGTATTCGTTGCTCTTGCGGTTATAGTCGATGACCGCATCCTTGAGGCTGCTGTCCAGATACTCCGCGCCCAGAGTCAGAAGGGTCCGCTCAGGAATCTCCGAAGCGGGTGTTTTGGTCAGGGTGCCCATTTCAAAGGTGTTGTTGCCCTTCATGCTGAACCGATTGCAGAGCACCAGAATCTGATCGTCGCCCACAGCTGCCACACCGGTCAGGTTGCTGGCATTGATGTCGGAGTCCAGCCAGGAGAGCAGCTTGGTGGAAACGCCGGTGCCGATATCCACACTGTAGAGATAGTTGCCGTCAGACGCCATCAGGGTG
>ERZ780226.2647-NODE-2647-length-12016-cov-3.600284_pt1 | contig 12016 bp, 14 predicted proteins | sample MGYA00511165_ERZ780226 | MGnify/ENA primary metagenome ERZ780226 (study PRJEB29588, sample SAMEA2152373) | human gut metagenome | biome: human gut; feature: human-associated habitat; material: faeces | place: Denmark | collected 2008/2010 ...
GCCGGTTGTCCCAAGTCGGAGAGGGTCGGAAGAAACGACCCGTGCCCGTGCGGCAGCGGCAAGAAGTATAAGCACTGTTGTCTTGGCAAGGACGAGGCAAATCAGTAATAATTTATATATTTAATATTTAAGGATGTGATAGCGTGATAGAGTTTGACGAGTACAAGATAGAGCTTGACGGAATGAAGAAGGATATTACGGATTTGAGGGATTCACTTTAGCATCGAAAAGACTGAAGCTGAAATAAAAGAACTTGAAAAACAAAGTATGAAACCGTCATTCTATGACGATATGGACGCGGCCGGTAAAACAATGCAGAAAATAAAAGGCTTGCGCGATAAACTTGAACGATATGCCGCTCTTGTCGGAGCGCACGATGACCTCGCGACTCTTGTTGAACTCGCAATAGATGAGGATGACGAAAGTGTGCTTGAAGAGGTCAAGGAGGGTTATAAAAAGCTTTCTAAAAACCTTGAAGATATGAAGCTTGAAACCCTTCTTTCGGGTAAATATGATAAGAACAATGCGATAATCACTCTGCACGCCGGTGCCGGCGGTACAGAGGCACAGGATTGGTGCGAAATGCTTTATCGTATGTATACGCATTGGGCAGAGCGCCGCGGTTATACGGTTGAGACCCTTGACTTCCTTGACGGAGAAGAAGCCGGACTTAAAAGCATTACATTTTTGGTTCAGGGACTTAATGCATATGGCTATGCAAAGTGCGAAAAAGGCGTACATCGCCTGGTCAGAATTTCACCGTTCGATTCAGCGGCAAGGCGTCATACATCCTTTGCTTCATGCGAGGTTATGCCCGAAATCGACGATGATATAGAGGTGAATATTAACCCTGAAGACCTGCGTATAGACACGTATCGGTCGAGCGGTGCCGGCGGTCAGCATATTAATAAGACCGAATCCGCAATCAGAATTACCCATATTCCGACCGGGGTCGTGGTAACCTGTCAGAATGAGCGTTCACAGCATAAAAACCGTGAAACGGCTATGAAAATGCTTAAATCAAAACTGATTGAAATTGCTGAGAGAGAGCATAAAGAGAAAATTGACGATTTAAAGGGTGTTCAAAAGGATATTGGTTGGGGAAGCCAGATTCGTTCTTACGTTTTTCACCCATACACTATGGTTAAAGACCACAGAACCAACTATGAAGTAGGTAACATCGGTGCTGTTATGGACGGAGACATCGATGGGTTTATTAACGCCTATCTGATAGCAAAATCAAGAGGTGAACTTTAATGTTTGAAAAATTATCATTTATAGAAGAACAGTTTGAAGAGCTTGCTAAAAAAATAAGCGACCCCGAGGTAATCGCCGACCAAGAGACGTGGCGAAAGCTTTGTAAGGAACATTCCGATTTATCGCCTATAGTCGAAAAGTATCGCGAGTATAAACAAAACAGAACAACGATTGATGACGATACCGCTATGCTTGACGACCCGGATACAGATAAAGAATTCAAAGAAATGCTTGTTGACGAAATTAAACAGGCCAAAGAAAATATTGAGAAAATTGAAGAAGAACTTAAAATTCTGCTTCTGCCGAAGGACCCGAACGATGACAAGAATGTTATGGTTGAAATCCGCGGCGGAGCAGGCGGCGATGAAGCCGCTCTGTTTGCAAGCGACCTGTTTCGTATGTATTCGATGTATGCAGATTCAAAGCATTGGAAAACAGAGGTTTTAAACCTTAACGAAATCGGAATAGGCGGAATAAAAGAGGTTACTTTTATGATAGAAGGCGAGGGGGCATACAGCCGTCTCAAGTTCGAGAGCGGCGTTCATCGTGTACAGCGTGTTCCCGAAACCGAGTCGAGCGGCAGAATTCACACTTCAACCGTTACGGTTGCGGTTTTGCCCGAGGTTGACGATGTCGAGGTTGAGATTAACCCCGACGACCTTCAGATTGACACCTATCGTTCGAGCGGTGCCGGCGGTCAGCACGTCAATAAAACCGAGTCCGCAATCCGCATAACCCATATTCCGACCGGAATTGTTGTTGCTTGCCAGGACGAGCGTTCACAGCATAAAAACCGTGAAGCGGCTATGAAAATGCTTCGTTCGCGTCTATATGATAAGATGGAACAGGAACGAAATGCGTCTATTGCGGCGGACAGAAAAAGTCAGGTTGGAACAGGCGACCGAAGCGAGAGAATCAGAACTTATAACTTCCCGCAGGGGCGTATGACGGACCATCGAATCGGACTCACGCTTTATAAGCTTGAACAGATTATGAATGGTGATTTAGATGAGATTATTGACGCTTTGATTACCACTGACCAAAGCGAGAAGCTTAAAGCTCAGGCAGAAGAGCTTTAAAAATTTTATATGCGAGGTGTCAGTTATGAAAACAAAATTGCTGACTACCGCTGAAAGCGATTTAATCATTGCCGCCGATATTTTAAAGAAAGGCGGCAATGTGATTATTCCGACCGAAACTGTTTATGGCTTGGGTGCGGACGCGATGAATCCCGAGGCGGTTAAAAATATTTTTAAGGCAAAGGGCAGACCTGCGGACAATCCTCTGATTGTGCATATAAGCTCGGTTGATATGCTAAACGGAATTGTATCTGACTTTCCTGAGTCCGCAAGGTCTTTGACCGAAAAATTTTGGCCCGGTCCTTTAACTGTTATCTTGAATAAATGTAAGAATGTTCCATATGAAACAACCGGCGGTCTTGACACTGTTGCTGTGAGGATGCCGAAATGTGAAACGGCGAGACGTTTAATAGAGCTTTCGGGGCTTCCTATAGCTGCACCGAGCGCCAATCTCTCGGGAAAGCCGAGTCCTACTACCTTTCAGCATTGTATAGATGATATGATGGGTAGGGTTGATGCTATAATCGATGGCGGCGACTGTGAAATCGGAGTAGAATCAACCGTGGTTGATTTAAGCGGCAATAAGCCGGTTTTACTTCGTCCCGGCGGTATCACACTTGAACAGCTTTCTGAAATTTTGGGTGAGATTGATGTTATAACATCGGTTAAGAAGGGTGAAACACCCAAATCTCCCGGCCTTAAGTATAAGCACTATTCGCCTGACGCGGATGTTATAATTCTGTCGGGCAGTGTTGACGAAGTCACTTCATACGTCGAAAAGCAGGCAGCTCTGTCAAAGGTGGGTGTGCTTGTCTTTGATGAATTTCCTAAATTCAAAGGGGCGGAGACTATTTCGCTCGGCAGTATTAAAAACCCAAAGAACGCTACACACAGATTATTCAATGCACTTCGTGATATGGACAAGCTGGGGGTAACGAAAGTTTTTGCACCTGAGATTGGAACTCACGGTGTATGGCGTGCTGTTCGCAACAGACTGTATCGCGCGGCCGGAGGAAAACTGATTAATCTTTCTGAACTTGAAAATTCGGCTGAATCTTCCGAGAAGAAAAATACGGCTAAAAAAGTATTATTTGTGTGTACGGGAAATACCTGCCGAAGCCCTATGGCACAAGGAATTTTTAATCAAATATGCAAGAATCGCGGGATAGCCGCTGTTGCTGATTCAGCGGGAATTTATGCTGACGGAAGTCCGGCTTCGGAAAACGCGGTGCTTGCTATGAAAGAGCTTAGTATAGATATTGACGGAAGAAAGTCGAAGAGCGTGACTTGCGATATGATAAAATCGGCGGATTTTGTTCTTACTATGTCCGCTTCACATAAAAAGGCTCTTATGATGGATTTCGGTAACAGTGAAAAAATTAAAACGCTTTCCGAATTTGTCGGCGAAGGCGGAGATGTTCCCGATCCGTTTGGGGGAAGCATAGATATGTACAGGCATTGCCGTGATTCGCTTAAAACGTTGATTGAGAAGGCAGTTGAAAAGCTATGATTGTTTTTGAAATGCTTTCGGATAAAAATGTCAATGATGTTTGGAAGCTTGAAAAAAGATGTTTTTCTGACCCTTGGACGCTAAAAATGTTCACGGCCGAGCTCGATAATAAAATTTCGGTTTATATTGCCGCACGCGATGAACAAACGAACTCGATTGTGGGTTACGGCGGAATGTGGCTGATGTATGACTGCGCTGATATTACTAATATTGCTGTTGCACCGGAATATCGGCGCGAGAGTTTGGGCGGAAGAATTTTAGAACTGCTTGAGAAAATTGCGTCCGAGCATAATATGACCGCGCTTTCGCTTGAAGTCCGCGAGTCTAACCTTCCGGCGATTTCACTTTATTTAAAGTACGGTTTTATAAAAAACGGTCTGCGAAAGAGATACTACAAGGACAATGAAAATGCAGTTTTAATGATGAAAAATTTGAAAAGTAGTGATAATCAATGAAAATTTTAGCAATAGAAAGTTCGTGCGATGAGACCGCAGCGGCCATAATTGAAGACAGAACAAAGGTCTTGTCAAACGTAATAAATACCCAGATTGACCTGCATAAACAATATGGGGGCGTTGTGCCGGAGATTGCTTCACGCTTACATATCGAAAATATAAGTGCGGTTGTCGAAAAGGCTATTGAGGACAGTGGCATTTCAAAAAATGACATTGACGCTGTTGCCGTAACATACGGCCCGGGGCTTGTCGGCGCGCTTTTAGTAGGTGTTTCGTATGCTAAAGCGTTTGCATATGCGTTAAATAAGCCTTTGATAGGAGTCCATCATATAAAAGGACATATATCGGCAAATTACATTGAACATCCTAATTTAAAGCCGCCGTTTATATGCCTTGTTGCTTCCGGCGGACATAGTCATATAGTAAATGTAAAAGGTTATAACGATTATGAAGCGCTTGCTAAGACGCGTGATGATGCGGCAGGAGAGGCATTTGATAAGGTATCTCGGGTTCTCGGCTTCGGTTATCCCGGTGGACCTGCGATTCAAAAGGCTGCTGAGAGCGGTGACCCCCTTGCTATTCACTTTCCTCGTGTAAATATGGGAAGCGGAAGCTTTGATTTCAGCTTCAGCGGTGTTAAAACTGCTGTGCTTAACTATATCCATAATGCAGAGCAAAAGGGCGAACATATAAACAAATTTGACGTTGCTGCATCATTTCAAGAGGCGGTCGTGGATGTTCTTGCCGAACACTTGATAAAGTGTGCCAAAACCGTCGGTGTATCAAAAATTGCGCTTGCCGGCGGGGTTGCGGCAAATGTCCCGCTCAGGAAACGGGTTGAAGAAAAGGCATCGGACGAGGATATGGAATTTTACTTTCCGAGGTTGTCGCTTTGTACCGATAATGCCGCTATGATTGGCTGTGCCGCTTTCGCTGAATACGAAGCCGGAAACATATCAGACCTTTCATTAAATGCAATTCCCAACCTTAGTTTATAATAATTTTTCTTAAAATGTCAAGGACAAAAAAATTTAAAAAAGTTAAAAAAAATGCTTGACAAATAGCAGAAATTCTGTTATTATATATCTTGTGCTCATCAAGAGCACGAAATATGGCGGTATAGCTCAGTTGGCTAGAGCATGCGGTTCATACCCGCAGTGTCACTGGTTCGAATCCGGTTACCGCTACCATATAAGGCTCCTTGGTCAAGTGGTTAAGACTCCGCCCTCTCACGGCGGCTACAAGGGTTCGAATCCCTTAGGAGTCACCAGAAAAGCACTTCTTCGGAAGTGCTTTTTCAGTTAGATATTTCAGAAGAAAGGCGGGTAGTATAATTATAATGAAAGTAATAACGAATTTTTTTAGAATAATCATTTCTTGCTTTTGTATATTAACTGTTACACTTCTTTGCGGCTGCGGCGCAATACAATCCACGCGCGTTCAGGATGGAAAGGTCAGAATTCTGTGTGCCGGATTTTCTCAGTTCGACTGGGTGCTGAACATTATATCCGGCTCGGATAAAGCCGAGGCGGTATCACTTTATAAAAGCGGTGTTGACATTCATAGCTTTCAGGCATCCGCGGCTGACATCGTAAGCATAGCAGACAGTGATTTATTTGTGTTTAACGGCGGTTCATCAGACAAAGCCTTGCTTGATATTATGGAAAAGTCAACAAATAAAAGTCATGTTACATTTGATTGTATGGAAAGGTTAGGAAGTTCAATTCTTGACGAGGATGAATCGGTTGCGCCTGAAAACAGTCATTACCATGAAACAGAGGAAGAGGCAGACGAGCATATTTGGCTTTCATTGAAAAATGCGGCTGTTTTGTGCCGAAGCTTGGCGGAAGAAATCTCAAAACTTGATCCGCAAAACGCAAATCTGTATCATAATAATGCTGATAAGTATATTTCAAAGTTAAACAAGCTTGATGAAGATTATTCGGAAACGATTTCAGCATCGCAGCGAAAACAGCTGGTATTTGCCGACAGATTTCCTTTTCGGTATCTTGCATCAGACTATGGTCTGGAGTGCTTTGCCGCCTTCCCCGGATGCTCGACCGAAACAGAAGCGGCCTTCAGCACGATACTTTACCTCGCTGAAAAAGTTGATGAGTTTAAGCTTCCTTATATAATTACGGTTGATAATGCTCAAAATTCCATTGGCAAAGCGGTTATCGACAGTTCTCAAAACAAGAACGTCAAAATACTTTCTATGAATTCCCTGCAAACCGTAACAGATGAGCAAAAAAATAACGGGTTGACATATCTTTCGGCTATGGAAGATAACCTTAAAACTATACGCGATGCGCTTAATTAGGAGGAAGGAAATGTCTCAGATAAGTTGTGAAAACGTCTCTCTCGGCTATGAAGGACAAATTGTTACAAAAAACATTAATTTCGAAGTTAATAAGGGTGACTATTTATGTATAGTAGGTGAAAACGGTTCGGGAAAGAGTACGCTTGTTAAAGCCTTGCTCGGCTTGCTTAAACCCATCAGCGGAAGCATCAATAAAGCCGGTGACAGAATCGGGTACCTTCCTCAGCAGACCGAAATACAATCAGACTTTCCCGCTTCTGCACGCGAGGTTGTTGTTTCCGGCTGTTTCGGAAGCGCAAGCAGTTTCTTTTACGGCAAAAAGGAAAAAGAGACAGCCCTAAAATGTATGAAAAGAATGAGAATAGATAATCTTGCCTCCAAAAGCTTCAGAGAACTGTCGGGCGGACAGAAGCAGAGAGTTCTCCTTGCGCGGGCGCTGTGTGCAGCAGATGATATTCTTCTTCTTGATGAACCTGTAACAGGTCTTGATCCCGCGGTAACCGCAGAGTTATATAAGATTCTAAAAAGGCTTAATCACGATGATAATATGACAATAATTATGGTGTCACATGACATAAGCTCTGCACTTAAATACGCGACAAAGATATTGCACATCGGTCATAGTCAGTTATTTTTCGGCGATAATGCCGAGTATTTAAAGAGCGATGCGGCAAAAATCTTCTCTCGAAGCGGAGGTAAGAAAAATGAGTAATTTAATTTCCGCAATATCAGGATATATGGCGTATCCGTTTGTGCGTTACGCCCTGATTGTCGGCGTTCTCATCGCCTTATGTTCATCACTTTTGGGGGTTATACTCGTCCTTAAACGCTATTCGTTTATCGGTGACGGCTTATCTCATGTTGCATTCGGAGCATTGTCGATTGCTACGGTTTTGAGAATAAACAATGAAATGATAGTTGTCCTTCCGATAACTGTTATCTGTGCAATCATTCTGCTTTGTGCAAAATCTTCAGCGAAAATAAAGGGAGATTCTGCTCTCGCAATGACTTCTGTCGGTACACTTGCAGTCGGCTATCTTCTGATGAATATTTTTCCCACATCATCAAATATAAACGGGGATGTCTGCGGAACGCTTTTTGGATCGACACTGATTCTAACCCTTTCTCTTTCGGATGTATGGCTTTGTATAGGCTTGTCAGCGGCTGTAATCGCTGTTTTTGTACTTTTTTATCATAAAATATTTGCCATAACCTTCGATGAAAGCTTTGCCGCATCAACCGGCATCAGAGTTGGAGTCTTTAATATGCTTATCGCCGTAATATGCGCCGTTATAATTGTTCTTGCAATGAATCTCGCGGGTTCATTGCTTACATCTGCACTGATTGTGTTCCCCGCTGTTTCGGCGATGCGTGTATTTAAGAGCTTTCGCAGTGTAATAATTTGCTCAGCGGTATTATCGGTTATCTGTGCAGCAACGGGAATTCTCGCATCTATCCTGTTTTCAACTCCCGTCGGCTCAACGGTTGTAGCCGCTGATATTATTGCCTTTGCGTTGTTCTGCATAATATCAAGACTAAAGCGATGATATTTTTTGTAAAATGCAGCATCCATAAAATATTTTTCAAAATAATTATGAAAAAAAGCTTGACAAAATACGCATTTTCAGGTATAATAACAAACTGTAAAGTTTATTTGCTTTACAGTTTGTTATTATCGGAGTGATAAGTCTATGGATAAGTCTGTGGATAAAAAGGTTAAAATCGGCTTGCTGTTTTCGTTTTATCGGAATATGCTCACTGACAGACAGATTGAATGTATTGACTTGTATTATAATGAAGACTTGTCGCTTGCCGAAATAAGCGAGCATCTCGGGATTACGCGTCAGGGAGTGCGCGATAATATCAAACGTGCAGAGCACACGATGTATGACACAGAGGAAAGGCTCGGCCTTGCCGCAAGATTCCTCGGTATATCGGAAAAGCTTGAAAAAATCGACGATATAATCCGTGAGATTGAACAATCGCCGAATATCCGTACTTTGTCGGATGATATAAAACACAAGATTAATAAGATTTTGATGATAATAAGCGAGATTAATTCTGATGAACAGACGAGGTGATGTAAATGGCATTTGAGAGTCTTTCCGATAAACTTCAGAATACCTTTAAAAAGCTGAGAGGAAAGGGTAAGGTTGGCGAAAAAGATTTAAAAGACGCAATGCGTGAGGTCAAACTTGCCTTACTTGAAGCGGATGTTAATTTCAAAGTAGTAAAAGACTTTGTGAAACAGGTTTCCGAGCGTGCTTCCGGCTCAGAGGTTATGGAGTCGCTGACTCCCGCACAGCAGGTTATTAAAATCGTAAACGAAGAGCTTGTTTCCCTTATGGGCGGTGAGGCATCAAAGCTTGAAATCTCGTCTAAACCGCCTACGGTTATTATGATGGCCGGCCTTCAGGGCGCAGGTAAGACAACAACTGCGGCCAAGCTTGGCGGCCTGCTTAAAAAGCAGGGCAAGAGACCCTTGCTTTGTGCTTGTGACGTTTATCGGCCGGCGGCTGTTAAACAGCTTCAGGTTGTCGGCGGAAAGCTTGAACTCCCGGTTTATGCAGAAGAGGGAAACACCGACGCTGTCGGAATAGCCAAGGCGGGCTTAAAACACGCCCTTGCACATTCAAATGATGTGCTTATAATCGATACGGCCGGCCGTCTGCATATAGACGAAAAGCTGATGAATGAGCTTAAGGAAATCAGCGCCGAGGTTCATCCGACCGAAATTCTGCTTGTTGTTGACGCAATGACCGGTCAGGATGCAGTGAACGTTGCTGAAGCGTTTAACAAGGAGCTTGAAATAACCGGAGTTATTCTTACAAAGCTTGACGGTGATACAAGAGGCGGTGCGGCACTTTCTGTCCGCGCTGTTACTCAAAAGCCGATTAAATACTGCGGCATGGGCGAAAAGCTTACCGATTTAGAGGTGTTCCACCCCGATAGAATGGCTTCCAGAATACTCGGGATGGGTGATATGCTTAGTCTTATCGAAAAGGCCGAGAAGGCTCTCGATATGAAAAAGGCGGAGGAGCTTGAAAAAAAGCTTCGCACACAAAGATTTACATTTACAGACTTTCTTGACCAGATGGGTCAAATGCGGAATATGGGTTCAATGCAGGATATTTTAAGTATGCTTCCGGGTGTAAACCGAGATGCACTTAAGGATGTCAATATTGATGAAAAGAGACTTTCACACATCGAGGCGATAATAACCTCAATGACCCCGGGGGAGAGAGAACTCACCGATAAGCTCACCCCGTCGCGCAAGGAGAGAATAGCAAAGGGAAGCGGAACATCGATGACAGAAGTCAACGCACTCATCAAACAATTTGAACAGATGCAAAAAATGATGAAACAGCTTTCCGGCGGTCTTATGGGCAAGAAAGGAAAACGCCGCGGATTTTTCGGAGGTCTTGGCGGTTTCAGACGCTAATCCTAAAACTAACAGAAAAATAATTAAATTCATATATACTTTTGGAGGTAACAAAAATGGCAGTAAAAATTCGTTTAAAGAGAATGGGCGCAAAGCGTGCACCTTTCTATCGTGTAGTTGTAGCAGATTCAAGATTCCCGCGTGACGGCAGATTCATCGAGCAGGTTGGTACTTACAATCCGATGATTGATCCTCCCGCTGTTGAATTTGACGCTGAGAAGATTCAGAAGTGGATTGGCAACGGCGCTCAGCCCACAGACACAGTTAAGCGTCTGCTTAAAGAAAAGAACATTATCTGATTGCAGATGGCTTAAGCTATCTGTAAAGCACGGATACTTTGCAGGAAGGAAGTTTTTAAATGAAGGAACTTTTGGAGTTTATTGCAAAATCATTGGTTAAAAACCCGGATTTGGTTGAAGTTACCGTAAACGAGAAGGAAACGGCAACCGTACTCAGTCTGCACGTAGCAGATGAGGATATGGGCAAGGTTATCGGAAAGCAGGGAAGGATTGCTAAAGCAATCAGAACTGTTATGAAGGCAGCCTCAGGCAATGAGAACAAAAAAATCATTGTTGATATTATCTAATATCATAAGGGAGGCGGAATTTCGCCTCCCTTATGTCATATAATCGGAGATTAAATATGAAAAATGAAATACTTGAAATCGGTAAGGTCGTTAATACTCACGGTATACGGGGAGAACTGAAAATCCAGCCGTGGTGTGATGACCCCGAAATTTTTGATGAACTTGAATACATTTACATCGGCGGTGAAAAGTATACTATCACAAGGTCACGGTTTCATAAGACCTGTGAAATTGTTGCCGTTGAAGGTATTAATAATATAAATGAAGCTGAACCGTTAAAAAACAAAATCGTTACTGTTGAACGCGAAATGCTTGGCGAGCTTCCGGATGGAACATATTATATTGCGGACATTCTCGGTCTTGAGGTCAGATGCTCAGACGGTCGGGTTCTCGGTGTAATCGATAACGTTATAAGCACCGGCAGCAACGATGTTTATGAGGTTAAAAGAGACGGCAAAAAGCCGCTTCTCTTACCCGTGATAGACGATGTTATCAATGAGATAAACATCAATGAAGGATATGTAAGTGTTACTCTCATAAAGGGGCTGGCGGACGATGAGGTTTGATATATTAACGCTCTTCCCCGAAACAATCGAGGCTGTGTTAGGTGACAGCATTATCGGCAGAGCAAGAAAAAAAGGCATAATAGAAGTAAATTGCGTTCAAATACGCGACTTCGCCTTTAATAAACACAAAAGTGTTGACGATTATCCTTACGGCGGGGGAACAGGAATGGTTATGCAGGCCGAACCTATTTTTCTTGCATACGAGAATGTTTGTAAGGGGCTTGAGTATAAGCCAAAAACCATTTATCTTTCGCCCCAGGGAAGAACATTCAGACAAGGAACAGCTAAAAGACTCGCAAAGGAAGACCATATTATATTGATTTGCGGTCATTATGAAGGTGTAGACCAGCGTGTTCTTGATGAAATTGTTGACTGTGAAATTTCCATCGGAGACTTTGTTTTAACCGGCGGTGAAATCGCTGCAATGGCGGTGGTTGACGCTGTTTCGCGGCTTGTTCCCGGCGTGCTTAAAAGCGAAGATTCTTTTTCTGAAGAATCGCATTATAACGGTCTTTTGGAATACCCTCAATACACACGCCCCGAGGAATGGCATGGCAGACGTGTGCCTGACATTCTTCTCAGCGGCCACCATAAAAATATTTGTAAGTGGAAGAGGGAAATGTCAATAATAAACACCTTCAATAAAAGGCGGGGAATGTTATCAAGGGTATCTCTATCTCAAAACGAGAAAGAACTTATAGATAATTTGAAGAATAAAAAGTCTGAAAATTAAACTTTTTTCAAAATTTTCCCGCAAAAAACAATAATTTTTTTATAAAACTGTTGTATTTAATATTTAAT
>ERZ780226.2648-NODE-2648-length-12014-cov-3.038883_pt1 | contig 12014 bp, 9 predicted proteins | sample MGYA00511165_ERZ780226 | MGnify/ENA primary metagenome ERZ780226 (study PRJEB29588, sample SAMEA2152373) | human gut metagenome | biome: human gut; feature: human-associated habitat; material: faeces | place: Denmark | collected 2008/2010 ...
TGTGACGGTAGATTTCGGCCACCTGCTCCAAGTTGAGTTCACGCGCCAGCACCACCACGTCTGCAAACTGGGCGTAGAAGCGCAGGGCCTCGACATTACTGATGTTGAGCTGCGTGCTGAGGTGCACCTCCTGCCCTATCTTGCGGGCATAGGTCATCACGGCCACATCGGCGGCAATGATGGCCGAGATACCCGCATCCTTGGCGGCACGCACGATGGTACGCATCAGGGGGATGTCCTGATCGTAGATGATGGTATTCACGGTGAGGTAGCTCTTCATGCCGTGCTCGTCGCACGTGCGGGCTATCTCGCGCAGGTCGTCGATGGTGAACGTGTTGGCCGAACGGGCACGCATGTTCAGGTTCTCGATGCCGAAGTAGATGGAATCCGCTCCGGCCTGTATGGCGGCGGCCAGCGACTCGCGCGAGCCGACGGGGGCCATTATCTCAAAGTCTTTCAGTTCCATGTCTTTTTATCAGTTATGTGGCAAAGGTAGATATTTTTCCGTACTTTTGCAGCCTAAACGCAACAGAATATGAAGATAGCCAACATAGACCTGGGTCCGCGCCCCGTGCTCCTCGCCCCGATGGAGGACGTCACCGACCCCGCCTTTCGCCTGATGTGCAAGCGCTTCGGCGCCGACATGGTATATACCGAGTTCGTTTCGGCCGACGCCCTGATACGTTCCGTCAGCAAGACGGAGCAAAAGCTCAACATCAGCGACGAAGAGCGCCCCGTAGCCATCCAGATATACGGACGCGACACGGCCACGATGGTCGAAGCCGCCAAGATTGTGGAGCAGGCACGCCCTGACATCCTCGACCTGAACTTCGGTTGCCCCGTGAAGCGCGTGGCCGGCAAGGGAGCCGGAGCGGGCATGCTCCAGAATATCCCGCTGATGCTGGAGATTACCCGCGCCGTGGTCGATGCGGTGAAGATACCCGTTACCGTGAAGACCCGCCTCGGCTGGGATGCCGAGCACAAGGTCATCGTCACCCTGGCCGAACAACTTCAGGACTGCGGCATCAGCGCCCTGCCCATCCACGGCCGCACCCGCGCGCAGATGTACACGGGCGAAGCCGACTGGACCCTCATCGGAGAGGTGAAACGGAACCCGCGCATACACATCCCCATCATCGGCAACGGCGACGTCACCACCCCGCAACGCGCCCTCGAGTGTTTCGAACGCTACGGCGTAGACGCCATCATGATAGGCCGTGCCAGCTTCGGGCGGCCATGGATATTCAAGGAAGTGAAGCACTACCTGGAAACGGGCGAACCGCTGCCCCCGCTCACGCCCGAATGGTGCATGGGCGTGCTCCGCCAGGAGGTGGAAGACAGCGTCAACCTGCTGGACGAACGCCGCGGCATCCTCCACGTGCGCCGCCACCTGGCCGCCAGCCCCCTGTTCAAGGGCCTGCCCAATTTCCGCGACACACGCATCGCCATGCTCCGCGCCGAGACGAAGGAAGAGCTCTACGCCATCTTCGACGAGATAGGACGGAAGTTCTTCGGCCTCTAAGCCGAACTACCCACTGAAAAGGTCGTATCTTTTGCCCCAGAAAAAGCAATGTTTTCCTGCAAAGAAAGCAATGTTTTGAGGCAAAAGATACGACCTTTTTTGATGGAAGAAAGCCGGTGCCCGAAGAAGGGAAGGCCGGCAAGGGAAGATGCCGTCAGCGAAACAAAGGCTGCGCAAACCAGCGCTTGAACATCCACGTGGTGAGCACATACAGCCCGAAAGCCGTGATGAAGCCCGCAATGGCGTCGATGAGGTAGTGCGCCTGGATATAGACCGTGGCACAGCAGAGCAGCACATAGAAAGGCATCAGGCAGGCAAAGAGCCGGCGGCTGCCTCGCCAGGCCATAATCATCAGGATGGTAGAGACACCCACGTGCGACGAAGGAAAGGCGGCCGTGGGACGTTCGCCCACCTGTTGCGAGCTTTCCACCAGGTTATAGAAGAACCCGTGCTCGTAGCCAGGCCCGGGCAGCAGCTCCTGGTTGTGGTTGAAGTAGTCGCCGATGGAGGGAAAGATGCCGTTCAGGGCATTCTCCATGCCAATGGCCGGGAAATAGAACTGAGGTCCTGCCACAGGCACGAAGATATAAACGAAGTAATAGAGGAAAAAAGAGGCGATAATGACGAACGACACCTTCTCCAACAGGTCGAAACGGTAGATGAAATACCACAATATCACGATCAGCATCATGGGATAGTAAAAGAAGTAGCCCAGATTGAGCGGCTCGCTCACCCACATGTAGGGCAGACGTTCGGCAAACCAAAGGGCAGGCTGCCCGCCGAAGAGCCACTGCTCGGCCGAAGCGAACACATGGTCGAGGTTGGGGAAGAGGCGGTTGAACTCGTACGTGTCGGGATACCAGTAGGACAGGAGCGACATCTGTATCACCACCCGCACGAAAGCCGAGAACTTGCAGGGTGCCAGGCGGTAGAGATACATCAGCAGGAAGGTCATGGCAGCTATCAGCGCACGGTCGCCCAGCATCTTCAACGGATGGTCCATCCGCTGATACAGGAACAGTATCAGTATCGACGTGAGCAGGTTGTAGATGAGCGACACCTTCTCTATCGCAAACAGCCCCTTGCGGGTATCTACCATCTTGAATATATCTAAAGCCATCCTTCCTTCTTGTACCAGGCAATGGTCTCCGTCACGCCGCGGTCCAGGTCGTAGGCGGGCCGGTAGCCCAGCTCGCGGACGGCGGGCGCGATGTCGCACTGCCAGTTGCGTTGTTTCATTATATTATACTTGTCGCCGTTGAGCGTGCTGGTCGTCTTGCGCAAGGCAGCCCACCGTTCGGCCAGCAAAGATACGACTTTTAATAGAAACAACGGACACTTGATGCGAATAATCAGCGGATTACCCAGTTCGCGGCAAATCAGGTCGGAAAAAGTGCGGCTGGCATACACCTGCCCGTCCGACAGGAAGTAGGCACGCCCCGACACTTCGCGCTCGATGCCGAGGAAGACGGCCTGCACCACGTCCTTCACATACACGAAAGTCAGGTCCTGCCGCCGGTAGCCCACCGACAGATCCACGTGCCGTTTGATGGACTCGGCCATGAGATAGTAGTCGCGTTCGCGCGGCCCGTAGACGCCCGTGGGGCGGGAGATGACGCAAGGAAAGCCGTCCAGTCCCAACAGATAGCGTTCGGCCTTCAGCTTGCTCCGCCCGTAGGCCGTATTCGGTTGCGGCGTGTCGCTCTCGCGGATGGGCTCGTAGGTATCTTCGTGAACAGGGCCGAACACGCTCAGCGTGCTGATGAAGGCAAACTGGCGGGGCGTCATGCCGAGGCTGCGCAAGGTCTCGACCAGCGTCCGCGTCTGGCCGTAGTTCACGCGGTCGAAGTCGGCAGGGTCGATGCACTTCGTCACGCCCGCGCAGTGCACCACATAGTCGAAGGCTCCATGCGCTTCGCGATGGGCCTTGAGCTGTTCGTACAGGCGGTCGGTATGGGCAAAGTCCAGCTCCAGAAAGTGCAGGCCGGGCTCTTGCAGGTACTTGCGACTGCTCGACGCGCGGACACCTGCCCACGTCTCGAAGCCGCGGCGCAGGGCCTCTTCTACCAGAAAACTGCCGATGAAGCCGCTGGCGCCCGTTATCAGGATACTCTGTTTCATGCTCTGTCTATTTTACAGGTTCTACATGTATATTAATGTAAGTCCGGTTGCCGAACTCGCTCTTCAGGCGGTTCTCGATAGCCGTGGCGGTATGATGGGCCTCCTCCAGCGTTATCTGTCCGTCCATGCGGATGTGCACCTCGATGGCGTAACTACTGCCTATCCGCCGCGTACGGAGGTGGTGAGGCGAGGTGACGCCGGGGAAAGACAGGATTTCCTGTCTGATCTTCTCCTCGACCTCGGCGGGGAGTGACTTCTCCAGCAGCTCTTCGACACAGGGCACCAGCAGCTGGATGGCCACCTTCATGATGAACAGACTCACCACTACGGCCGCCAGCGGGTCCAGTATGAGCCACCGCTCGCCCAGCAGGATGGCACCGCCGATGCCGACAGCCGTACCAATGAGGACCGAGCAGAATAGCTCCGCCAATACCTGAAGCCGTTCCGATAGAAGACAATGCATCGCTCCGATGATGCCATGCATTGGCCACCACGGCCTGCGAGTTCAGCCGACGGCCTTTCAGCACGGTATATTGGTAGAGCAGCTCCTTGAAGAGGATGGATACCAGTGCCGCCCACAAGGCCAGCATGCCCGGCTCTTTCAGTTCGCCTCCCTGCCAGAAGTCCCAGATGGACGTGGCCCCGTTCCACAGAATGCCGAAGCCCACGAACAGCAGTACCAGGCCGATAATGGCCGTAGCCAGCGTTTCATACTTGCCGTGACCGTAGTCGTGCCCCTCGTCTTCAGGCTTCGACGAGATGCGCACAAAGACAATGACGATGATGTCCGTCACAAAGTCGGACAACGAATGGACGGCATCGGCCAGCATGGCGGCACTATGCCCCAGGATGCCCGCCACAAACTTGAACACAAGCAGCAGCAGATTGACCACGCTGCCCACAAGGGTCACCCGATAGATACCGGCCTCGCGGGCCGCCTCTTCGGACTTTTCTTTTCTTTCTTTCATCTTACAAATTTATTTCTGAAAGGAGAAGCAAAGATACGACAAATCTGTTATCACTCTCCTTTTGGCCTGCAAATTCTGCACAAAGACAAGAATTTAGAAACAGTCTGAACTACCGAATGCAAAAGTTTGTTATCTTTGCAAGGGTTCATCCCACCAAACCTGATAAAACAATCTACCATTATGGGAAAGAAAAAAGAAAAGAAAGAAAAGAAGGCCGGCAAACGCATGACCAAGAAAGAGCTTGTCAAGGCCGTGCTCGACTTCTTCCACCAGAAGCAGGGCGAAGTACTACCGCTGAAATACATCTTCGAACAGCTGCACCTGACCACCCATCCGCTGAAAATGCTTTGTATGGACGTCCTTCACGAGTTGCAGGACGACGACTACATCAACGAAACCGAAAAGAACAAATACAAGCTCAATATCCACGGCGTGGAGATGACGGGTATCTTCCAGCGCAAGAGCAACGGCAAGAACTCCTTCATCCCCGACGGCGGCGGCGACCCCATCTTCATCGCCGAACGCAACTCGGCCCATGCCATGGCCGGCGACCGCGTGAAGATAGCCTTCTATGCCAAACGACGCGGACGCAGCGCCGAAGGCGAAGTTATCGAAATACTGGAGCGGGCCAACGACACCTTCGTGGGCACGCTCGAAGTGGCCAAGTCGTATGCCTTCCTCGTCACCGAGAACCGCACGCTGGCCAATGACATCTTCATCCCCAAAGACAAACTGAAAGGCGGCAAGAGCGGCGACAAGGCCGTGGTGAAGGTCATCGAATGGCCCGACAAGGCCAAGAACCCCATCGGACAGGTCATAGACATCCTGGGCCGCGCGGGCGACAACACCACCGAGATGCACGCCATCCTGGCCGAATACGGCCTGCCCTACACCTACCCCACGGCCGTAGAGAAGGCCGCCGACCGCATCCCCGACGAGATACCCGCCGAAGAGATAGCCCGCCGCGAGGACTTCCGCTCCGTCACGACCTTCACCATCGACCCCAAGGATGCCAAGGACTTCGACGACGCCCTCTCCATCCGCAAGCTGAAGGATGGCCTCTGGGAAGTGGGCGTACACATTGCCGACGTGACCCACTACGTCAAGGAAGGCAGCCTCATCGACAAGGAGGCCGAGAAGCGCGCCACGTCGGTCTACCTCGTGGACCGCACCATCCCGATGCTGCCTGAACGCCTGTGCAACTACATCTGCTCTCTCCGCCCCGACGAGGAGAAACTGGCTTACTCCGTCGTCTTCCAGATGAACGACAAGGCCGAGGTGAAGGATGCCCGCGTAGTGCACACCGTCATCAAGAGCGACCGCCGCTTCACCTACGAAGAGGCCCAGCAGATTATCGAAACGGGCGAAGGCGACTACAAGGAAGAAGTGCTCCAGCTGGACCGCCTGGCCAAGCAGCTGCGCGAACGCCGCTTCGCCGCCGGAGCCATCAACTTCGACCGCTACGAAGTGAAGTTCGAGATAGACGAGAAGGGCAAACCCATCAGTGTTTATTTCAAGGTATCGAAGGACGCCAACAAGCTGGTCGAGGAATTCATGCTGCTGGCCAACCGCACCGTGGCCGAGAAGATAGGCCGCGTGCCCAAGGGCAAGAAGGCCAAGGTATTCCCCTACCGCATCCACGACCTGCCCGACCCCGAGAAGCTCGACACGCTGGCCCAGTTCATCGCCCGCTTCGGCTACAAGCTGCGTACCACGGGCACGAAGACCGATGTATCCAAATCCATCAACCACCTGCTGGACGACATACAGGGCAAGAAGGAGGAGAACCTCATCGAGACCGTCTCCATCCGCGCCATGCAGAAGGCACGCTACTCCGTGCACAACATCGGCCACTACGGTCTGGCCTTCGACTACTACACGCACTTCACTTCGCCCATCCGCCGCTATCCCGACATGATGGTACACCGCCTGCTTACCAAATATCTGGACGAGCACGGCCGCAGCGTCAGCGAGAAGAAGTACGAAGCCCTGTGCGAGCACTCCAGCGCCATGGAGCAGCTGGCTGCCAGCGCCGAACGCGCCAGTGTGAAGTACAAGCAGGTGGAGTTCATGACCGAACGCCTCGGCCAGGTGTACGACGGCGTCATCTCGGGCGTCACCGAATGGGGCCTCTATGTGGAGCTGAACGAGAACAAGTGCGAGGGCATGATACCCATCCGCGACCTGGACGACGATTACTACGAGTTCGACGAGAAGAACTACTGCCTGCGCGGCCGCCGCAAGAACCGCACCTACAGTCTGGGCGACCCCATCACGGTGCGTGTAGCCCGCGCCAACCTCGAAAAGAAACAACTGGACTTTGCCCTCGAAGCATAAGGAGATGCCGCCTCCCCAAGGCGGGCGAAGCTGTATCCCCTATAAGGAAACGGTCGTTACCATTGAAGGGAACGACCGTTACCATTTAAAGGGAACGCCTGTTTCCTTCAAGGGGAACGGGCGTTTCCTACCATAAGAAACAGGCGTTTCCTGTGCGGGGAACTGGAGTTCCACCGCAGGAAACGCCTGCTTTATAGATGGTTCCTTATACGAACAGACTGATCAGTGTTTCAGCATCAGGCCGCGCGGACCACAGTTGGACACAGAGAACGGCAGGTCCATCGGACCGTCGGACACCGCTTTCGTGCTCAGGTAGGCACGCGTCTGCTTCGGACCCGGAATCATGGGGCTGTAGTCCAGCACGTGGCGCACGCGCAGACGCTGGTCGGCCGTAAATTCGTCCAGGTAGCTGTAGGCATAGTCCATGATGTTGTGCGAGGTGAACTCTTCGCCGGTGCGGCAGTTCGTACGCTTGAAGAGGCTCTCCCAGTCGAACGTGGCGGCATAGCCTTCCACACTCATCTGTTGGTAGATGCCCTGCACAAACGTCGTATAGTCCTGATAGTTATAGCTCGGCGTATCTCCGCAGAAATCCGTATCCATACATCCTACATTCGACTCGGAAAAGGCGTGGCGCAGGCCGAAGTAGTGTCCCAGCTCGTGGGCCAGCGTGATGCCGTCGTCCACCTGCTTGGTAATGATCTCCTTGTAGCTCTCGGGAGCATAAGGGGTGAGGGCATCGTCTACATTGCCCACGAAGGAGCTGTTGATGGACACGCCGCGCACGTAGGTGAGGTTGGCCAGCGTGATGTTCATGTCAGGCAATACATCGGTTCCCTCCATCGGATGGGAAGCCGTGGTGTAGGGGAAGGTGGAGATACCCAGAATGTTGCCCGAAGTGAAGCGGTATAACAGCACGTTAACATAGTCGTTGGGCTCCCACAGGAAGTGCACGTACTTGCGCGTGTTGTCTTCCATGACGTCCGTAGGGTCGAGTTCGGCAGTCAGCCACTTCACGCGGTCGATGCCCGGCTCCTTCAACAGGTTGCCCTGCGGGTCGGTTTCGGCCAGGACGAACTCCATGTTCAGGTCTACCGCATTGGCGCCGCCCGCATTGCGATACATGCGGTTCACGTCGTCAAGCATCGCATAGACCGACGATGCCGGAAGGTTTTGGGTAGAGTCGTTCTCGTCGGCATAGATGATGTGGAAGACGATGGGAATGCGGTATTTCAGTTCTTTTCCTTCTTCCAAGCCCTGCTGGCTGATGGTGATGACGTAATCGGCACCGAGCGAACTGACGGTCACCCGGCCCGTACGCGCCTCTCCCAGGTTGCCTTCCACTTCCACTACCAGCGTGTGGCTCAGCACACCTTCTTCCTTCGACACCTTGCACCAGTCGTTGTCACTGGTGGCGGTCCATTCGTTGTTGGTGGCAATCTCTATCTTGCAGAGGCCTCCTTCGTTGGAGATCTCCTTGAATTCGGTCTGCGAGAGTGTCAATGCAGGGTCGTCGTCGCTACAGCCGGCCATGAGCAGACAGAAGAACGACAACAGATATATCAGTTTAAGTTTCATGTTTTCTTGTTTAAAATGGATTGGGATATAGAGTTATTTCTTCACAGGACGGGCCACCGGCAGGTAGAATTCGCGGCCGAACTTCATCGGCTGGCCGACAACGGTCTGACGCACTTCGGACGGACGGTACGGAACCTGTGCCTGTTCGCCGCCTGCACGTTCAGCCGGAGTATCAATCTTCCGGTTGGGCAGTTTCAAAGCCTTGGTATCCGCATTGGCGCCTTCGATGATTTTCTTCAGCTCGTCGATGCTTCCCGCTTTTGACTGAATCAGCTGGCCGATGGACAGACGTTCTACCTTACTGTCAATGCCCTTATCGTCCTTAACGGACATGAAGCAGGAATAGCTGGCATTCCAGTCACTCAAGACATACGCATAATAATGTTGCTCGGCCGAAATGCTGGTCCAGTTAAAGGAGGTGTACAGTTCTATATCGCTCATCTGTTCGTAAATCTTGTCCACGAAGATGTACTTGGGGTCCTGAGTATTTTCTGAGGGCTCAAAGCGCATCACGACGATGGCACGCCCTGCCGTAGCTGCCGAATCACCAAAAATCTTGCCGGCTTCCTTGTCACCGTCGAAGTAGCCCAAACACTCACCCTTGATTTGTGCATCCGAGAATTGGGGAGCAGTGATGAACGACTTGTCGGCCTGTACGCGTGCCACCTTTCCCTCGTTGTCCAGCGCAAAGTAGCTCAGCGTATACGAGCGGCCCGGCACAAGATTCTTGTAGACGTTGCCGTAACGGGAACCCGGACGATAGTAGCTTTCATACAGGAAGGTACTCATGGGCTTTTCGGGATCGAAGCGCAGGCTTTCCTGGTAGGCCAGCTTCACTTCTTCCTCGATGGAAGCCTTGGCTTTGGCCTCGTTGTAGTCTTCGTCGGGCATCAGAAGACTGGTATAGGGCAAAGTCTCGTCGGAAGGAAGGATGTTGAAGTCTACCTGATAGGGCGAAAGCGAATTGATGCTGTAGGTGAACGTCATCTGCGAGGGGTCGCCGTCCGACGGAGCGGCATTGAACTCGTAGCATTGCGGCTCGCTGACGATGCCCGTACCCACGTTGTAGGCAAAAGCCAGCACATAGTGCTTCACGCCGGGAGTCAGTGTGGCGGCAGGCGCTTCCTGTATGCCGCTCTTCACTACAAAGCCTACGAACGGGCCCTGCGATCTGACAAACTGCTCGGCAATCTGCATCGGAGTCATGTTCTTGGTCGTCTCGTCGTAAGGGTCGTAGCACCAGATGTAGGTTTGCTCCAAGTTTTCGGGCACAACCTTGATTTTGGCCGACGTGGCGGTTACATCCGTCACCTGGATGTCGAACTTCATGTCTATCATGCTGGTGTCGCCCTCCTTGGTGGTATAGACGTCCTTCTGAGGTTCGGACACGATGACGAAGGTCAAGGCGCCGTCCACTTCCACCGTCTTGAAGGCTGCTGCCATCCATACATACTCCGTCTTGCTCTGGAGGCCCGAGGCCGTCAGAGTCAGGTCGCCCTGGTGGAAAAGCTGTTGCAGAAGCTGGTCCACCACTTCGGGAGTGACACGACCGTCGGGAGCCAGCTGGGATACCCGATAGTTCATTTCTTCACTGAAGTAGGCATTCAGAATCTGCAAATCGTCCCATCCCATATCGGCCGCCTGCTGATACGTAGCCTTGGGGAAGGTGCAGAAATAGTAGTCCACTTCCTTATTGGACGGCTTCACGATGAACTCCGCAGCATTCGAGGTGGCCGTCGCCTGGATGTCAAACGAGCAATCCACCGACTCGGCAATGTCTGTCTGGAAGAACAGGTATTCGGCCTCTTCAGCCATGCGTGTCCCGTCCACGGCAAACGCCACCAGTTCGTAGATGCGCCCCGGCAACAGGTTCTCTATCTTGACGCTCTGGTCGCCTTTCAGGCTGATGGAAGCGACATACTGCTCGAAGGGGGTGCCTTTGTCTTCGGCCTGCTTCTTGAGGTCGTCCATCAGATAGGCAGGCAGTTCGCCCTTCGAAACGTGGTCGACCGTGTTCTTGTCCACATAAAGACACAGGTAAGGAATGTTGGCATCGGATGCCTTCACACTGAAGGAGAAGGTAGAAGTGGTAACTTCGCCTTCGGTCAGCGTCAGTACTTGCTTGCTAAGGTCCAGGTATGAGCTGTTGGCTTCCTCGTCGTCCTTACACGCACCAAAGGCGAACAGCACCAGCAAGCTGAATAGCGGGAAAAGGGTTTTGAATTTCATGTAACTTTTTTAATTTAATGATTTTTTATCAGAAAAAAAGTAAGTCTGCGCGCAATGACCCATCTCTCTCTCGTGAGGCCTGCAAACCTATAGACAAATCGGACACAAGCAAAGGAATTTGGCGAAAAAATGCGATTTGCTTTCAAAAAAGATTTCCACCCCGCTAGGCGCATTTAATTAAGGTATAAAAGTCCACACACAGATAAAAGCGTACACCGCCTGTCCGCCTGCTCACATAAGGCTTTCCACTCTTTCCGAAGAGCAGGAAAAGGATGTTGTTTACTATTTTCCCATGATATCGACACATTCTCCTTGTTTTTTACCCGCAAACCTGTAACTTTGCCGTAAAAACAGACACATGAAAACTATCAGCATCACAGATTCTCAAGAAATAGAAAAAATCATCCGCAGCTGCCCCTACTGCATGGTGGGCATCACCGACCAGGAAGGCCGTCCCTACGTCCTTCCCATGAACTTTGCATACGAGGAAGGCATCATCTACCTGCACTCCGGCCCCGAAGGCGGCAAACTTGAAATGGTCCGCCGGCATCCCGATGTGTGCATCACCTTCTGCGACGGACACGAACTGGTGTGGATGCACCAGCAGGTGGCCTGCTCGTACAGCATGAAGAGCCGCAGCGTCATCTGCCGCGGGCAGGTGGAGTTCGTGGACGACCTGGACGAGAAACGCCGCATCCTGACCCTCCTGATGAAGCACTACACCGACTATCCCTGCACCATGGGCGACCCGGCCGTGCGCAACGTACTGGTGTGGCGCATACGGGTAAAGGAAATGACCTGCAAATCCTTCGGATTGCGTCCAAGCGAGCTATAAATGAACAAGATGTAGGATATGTGGCAAGTTTTTGCTACCTTTGTTGCCACTTTGAACCATATATAAGGATATTCGGATGAGTCCACTCAATTTTACCCACATCTTGGCACAGACGGTAGACGAGCTTTCGGAAAGCGAGTCCTACAAAGGCCTTTTCCACCAGCACACGGACGGTAACCCGCTCCCGTCGGGCAAAGTGCTGCAACAGATTGTCGAACTGACACGCGCCATTGTCTTCCCCGGCTACTTCGGCATATCGAACGTGAACAGCCGTACGGTGAAGTACCACATCGGTGTCTATGTAGAGCAGTTGTTCGACTTGCTGGCCGAACAGATTCTGGCAGGCCTCTGTTTTGCCAACGATGAACAGGAAGAAGGATGCTGCAGCGAACAGCTCCGTCAGTCGGCCGCCGAAAAGGCGGCG
>ERZ780226.2649-NODE-2649-length-12010-cov-2.015140_pt1 | contig 12010 bp, 10 predicted proteins | sample MGYA00511165_ERZ780226 | MGnify/ENA primary metagenome ERZ780226 (study PRJEB29588, sample SAMEA2152373) | human gut metagenome | biome: human gut; feature: human-associated habitat; material: faeces | place: Denmark | collected 2008/2010 ...
AAGCCCCAGGAAGTCAACAGTCTCATCAAGATTCAGGCGAAGCCCGACTGCCAGTGACAGAACTTTTTCCTTCGACGGCTTTATCCTACCCTTCAGGAGCTTTGAGAAATACTGCTTGCTTATATTTGCCGCAGTGTAGACCTCTGAATTCTTAAGTCTCTTTTTGTTGATTAACTGCTGCAGATGTTTTTCAAAGCTGTCCGTATATATGCCCTTAAGCATGTCATCCAAAGAACCATTTGAGTTGTTTTCATGTATTCCCGAACTCTTACCTGACTGTGCCAGTGTTCCATATTCCATAAACTGAGGTCTATGTTGACCGCAAAGATATTCTTCATCGAACCTTGCAGTGTCTTGGCATTCATCATACGATGACAAAGTACGATATTCACTCAGATTTTTTTCAGCAACATATTCGTCATCTATTAAACTCTTCACATCATCATACCATTTTCCTGATACATGATATGAATGATCATCAAACACCACAAGCGTGATGTCCATCTCATGCTCCTGCAGAAATGATGTAAATGCATCTGAATTCCAAGCTCTTTAGGAAAGCCGTAAGAGCCCGTAGCCATCAGTGGAAATGCAATCGACTTGCATCTGTGTGCATATGCCATAACTAATGCTTTGTCATAACACCTTCTGAGAAGCTCCGGCTCCTGATGTCTTCCATCCACCCAGGCAGGTCCGCTTGAATGAATGATGTATCTCGCCGGAAGATCAAATGCTTTTGTGATTCCAACCTCTCCAGCCGCCAGAGTTCCAACCTTTGCCCTTGCCTTCAGAAGCCTGTCACGCCCCGCAGCCGCATATATTGCAGAGTCCACGCCAGCTCCCACGGCAACGTGCGGATTTGCCGTATTTACTACTGCATCTGCATGAACTTTTGTTATATCACTTCTAATAATCTTAAATGGCATTCGGCTGTCTCCCTGATTTGTTTGATATATTATGAACGATAATCCCCATTGATCTTCACGTAATCATATGTCAGGTCACAGCCCCATGCCTTGGCTGTAACATCGCCGATTCCGAGATCTATGTTGATGTGGATTTCATCTGAGCTCAATACCTTGGCTGCCTTCTCCTCTGAGAATGGTACGCCTGCGCCGTTGCGGCATACTGGAACCACGCCAAATTCCGACTCGAGATCTACTGCAACCTTGTCTATATCAAAGTCAGCCTCCGCATATCCGATGGCACAGAGAATACGTCCCCAGTTGGCATCCTCGCCGAACATAGCACACTTTGTAAGTGGGGAACGGATAACGCTCTTTGCCACGATAATGGCTGTGTCAAGGTCAGGTGCCCCTGCAACTGTACACTCGATCATCTTGGTTGCTCCCTCACCGTCTGATGCAAGCATCATGGTCATGCACTCCATAACTATATAGAGGGACTTCTTGAACTTCTCATAAGCTTCGTTCTCCGTGTCGATGAGCTTGTTGCCAGCAAGGCCATTTGCCATGACTGTCAGGGTATCATTTGTGGACTGATCTCCGTCTACGGAGAGGCAGTTGTATGTAACCTTTACGATCTCTGAGAGCGCCTTCTGGATCAGCTCTGATGTGATGGCTATGTCTGATGTGATGAAGTTAAGCGTTGTAGCCATATTTGGATGGATCATTCCGCTTCCCTTTGCCATACCGCCTAAAGTACATGTCACACCGTCTATATCAAACTGGACAGCAACCTGCTTATCAACTGTGTCTGTGGTCATGATAGCATTTGCCGCCTTGTCGTTGCCGTCTGCTGTGAGACCGTCTGCAAGTTCTTTCATATGCTCCTCAAATGGCTCGATAGGGATGATCTGTCCGATGACGCCTGTTGAAGCATTGATGACAAGGTTCACATCTATACCCAGGGCATCCGCTGCAAGCTGGGATATCTTCTCAGCCTTCTCTATTCCATCCGCGTTGCATGTGTTGGCATTCTTGGAGTTTACAATGACTGCCTGTGCCTTGTTGCCAGATTTCTTCAGGTGTTCCTTGGTAACTGTAACCGGCGCGCCCTTCACCTTGTTCTGTGTATACACGCCTGCTGCCACACATGGCACCTCTGAAAATACCATTCCGAGATCATTCTTGTTCTTATCAGGGTTCAGTCCACAGTTAAGTCCATTTGCCGTGAAACCCTTGGCCGCACACACGCCACCGTCTACATATGTATAACCATCATATATCTTCTTGTTCATAGTAATCCAATCCCTTCTAAATATATTTTAACCAATCTTCATCAATTGGATGTGCACAAGTATATAGTACAATCTGTAATCGTTTTGACATTAACTGATGCAGGACATACGAAGGCGCCGGCTCTCAGTGAGCCTGCGAGCGCTAGTGCCGCTGCAGCCTGAGTTGAGCGGGAGCGCTCCTGCATGGTTATGTCAAACACGATACAGACTATGTCAACTTAATGTGCACATCCAATTGATACATCCTATCTATTCACCCACGCAAGGAACTTGTCCAGTCTACCCATGGTCTTGTCTTTTCCGATCACGTTCATGATCGTGAACAGGTCAGGTGAGTTCTGCTTGCCTGTGATGGCAACTCTGACTATAGTACATACATCTGTGATGCTACCCTTGTATCCGTCAGGATTCTGCTTGTACTCCTTGACATTTGGACAGTAGCCGATCTTCTCGCCCATGACCTTCATGCTTGAGAACCAGTCCTCTGAGTCAAGGAAGAGATCCTTCTTGTACTCCTCGATAACCTCTGTGATCATCTCCGGTGTGTACTTCTCGTCTATCTCATACTGGAGATCCAACTCGTCCTCGGGAGTGTACAGATAACCAAACATAGCGCGCAGATCTGACCATTTGCCGACATCCTTGCGGACCTTCTTGCCTGACATCTTCCACAGATTGATGGTCTTCATGAAGCCGTCCTTATCCTGTGTGCCAAATGTGTATATGTTCTCGTCATGCTCCTTTGCCCACTCCATGATGAGGTCGTAACACTCCTCGGCTGTGAGCTTTGAGATCATCTCCTTGCTGACATCATTAAGCTTCACCATGTCAAAAAGTGCGCCGCTGACAGGCATCTTCTTGAGTGATAATGTAAAGTCGTCTATTGTCTTGTCTGCATGTGCTGCATGCCACTCTTCGTAGTTGGAGTTTGCTATTGTCATAAGGTACTCAAGCACGCTGACTGATGGGAATCCCTGCTCTGCATAGAAGCCAACCGCAGCCTCCGGGTCCTTTCTCTTGCTGAGCTTTCTCTTTCTCTGGTGCTCGCCCTCCTCGTCCACTGTAACCTCAAGCTTCATGATAGGTGCGATGTGCGCATACTTTGGAAGCGCAAATCCACACAGATCAAAGAGCTGCTTGTGAAGTGGATATGATGCAAGCCACTCGTCACCTCTGATGACAAGATTTGTCCTCATGAAATGATCGTCAACTGCATGTGCAAAATGGTATGTAGGTATTCCGTCTGACTTCAGAAGTACCACATCCATGACATTCTCAGGCATCTCGATCTTGCCCCTGATAGGATCGCTGTAGATAACAGTCTTTCCTGCCTCGCCCGGACTCTTGAGTCTAACAACATATGGCTCGCCCGCTGCAAGCTTCTCCTCTATCTGCTCGTATGTCAGATTTCTTCCTACTGCATACTCGCCGTAATATCCTATGTCAACCTTTGCAGCCTCCTGCTTTGCCCTGATCTCATCAAGCTCCTCGGCTGTTGTGAAGTCAGGATATGCATATCCCTCCTGCATAAGCTTCTTGACACATGTCTGATATATCTCTTTTCTCTCACTCTGCTTATATGGACCATATATAGTCTCACCGCCCTCAAATGGTCCCTCGTCAAATCCAAGGTCAAACTTCTTCAGCGAATTGATGATCTCATTTACACCGTCCTCAAGCTCTCTCTTTCTGTCAGTGTCCTCTATTCTGAGGTAGAACACGCCGCCACTCTGCTTTGCAAGCTTTCTTGAGATCATGGCTGCATACAGTCCACCGATGTGCATGTATCCTGTAGGGCTTGGCGCAAATCTTGTTACCCTTGCTCCCTCTGGAAGATTTCTCTCCGGAAATCTCTTCTCAAGGTCATCCACTGTATCTGTTATATCTGCAAATATCAAATCCGCTAATTTGTTGTAATCCATCTCCTGTTTTCACCTTTCTGCTATATCACTTATCATCAAGAGTCTGCTTGATGATCGCTTCATTATATCCTGTCTGATTATAATTTGTATTATGTTTTACGTCAATTCCTTAAACCACAATGGCAATTGCATAGATTCCATATACTTATCGCCTTGACTTACACGTAAAATTTTCCACAACTATCTCATACACATTTACCGCTGCAAGCATCTGGTCTGAGTAGTTATACTTCTTCTTTTCTACCTTGTCAAACGATCTCATATTCTCGGTATTTCTCGCAAGCTGATGATTCATAAGGCAGTTGAGTGCCTCGCACTTTTCCTCAGGATCTGTCAGCTTTCTGGCTGTGCCATTTCCCATGATACTGCTGTAGAGATAACCAAAGCTGCAGGCATTTGGTCCCTCAACCAGATAGTGATCTGTGTCCATCTCTATGGCCACCTTCGGATCCGCTGCCAGAGCATCCACCTTCCTGCCCTCACCGGCAGAGTGGAAATAAAGCTTCAGAACATCCTCCTCGTAGGTATAACCGAAATTCAGCGGAACTATGTACATTCCCTCTTCATCGTGAACCGCCATCCGGAACACCTTACACGAATCAAGTACATCCACTATCTCTTCACGATCTGTTATCATCCTGTCACTTCTCCGCATCTCCCGCATACAATACCTCCTTTTTCAGCGTACAATCTATTAAAATAGTATAAATGACGTCAGCATATTTGCAAGTTTTTTGAACTTTATATTATTCGGATTTTCAAAACTTTTTTATTTCTGATCCAGGCTCCACGCTTTAACTTTGTATGATGTAACTCCAAGTATCGTCTCACCGTCTATCTGAAGTGGTGTCGGACGATCAAATTCAACCTCAACCTCTTTTGCGTTGAATATATCAACATGCTTTTCGTACTTGACATGCTCCCCCTTGAATATAGAAGGAAAAATCATAAGGGTTCCAAGCTTGCCCTTGCCGTGGAACACCATAACCGAAACTGTATGCTCCGGATTCAGTCTGTCCTGCCCGGGGGTAGCCATCATTCCGCCGCCATAATATCTGCCATTCATGGTTGGCACGAGCCAGGCATTTTTATATTCATGACGGACTCCATCCACTTTCACCACAGCATTTCTCGGTTTGAATGCGTAGAGCAGGCCTTTGATAGCTATAGCCGTGTAGTTCACAGGCTTGTTCTTATGAGTTTTCTCATTCTTTGTCCTCTGGCGGTCGCCCTCCTCACAGCAGTAACCGTCTATTCCGAATCCAACATTGTTCATGAACAGCCACTTTTTGCCGTTGATCGTCACCTCCGGCAGATGCTGTATGTACTGATTTATCTGGTAATCCGGAGTGTCATGACTGTTATGTCCTATGTCCTTTGCAAAGTCATTGCCGCTTCCGGAGGCATAATAGTAGATGGTATTCTTCACATCCATGTCCTTTATGTCATTCACAAATATGTTCAGCGTTCCGTCACCGCCGCACAGGATAACCTCGTCATCCTCTGCAAGCGATCCCATGAACTCCGCATATGAAGCGATCTCTGTCATCTTCTTGAGTATCGCATCAGGATATGTATCTGCAAGTGCCTGCACGTCATACATACATTTGCCGTTGCCCGCCAGTGAATTATATAAAATGTACTTCTTTCCCATAGTTTTTACCCTTTTCATCTTTCTCAAGGACAAGTCTCACCCTGTCGCTGATCTCATTCTTCTTCATTGCTTTTACCTCATCGGCAGGTATCACATCCACCACATCTATATAGACGTCAGATCTGCGCCTCAGCACATTCCTGTAGATATTCTCCGTTCCGTGTATCGCCATGACGACTATCGGCGCATGCGCTTTCTGGGCTATCCTGAAAACACCCGTGTGAAATGGCAGAAGTCCGCCCTGTCTGTTTCTCGTTCCCTCCGGGTATACTCCAACTGCCATATCTCCCTTCTGGAGAATCTCGGTAGCCGTCTTGATCGTAGACAATGCCTTACCCGGATCTGATCTGTCTATCGGCATAAAGCAGCATCTTCTGATGATCCTGCCGAATATCGGTATCTTAAAATTCTCCGGCTTGGATACAAATGCCACATCCCACTTCTTAAATACATGCCATTCTATCAGCGGATCATAATTTGACAGATGATTTCCCACAAAGAGTGGTTTGACATCCACTGGAATCTTCTCCATGCCAGTCACATGCATTTTCACTCTTAGAAACCACATGGCAAATCCGGTGGCACCATACAGCAGATGCCTGTAGAACCTGCTGTCCTCCGTATACTGCCTGTCAGTTCTCACGAACAGACTGCACACGAAGAGAAAAAGTATGTACATCAGAAATATGGCTATGATTCCGCCAAGTATATATATAATTATCACTTTTTATTCCACCCTTTTCTAATGTCATCCATAAGCTTCATCATATATATAGACTCTGACAAAGGCATCGATTTACTCTGGAACTGTCCCTGTCTGATCATATCAAGGCTTTCCATGCCCTCGTACTCGTAGCCGCTTATCTGCTTTGGCACATCCACATGTCTTATCAGTCTGTCCTCGCAGTCAAATACATCTATCCACTGTGGATTATTTATATTCTGGACTATCATGTATCCCTTCTCACCGTAAAAGATGCCTTTTCTGTCTGATCTTCCGTACATGCTGTGGGTTGTCACTGCCATCCTGCCGTCTCTGTATTTGACGGTTATACTCTCCTGTCCGTCTACTCCAGTCTCGTGCATCATAACAGAGGACTCAATATCCGAGATATCCTTTCCCATATGCATGACAATGAAGTTCAGCCCGTAAACTCCCACGTCTAAAAGGGCACCCCCTGCCAGCTCTGGTCTGATCAGGCGCTCTATCTTTGATATCGGATAGGACAGATTGCAGGTCATTGTCCTGATATCCCCTATCACACCTGATTCAAGAATTTCATTTATTATCTGTCTGGACGGCATATACCGCGTCCATATTGCCTCAGCCACATACACCTTCTTCTCCAGAGCTGCGATCTCCTCAGCCTGCGCAGCATCGTAGGTAAATGCTTTCTCGCAGAGTACATTTCTTCCATGTTCTATGCAGAGCTTCATATGCTCATAGTGATGTGAATGCGGCGTTGCAATATATATAAGATCTATCGCGTCATCACTTACCAGTTCCTCATAACTTCCATAAGCCTTATCTATATCAAATTCCCTGGCAAATGCATTTGCCTTTTCCAAAGTTCTTGAACCTACCGCATACAGCTCCACATCATCCATCTTATTTATCGTATCTGCCATGACACCCGCGATCTTGCCTGCGCCTAATATTCCTATGTTCATATGCTGTCATCCTCCTGTTTTTTCTATCTGTTTTCCAGCGCTGACACTGCATATATATCTTCAAAAGTACATCTCTTTTTGTTTTCGACATATTTTGACACTACATATCAGATTATAGCACACAGACGGGAAAATAGAAAAAAAACTCCTGATGCCAGCGATAACTGACACCAGGAGTCCTCCCCTTTATCTTGAGCACCATAATAAGCACCCAACCCACTATATATGTTGTACTATGCATCTCTATCGACTACACATATTCTACAGTGTAAAATATGTTGTTCCACAATCCGCATGTTACTCTCTGTACATAAGGTAGCTGTACATATCTGCATAATCATGTCTCTCATTCTTGATGAAATCGATGGCTTCCCTTGGATGCTGATTCAGCATTCCGGTCAGCATGTATGGCACATCATAGCCCCATACTGCATCTCCCTTTGCCTTGAGCGGAACCATGTACTGCTCTATGAACTTCAAGATGTGGTACAGGTTGTACTTTGGATTTCTGAGGAATCCAAGAAGAAGCTCAAGCGCACAATTTCCTGCGCCCCTGCCCATACAGCTTACAGTTCCATCGAGCATGCTCGCACCACTCCTCATTGCCTCAACAGTGTTGGCATAGGCAAGCTTTAAGTTGTCGTGTGCATGTATTCCTATCTTCTTGCCATACTTCTCTCCAACTGCGACATATTTCTCCGCGAGTTTCTTGATCTGCTCAGGGTACAGTGAGCCGTAGCTGTCAACAATGTATATTCCATCTACATTGCTCTTACCAAGCAGCTCAAGGGCAAGATCGATATCCGACTCCTGATCCTTTGAAACTGCCATGATATTACATGTGGTCTCGTATCCCTTTGCATGTGCATCCTCAATCATCTCGATGGCTGCAGGCATGGTGTTGATGTATGTCGCCACCCTCACCAGATCGATAACACTGTCGGCTCTGTCGATGATATCCTTCTTGTAGTCGCATCTTCCGACATCAGCCATAACTGAAATTTTCAGATCTGTATTGTTCTCTCCAACGATGGCTCTTATATCCTCCTCGTTGCAGAACTTCCATTTGCCGAATTTGTTCACATCAAACATTTCCTTGGAGGCCTTATAGCCCAATTCCATATAATCAACCCCCGCCTTGATGTTCGCTTCATAGAGGGCTCTTATAAACTCGTCAGTAAAATAGAAATCGTTGACAAGTCCTCCATCTCTTATTGTTGCGTCAAGTACCTGAATGTCAGGTCTGTAGGTGATCAGATCTCCGCCTATCATAATAGTGTCCTCCTTCTTGTTTTTTGTTTTGATTTTCTCTTTTTCTCTTTTGGTTTTTCTCTCTGATATTTCTGAGTCTATTTACTGCAAAGCTGTTTTCCAGTTTGATTCTATTTACTACACCTCTGTCTTCCAGTTTGTATCCTATAGATATTTCTCCTCAGTTTTCTCAGTTTAAACTTACGCTACTTTAACGCGTTGGTGTATGTTAGTGGCTTTATTTAGTATAGCACATAAATAAATTAATGCAAGGACTTTATTCAAAAATGCAATCTTTGGTGATTCTGTTTTTATCCTTTTTCGCAGGGAAATCAAAGTCTTAGGATAATTTTATCCTAAACAAGCGAAATATAGCCCAAAAGATACAACTTTCTGGAACTTTGTATCTTTTAGGCCTAAATTGTTGATTTCTGGATAATTTTTAGCTCAGATCCTCGCCGTTAGTCTCGATGACCTTCTTGTACCAGTAGAAGGAATCCTTTCTGTATCTCGCAAGATCCTTCATGTCAAACTCATCTCTGTTGACATATATAAAGCCGTATCTCTTGGTGATTCCTTCGTGAGTTGACACGAGGTCGATTGCTGACCATGGACAGTAACCCATCATCTCTGCGCCCTCGTCTGCTGCCAGCTTAATCTGCTCTATATGCTTTCTTAAGTACTCTATACGATAGTCGTCGTGTACCTTGCCGTCCTCTGTAAGCTTGTCATATGCGCCAAGACCATTCTCTGTCACAATCATAGGAAGGTGATATCTGCTGTACATCTCTCTTATAGTTGCCCTGAAGCCGTCAGGGTCTATCTCCCAGCCAAACTCTGTGCGGAGAAGATTTGGATTTGGATACGCCTTGTATACCCCCGGCTCAATACCGGCTGATTGCTGATCCTTTTTTTCTGAGTCCGTCACAGCAACTGGACTGTCATCCCACTCAACCGTTGCAGTATTATAATAATTGAAACCTATAAAATCAGGATTTGCCTGCTCCATGATATCCATATCTCCGTCCTCGATGACTGGAATTGCATCATGTTCCTCAAGGAACTTCCACACCAGGTCGTTGTATCTTCCATATACCGCCATATCAAGATACAGCCAGTTTCTTATCGCATTGAAGTTCTGCGCTGCCAGAACATCCTTCGGCTTGCATGTGGCAGGATATACCAGAGAAATATTCGGTGCAGGACCAATCTTTGCACCAGGACACATCTCATGGAGAAGCTTCATGGCCTTTGCCTGAGCAAGGAGCATGTGGTGATTCTCCTGATAAAGCTTCTTGTATTTATTTGTCACGCCCTCCATGTTGCAGGTTCCGATCACGTCACCCACAAGTGTGAGCATGTTCTGCTCATTGATAGTCAGCCAGTACTTTACTCTGTCGCCATAATTTGTGTAGAGAAGCTTTGCAAATTCAACAAACTCGTCAACGCTCTCTCTTCTCGACCAGCCACCTTTTTTCTCAAGAGCCGCAGGAAGATCAAAATGGAACATTGTGACAAGCGGCTCGATTCCGTACTTGAGACCCTCATTTATCACGTTGTTGTAGAAGTCGATTCCCTCCTGGTTGACTCTGCCTGTTCCTTCAGGGAGGACTCTGCTCCACGCGATGGAGAATCTGAATGTCTTGAATCCCATCTCAGCCATGAGGGCTATGTCCTCTGCATATCTGTGATAAAAATCAGCACACACATCCAGCTCACTTGTTCCCGCTGGAACTGTCTTGATATCCTGCACACTTGGACCCTTGCCGTGTGACAGATTGGCACCCTCAACCTGATATGCGCTTGTCGATGCTCCCCAGAGAAAATTCTCCGGGAGTCCATGTTTCTTTGTGATTATCATAATTTTCCCTCCATGGATTTACATTTTCAATAGTATTTATAAAAGAGATGAACCATCTGTTCCAGTTCATCTCCATCTTACGTTTGTTTTATTGCGATTTTATTTCACGCCCTCATACTTCTGCTTATAGTTGTACAACGCGCCAAGAAGATTCGAATCATTGCGGAACCTGCATGTGTCGATAACCATGCCATCGTAGGTCTTTGTAATCTTTCTTATCTTGTCCACATACTTCTTAACCCCCGGAACAAAGTTCGGATTGGCACTCATTCCACCTCCGATAAGTATGACATCCGGATCTATCGTCATGTACAGGTTACAGCAGAGCTTTGCTATGGAGAAGTATGAGTCCTCAACCATATCTATGATCTCCTGATTGCCCTCATCTATCCATTGATATACCATCTCACCGGTCACCTCTTCTGGCTTCATATGCATTATCTTGGATGCCTTGTATGTAATGGAGCTTGCAGTACATGTTGAGGTTACCATGAACGGGTTATATTCAAATGTCTCCTCAACAGTCAGCTCTTCACAGCATCTGACATTATCAGCTTCTTCCCTTGTCATGTTCATGAGGGCATATGACAATTCACCTGCCAGAAGTCTCTTGCCTCTGTGGATCTTTCTGTCAATGATTATTCCACCGCCGATTCCTGTACCCACGACAACGACTGCTGCATTTGTAGCCGTGCTGGCATTGCCCAGCCACAACTCTGCGAGAGCCGCACATTTGCCATCGTTCTCAAGGGCTACAGACACACCGCCGCATGCCTCTGATATGAGATCACCAAGATGTGCACCATCAAGATACTTGATCCCGCCACCGCCGTACACTATGCCGCGCTCGACATCTATCTGTCCAGGAAGCCCCATGGCAATTCCTGTTATGTCACAGTCCAGTACCTTCTCGTCATACACCTTCTTGATCTGCGCCACAAATGCCGGAGTTCCAGCCTCGGCATATCTGTCGGTTGGAGTCTTACCCTTTCCCGATATATTGCCCTCATCGTCCATTAACGCATACTTTATAAATGTTGCCCCTACATCAAATACTAAATACATAAGTCCCTCCTACTTTTCTCATTACCCATTGTTTTTTTCTTTCTATATATATTTTTATATTGGAGGTGTTTTTTTGAAAGATATAGTGGCATCTTTAGTTGATTCTAAAATTAGTGATTTAGGCATATATGTTAATGATGCATTTAGATCAAAAGAAGAAGGTAAGACTATCTTTAATATCGTTCTAGATGGCAAAGAAGTTATTGACTTAGATAAAATTACAGAAGCTAGTAGAATTATCAATAAGATTATAGATGATACAGATGAAATAGAAAAAGACTATGATGAGTTAGATATTTATTCTTTAGAAAAAGGAGATGTAGAAAATGAATAAAAATGAAAAAGACTTATCCTCGGTAGGGTAAGTCTTTTTTTAAAGCCGCAGT
>ERZ780226.2650-NODE-2650-length-12009-cov-2.077380_pt1 | contig 12009 bp, 9 predicted proteins | sample MGYA00511165_ERZ780226 | MGnify/ENA primary metagenome ERZ780226 (study PRJEB29588, sample SAMEA2152373) | human gut metagenome | biome: human gut; feature: human-associated habitat; material: faeces | place: Denmark | collected 2008/2010 ...
GCTTCGGAAGGCGGAAAGCATTCTGCTCGAGCCGATGTATGCTTTCCGCCTACAGCTTCCGCAGGAAGCTGTAGGGCGCGCCTTGACTGACTTGCAAAGACTTGGGGCACAGGCAAATCTAGATGAAGCGGATTTGATTACGGGAAGCGGCCCGGTAGACACACTTAGAGAATACTCGAAAGAAGTGGCGTCATATACCAAGGGAAGAGGGATTTTTTCCGTAATGCCCGCAGGGTATATGTCGTGCGGCAGGCAGGATGAGATTGTACAGACAATCGGATACCGGCCCGAAGCAGACCTTGAGAATCCAACCGGATCCGTATTCTGTGAACACGGGGGAGCGGTATATGTAAACTGGGATGAAGTCGATGCCATGGCTCACCTTCAGCCGGAACCTGCAGCAATAAAAATTATAAAGGGCACAGACGAAGAAACGGAAACAAGTGACCCGGCGGAAACAAGCGTGATGCAGGGAAGCCCAAGGCATGGACCGCGGACCGCCGCAGGAAATGACGAGCTCGAAGCGATTTTTCTCAGAACCTACGGAAAAAGCAAGCGCGACGAAGCTATACGCCGAGCAAACCTCAGCCATGGAATGCGGGACCGGGCGGCAAAACCGGCAGCTGAGGCTGCGGCGCGCCGCACGCATACAAGCACCGGAACACGCGGCACCGTGGAGCAAAAACCGCTCTATGTCATCGACGGTTACAATGTAATTTTTGCTTGGGAGCAGCTTGCCGCACTTGCAAAGGTTAACATGGACTCGGCGCGCGAGGCTCTGATTGATACCTTGGGAAATTACATGGGCTACCGCAATGTTGACATTGTTTTGGTTTTTGATGGCTACAAACTGGCAGGAAATCCGGGAACCAAAACATCATATCGGAAAATTAACGAGGACTCGGGAGAACTTCAGGTGGTGTATACGCATGAAGCGCAGACCGCAGACCGCTTTATTGAAAAGACCGTTTACGAATTCGGCCGCAAGCGGCGAATTACAGTTGTAACTTCCGACCGTCCCGTACAGATGGCGGCACTCGGAGACGGTGCTGCGCGCATGTCAGCAAGAGAATTCTATGCAGATGTGGAGAGTGTAGACGCAGACATCAGGGAGCACCTGCGCCGCCAGGCCGTGCAGCGAAATCTCCCGTTTGAAGGTCTCAGCACAGAAAATGATTGATTCCGTCTTAGCTTTTGCTCCCCCCTGCCATGGTCGGAGGGTTTCTTGCGGAATTTAGAAGTATAAATGCTTTTTTGAGTTTCCACTCTAAATCAGAAGACCTATTTTTAGAACACATTCGCTAAAATCAAGTTTGTGTTCTAATTTTTTAAATGGGACGCATAAAAACACAGATAAACGCATAAAAATTCACAAACCTAAAACGTTTCAATTCCAAAATATTACTGAAAATATAAGCTGCTGCAACCAAAATGAGAGAAATGACGCCAAAAGGAAAAAAATACACTTAATAGGATAAAATGGGACGCAAAGAATTAGAATGCGTACTCAAATTCAAGATGCAACATCTAAAAACCTTTGAAAAAAGTTAGAAGTGAAAGTCCATTTCAGGGAGAAACATCTAAAAAGCCGTTTTAGAAGAATTATTCTATGCATTTCGTATGCATGACCGGCATCCGGGGGGGCGGAATCCGGCAAGCAAAGGCACCCTGCAGGGTCAGCCTGCAGGGTGCACATCAACATTCTAAGCAATTTTAAATTCTGACTAGGCAATTTTAGATTCGGATTTCACCTTCTGCGAGCATTGCTGCGCTTCCGCCAACCTTAATGAAGCAAGGAAGGGAAGCCGGATCGTGTTCCTCGCAGCCATCGGCAGAACAGTCAACTTCGAGATGGCTGAGAATCACAGAAGGACGCTGCATCTTTTCGCCTTGGATAATCTTACAGTCATCACCGTTCTTTACGAAGCCGTTAAGGTATCCATAGTATGTAAGCGCACCGTTGGATGTTCCGGTAGCTGCCTCTTCGTCGATATCATAAAGCGGTGCAAAATTCCTTGCGTGGCAAAGCGCATCGTCGTCTGCGGATGCTTTTGCAAGCGTAAAGGCATGAACGCCGGTCACCTTGTATCTTTCGGACAGTGCAGATAAAGCAGGCATATCCGGGGCAAGTTCTTCGAGGTCATCAAGACCTGCAACCGGCATCATGATGTCGGGAAGACCCGTGGAAATCAGCTGAGGAAGCATGGAAAGCCCCTTTGCCAGCTGCTCATCATAGTTGATGCCCATCACACGATAGAGCGCATCAAGAGCAGGCTTTTCGTTGATTTCGGAGATTTTTACGGGCGATGCCATGTCCATGAGAACGAAACCGTCCTTGATATCAATATTCAGATCACCTGCCAAAGTGTGGTTGATATAGGAAGCGTTGTCGGAAATGTAGCCGCCGTGAAGCAGTGCCTTGAAGGAACCGATTGTTGCGTGCCCGCAAAGATCCACCTCTGCGGCCGGTGTGAAATAGCGAATCTTGAATTCTTTGTCGTTTACTTTCTTAATAAAAGCGGTTTCGGAATAGCGAAGTTCCGCTGCAGTCTTTACCATCATTTCGTCCGAAGGAAAATCCGTGCCATCCGGCAAAATTACAACTCCTGCGGGATTTCCGCCGAAAACGGTGTCCGTAAATGCGTCTACAATATAAAATTTCATTTTTTACCTCCTCTTGCGGCTGCGGCAGTCATGGGATTCTTTCATATGGGAAAGCCGCGTGTAACTTACTGATAAAATGATTATCCCTTTTTTGCATGAGCCTGTCAACCCCATCATAGCATTTAAAAGAAGAAAAAGAGAGAAGATGGGGTAGATGAAAAACGTAAAATACAGGGCAGCCGAAGCAATTAAATTTATGTTGATTTTGTCGGTGATTTTCCTAACAACCTTCGGGCCTCCGGGGGAAACCCTTAAGGGATTGCTGAGTGAGGCAATGGAGTGGTGTATCGGCTGCCTTTCTGCATTTTTGGAGGAAAAGGGAGTAAATGAAACCGTGAGGACACTGATAACAGAGGGGATCTGCCCGGGTGTTGCGAGCGTGCTTTCGTTTCTTCCTGTGATAGGAATTTTGTTTGCGTGCCTTTTCACCCTGGAGGAATGCGGATACATGGAGCGGATTTCGAGTGTGTTTGACCCGGCATTTCGGATGTTCGGTCTTCCCGGAGAGGCAATGATTCCGCTGCTTACCGGGTTCGGGTGTTCGGTTCCCGCCATAATGGCGGCCGCGCAGATTCAAAATCGCAGAGAACGAACTTTGACGGTGTTTTTGATTCCGTATATGTCGTGCAGTGCCAAAATACCGATGTATGTGATGATTTGTTCAGCCATATTTCCGGGTGCACCTGCGCTTGCCATGCTTGCGGTGTATCTGTTTGGCGCCTTGACTGCAGGGGCGATTGCACTTGCTGTCTTGCGAATTCGAGGCAATTCCGGTAAAAGGAAAGGCGGGGACATCGCACGAAGGGAGTTCCGCCTGCGATACCCGAATCCCCAAAGAATCCTCCTGCGGACTTTTGAAAATATGCTGGGTTTTGTCAAGAAGGCATTTACCGTGATACTGATTGCTTCGACGGTGATTTGGACACTGGAAAATTTTAATGCGGACTTTGAACTTACAACTAACCCCGAAACAGGAATTCTTGCCGGAATCGGCAAAGCAGCAGCACCTGTTTTTGAGCCGATTGGGCTCGGCGACTGGCGCATTGCAACCGCCCTTCTTTCCGGGCTTTCCGCAAAAGAGGCGTCGCTCAGCACATTGTCGGTTCTTTTGCATGCTTCCGCCGGGGAGAACCGTGCCTGCTTGTCGCAGATTTTTACACCTGCTTCGGCTGCGAGTTTTCTGATTTTTTACTTGATGTATGTACCATGCATCGCCTCACTTACGGCGGTGCGGAAGGTGACGGGCAGGTGGCGGTGTGCGGCAGGCATGGCGGCCTTCCAGTGCGTTTTGGCGTGGATTGCCGCATTCGTGGTATACCATGTCGGAACATATATATTGAATTAACAGCATTTCCGTGGTATATTCAATTCATTACGAGGGCGGAGGACTTGCTTAATGAAAGAAAGAATACCACAGAAAACACTGCAAGTTTCGTCGAAAAAAGCCGATGCAATCTTGCTGAGCGTAGCCGTTATCTGGGGATGGGGATTTATTGCGGGAAAAATCGCACTTGAAACGGCGTCACCTCAGTGGATTTTATTTTTTCGATTCAGCATTGCGGCAATTTGCATTTTAGCCTTGTTTTTCAAACAAATCAAAAACGCAGACAAAGCATGCGTGCGATGGGGAATCCTGATTGGGCTTCTTCAATTCGCCGCACTTTTTGTTCAGCTCTTTGCCTTGCAATATACAACCACAGCAAAGCAATCATTTCTTGCGGCCACTTATGTGTTGTTTACACCGTTTGCGGCGAGAATCCTCTACCGCAAAAAGATTTTGCCGAAAAATTATATTGCCTCGCTCCTTGCTCTTGCGGGAATTGCTTTTTTGAGTCTTCGGGGCAGCGCGGAAATACAAATCGGAGACTTCATAACATTGGGCTTTGCATTGCTGTTTTCGGCTCAGATTGTCATAGTGGGAAATCTTCCAGAAAAATGCGAAACCATACCGATTACCTTTTATCAAACGCTTGCATCGGCGGTCTTTGCCGGAATTGCTGCGTTTTGCACGGGAATTCCGAACGAGCTTTTCAGCATACATTCGTGGACAGGGATTGTTTATCTGGGTGTTATTAACACAGCAGTGGCTTTGGGACTGCAAAATTTTGCTCAGAAATACACTTCCGAATCGCACGCGGCACTTCTTCTGAGCCTTGAGTCCGTGTTCGGTCTGCTTTTTTCGATTCTGTACTACGGCGACATCCTTACGCTCAGGATGACAATCGGATGTGCTTTGATTTTTGCGGCACTTTTGGTCAGCAATCGCAGATAAACTTCTTCTTTTTCCGCACGAATTGTGGTAAAATAAGATGTTAAGGAATTTTTTAGGGCACAGGTTTTGTACAGAGGAAAGGACGAACAAGATATGAAAGTTTTCGATATCGTTCCGGTGAAATTCGAGGATGACAAAATGCTGATTCTCGATCAGACGAAACTGCCGGGAGAAGAAGTATACATAGAAATGAAGACAAAGGAAGATGTGTGGGATGCAATCTTCAAGCTCAAAGTCAGAGGGGCTCCGGCAATCGGGGTTGCCGCTGCATACGGGCTTTATATTTCAACGCGTGATTTCAAAGGGACAAAAGTCAAGGAATTCCGCGAATACGTGAGAGAAACGAGTGCGTATCTTAACAGTGCAAGGCCTACCGCGGTGAACCTTTCGTGGGCGCTGAAACGCTGTGAAGATATGCTTGACCGATATATCAAAGCGTTCGATGATGCCGCATGCGGTTTTCTCTGCTCATGCGATCATTGTGCGGGCGACCAGGTGGATGACGCAAAAATGCTCCTGCTTGATGAGGCCGAAAAAATCCGCAAAGAAGACGAAGCTGCCTGCCGAAAAATGGGCGAATACGGGCTCAGCCTGCTCAAACCGGGCATGGGGATTCTGACCCATTGCAATGCGGGAACAATTGCAACGGCAAAATACGGCACCTGCCTCTCCCCGATCTACCTCGGACAGGAGAAGGGCTACGGATTCAAAGTCTTTGCAGACGAAACCCGGCCGCTTCTTCAGGGCGCACGGCTCACATCCTGGGAACTTTCCAAGGCGGGTGTGGATGTTACCCTCATCTGCGACAATATGGCATCCATTGTTATGAAAAACGGCTGGATTGATGCGGTCGTCGTAGGATGTGACCGCATGGCCGCAAACGGTGACAGCGCGAACAAGATCGGAACGAGCGGTGTTGCGATTCTTGCCAAAGAATACGGAATTCCGTTCTACATGTATGTTCCGACATCCACCATCGACATGAATACCAAAACCGGAGACGACATCCATATCGAACTCAGAAACGGCGAGGAAATATACAAGATGTGGTACGAGAAAGACATGGCTCCGGAAGGCATTAAAACATACAATCCGTCCTTTGATGTGACGGATCACAAATATATCACGGCGGTAATAACCGAAAAAGGAATCGTAAGACCGCCTTACGATGAAAATTTAAAGAAATTGTTTGAGGAATAGAAAAATGGGCGAAGGAAATCAAATAGGCGAAAAGAAGAGTTTTATCGATAAATATGCAAAAATACTGGTCATCGTTGCGGTGCTCTGCGGTGCGACATCGGGCAACTTTGGCGTGCTTATCACGGCATCTCCGACGGTCATCGGATTCTGGAGACTTACTATAGCACTGCCGTTCTTTGCAATTCCGATATTCTCGAATGCGGACAAAAGAAAGCAGCTCGCGCAGGGATCCAAGAAAGAAGTGCTTCTCAGCTTTATTTCAGGAGCATTTCTCTTTCTGCACTATTTTACATGGTATTCTTCGGTGAAACTTACCAATGTTGCCAGTGCAGCGGTGCTTGCATCCTTTCATCCGCTGGTTGTAATTTTTATTACCGTTTTTATTTACAAAAAAAGAATTTCATGGAAATCCATCCTGGCGATTCTCGTGGCACTCGGCGGAGGCATTTTGATTATATGTTCCGACCTTTCGACGCTTTCAGGCGGAAAGCTGTCAGGTAACCTCTTGGCACTTGCGGCCGGAATCTGCATGGGTGTGTACTTCGCAATCGGCGGCAAGGTCAGACAGTCGGTGGAAGGAAGCATTTATGTTATGCTGGTGTTTGCATCGTGTTGGATTTGCTTTGCATTTTCGAATATCTTTTCGGGAACTCCGATTACAGGCTATCCGACGATGGACTATGTTTACATCCTTTGTCTGGCTTTCATCTGCCAGATTGGCTCACATGCGGTATTCAACCTTTGCATGGGTCATGTAAGCTCTCTGTATGTGTCTGCATGGGAAACGGGAGATCCGGTATTTTCAACACTTTTTGCATTTCTCATGCTGCGTCAGGTACCGTCGGGAGCAGAAGTTATCGGATGCGTTATCGTAGTCGCTGCATTGCTTGTATACAACAAATTTGAACAGGAGTCAGAGTAAAATATGTACAAAGTCAAGCTGAAGTCCTTTGAAGGACCTTTCGACCTGCTGGTTTATCTGATTGAAAATGCCGAAATGAGCATTTACGACATCAAAATCAGCGAAATCACAAATCAATATCTGGCTTACCTGAAGGAAATGGAAGAACGGGATGTGGCACTGGCTTCCGAGTTTATGGTGCTGGCCTCTTCCCTGATCGAAATTAAGTCCAAGATGATTCTGCCGCGTGCGACGGAGGACGGACAAGAAATCGTCGGTGAGGATCCCAGAACCGATCTGGTCGCAAGGCTGCTGGAATACAAGCGGTTCAAGGAACTTTCGCAGATGCTTGAGGAGCGTGAAGAGCGCAGCATGAACATTTTTGAAAAGCCACAGGAAGATATTTCGCAGTACCTTGACAATCCGGATGAATATCTGAGCCTTGACCTCAAGGAATTTGCTTCCGCATTCAGTCTTTTTATACAGAAAAAGCAGAGAGTTGAAGCGGTGAGAAAACATTATACGAGAATCGAACGTGAGCGTGCAAGCATGGAAAAGAGAATTTCATATATCCTGCAGTCGGTTCGTGCAAAAATCGGACAAGTTTTCAGCTTTAAAGATTTTATTCAAGATAAAAAGGACAGATATGATATCGTGGTTACATTCATGTCGCTGCTTGAGATGGCAAAGGCAAGGGCCGTAAAGGTTGAGCAGCATGCAACTTACGGCAATATAGAGGTAAGCGCGGGAGAAAGAGTGCAGGAGGAATGGAAAGAAAATGACAGGAAACAAAGCAATTAAATCCGCCATGGAGTCCATGATGTTCACATGGGGTGAACCGCTTGAGGCAAAGATGGCTGCGGATGTTTTTAATATAACGAAGGAAGAAGCCTATGAGTGCTTCAAGGAACTGCAGGCAGAGTACGAGCAGGAAGGCAGGGGAATTGTGATTCGCGAAGTGAACAAGGCGTTTCAGTTTGTGACGCGCGAGGAAAATGCCGATTATGTGCGGAGGCTCTGCACACCGGTGAAGGCAAAGAAACTTTCCCAGTCTGCGCTTGAGGTGCTTGCGATTATTGCGTACAAGCAGCCGGTAACCAAAGGTGAGATGGAAGCAATCCGAGGAATCAAATGCGACAGAGTGGTGGAAGGCCTGATGAACAAAAACCTGATTGAAGAGGTAGGGCGCTCTTCCGCAATCGGAAGACCGATTCTCTACGGGACAACGGACACTTTCCTCAAAAACTTCGGCTTTACGAGCCTCAAGGAACTTCCGGACATTGAGGATATTGAAAGCGTAATTAACGACGACATCGAAGCGGAACCTTCCGGTGACGAACAGGATCCGGTAAGCGCAGGCCAGATGACAATTGAATTTTAAATCCACGCATAAAATTTCCCATCAGCAAGTAAACTGTTGATGGGAGTTTTTTTATGGACAGAAACAGTAAAAATAAAATATGCGCTGCGGTCATATGCGGAGCATTCCTGTTCGGTGCGTTCGGCGGCCTGGGAATCAGCCCGCGCGAGGCTGAGCGAATGACGGAGAGAAACGAAGCGCAAACCGAAACGACGGCTGTCTCGCAGACGGAAATAAGCCCGCCGTCCGTCTCTGCTTCATCGTCTGTCTTGATTGACGAAAACGGTGAGGTGCTGTACGAAAAAAATGCGGACGAAAAGAGTTATCCCGCAAGCACAACGAAAATCATGACGGCACTTGTGACCCTTGAAAAACTTGACGAACTCGGTCTTGATAAAAAGAGTGAAATTATTGTGCCGGAGGAGGCCGTCGGCATCGAAGGGTCTTCAATATATTTAAAAAAAGGGGAAAGACTAACGATTGAGGAATTGCTTTACGGACTTATGCTCCGGTCTGGAAACGACAGTGCAGCAGCACTTGCAGCCTGTATGGGTGGAAGCCTCGGGGAATTTGTAAGCATGATGAACGAACGGGCGGCGGCGCTCGGATGCAGCGGCACGCATTTTACAAACCCGAGCGGCTTGTATGAGGAAAATCATTACACTACGGCATCAGATCTTGCGAAAATTGCACATGAGGCCATGAAGCGTGAGGACTTCAGAGAAATTGTGCGTGCAAAAGACTGGCAGAGTGAAGACGGAAGCCGCAGCTTTCATAACAAAAACAAGACGGTTTTTCAGTATGAGGGAGCAACCGGCATAAAAATCGGATTTACCAAGGCTTCGGGAAGAACTCTCGTGGCGTCCGCTGAGCGGGACGGCAGGCAGATGATTGCCGTGGTTCTCAGAGACGGGAACTGGTTTAACGATGCTTATGCCCTTATGGATTACGGATTTGAACAGGGAGGAAAATGAGATTATGGAATACAGATGTGTGGACCGGGGTTCAAAAAAATGCCCTTGCCATTTAACGACATCGGGCTTGTGCTACACCTGCAGCACGCTTCGCACGGGGGAATGCGGCTGCAGCACGCAGTGGACGGGAAGCTGCCCGTACAGCGAAATTTCGATGAATGCGGGAAGACCCCAGCCGATGCCGATGCTGATGCCCGCAGAAGTGGTATATCAGAAAAATTATTCGAGCAAACTTACGGTGGTGCGCCTGGAGGTTCCGGCGGGATTCGCGCAGCAGTGCCACAGGCTGGGCAGCTACATTATGGCGCAGGTCATGGGTTACATGGTGCCGCTTTCGGTGCTGCACTCATCCTACGCGGTTGAAAAAAGGCGCTTTCTCATCGGACCGAGGCCGTATATCGAAGTTGCGGTTCAGCCAATCGGTCTTAAGACCATGCAGCTTGCAAACCCGCTCAGTAAATTTTGGAACATCCAAGGGCCGTTTTACAGCGGCCTTCAGACTGCCGGCAGAATAGATACAAGCAAGCCCATGCTGGTAATCGCAAAAGGAACGGCACTTGCACCTTTTCTTAATGTGGCACGCGTGCTCGCCGGAGAAAACCCGGAAAAGATTAATCTTTTTATCGATGATGACAAAATAACGAGCGAGTTTATATCCGATTATGTATCAAAGATCGGCACAAGGTTTAACTATATCAATCTTTCCGAGGATATGGAAACGGCACTTGCGATGCTTGATATGTATGATCAGATTATGTTTCTGGCATCGCCGTATTACACGAACCAAGTCATACGAAAGCTCAGAGGAAACGGCAAGCTGGTCAGAAGCAGGGTAGAGGCTGTGCAGGCAATCGGAAAATGCCTGGTTGTGGCAAATCACGCAAATATGTGCTGCGGTCTGGGGATATGCGGCTCATGCAGCCATGCGGACAAAGACGGAACAACCGTGAAGGAGTGCAAATGTATGGAGGGAGGAATTTTTCAATGAGCAAAATAGTGGTAATAGGTGCCGGCTGGTCGGGATGTGCGGCGGCGGTACGCGCAGTGAAACAGGGACATGAGGTTACGCTTCTCGAAAAAACGGATCTGCTTCTGGGACTTGGCAATGTCGGTGGAATTATGCGAAACAACGGCAGATTTACGGCTGCAGAAGAAAATATAGCACTCGGTGCATCGGAACTTTTTGAGATTACCGACAAGCTCAGCACGCACAAAAACATTGATTTTCCGGGACATAACCATGCAAGCTTTTATGATGTGGCAATGGTAGAGCCTGCCGTGCGCAGGCTCCTTGAAAAGCTCGGGGTTGATATTCGGCTGATGTGCCGTGCCGTCGATGTGGAAACCGAAGAGACGAAGGAGGGTGGCAAACGCCTGAAATCAATCCTTGCGGTAATCACAAACCACGACGGGGACTATGAAACCATTGAACTTGAGGGCGATGTGTTTGTGGAGACAACCGGTTCCACCGGGCCGATGGGAAATTGCGCAAAGTACGGCAACGGCTGCTCAATGTGCGTGCTCAGATGTCCGGCGTTCGGACCTCGGGTGAGCATAACGGAAAGAGCCGGCAGTTATGATGTACACGGGGAACGGCTTAACGGAAGACCGGGAGCTTTCAGCGGATCGTGCAAACTCGAAAAAAGAACGCTCAGCACGAAGCTCCAAAAGAAACTTGACAAAGAAGGATTTGTCGTCGTTCCGCTTCCAACGGAAATGATAAACAAGGATAAACTGAGTCAAAAAGTATGCCAGCAGTATGCCCTTGATCCCTTTGCCGAAAACATCATTTTGATTGATACCGGGCATGCCAAGCTGATGACCTCTTACTTCAATCTTGCGGATTTGAGAAAGGTCGAAGGCTTTGAAAATGCGCGTTTTGTTGACCCATATGCCGGCGGAAAAGGAAACTCCATCCGGTACATGTCCGTGGGACTTCGGGACGAATATCTGCGTGCGGACGGAATCGAAAATCTTTTCTTGGGCGGAGAAAAATCCGGATTTTTTGTGGGGCATACCGAGGCAATAACGACAGGCTCTCTGGCAGGGTACAACGCAGCGATGCTCGCTTGCGGAAAACCACTGCTTGAGCTTCCGGCAGAGCTTGCAACGGGTGACATCATTGCGTTTGCAAACGAGATGCTGGCGAGTGAAGAAGGTTACAAGAAGCGTCTTACCTTCGCAGGCGGTACATATTTTCAGAGAATGAAAGACAGGCAGCTTTACACAACCGATGTAAAAATTATTCGAAAACGCGTTGAGACTCAAGGTCTCACGGATATTTACAACCGTGCGAATATTTGTTAAAATAGAATAAGGACATAACGAAAGAAAAGGAAAAAACATGAGAATCAACAAATATATTGCACAGGCAGGCATTTGCAGCCGCCGAAAGGCTGACGAACTGATTGCCAACGGAAATGTAAAGATAAACGGGGCGGCCCTGAAGGAGCCGGGTTACGAAGTTGCGGACGGAGACCGCGTCGAAGTGAACGGCAAGCTGATAAGTGCAAAGCAGAAACCGGAATATGTGCTCATCAATAAGCCGCTTGGCATGGTGACGACGGCTTCGGATGATAAAGAACGTCTTACGGTTATGGATGTCGTAGCGGATATCGATGCGCGTCTGTTTCCGGTA
>ERZ780226.2652-NODE-2652-length-12005-cov-17.322427_pt1 | contig 12005 bp, 9 predicted proteins | sample MGYA00511165_ERZ780226 | MGnify/ENA primary metagenome ERZ780226 (study PRJEB29588, sample SAMEA2152373) | human gut metagenome | biome: human gut; feature: human-associated habitat; material: faeces | place: Denmark | collected 2008/2010 ...
AGCTGCCGGAGCGGTGCTTAAGCCGCAAGGCGGGAATTGTGCGGTGTTGCCCTGATACTATTTCTGCTTTAAGTTTCCTTAGCTCACATTCTAAATAACATCAAAAAGCGGCGCAGAGCCGGGCGTTATCTCCTCCGGTTCTGCGCCGTTTTTTATTTTTATGTGATAATGAACGATTTACAGGATATCCCACTGCACGGGGGTCAGGAACAGCTTTTCCGCCTCGGCACGGTCGGTGGTCTGGCCCAGCACCCACATCAGTTTGACTGCGGTGGCTTCGGGGGTCATATCGTGCGCTTCCAGTACACCGGGCAGGGCTTTGGCCGCGCGGCCAACTTCGTACACGGCAAGGTCGCTGCCCTCATGCGGTACCTGGGTGGTGAACACAGCCAGATGCCCCGCGCCGCACCAGTCCCGCACGGCGGCAAACATGGCACCATCATCCCCGCCGGGCAGGCCGCCCACGCCAAAGCTTTCCAGCACCAGGGCGCGGTAACGGCCCTCTAACATGGGGATGATATCCGCCCGCATGCCCGGCACCAGCCGCAGCACAAACACATTGGGGTCCAGCGCGGTACTGAACACCGCATGGGTATACTCCGCCGGGCGCTGCAGGAACTGGATCAGGCGGCGGTCCCGGAACATGGCAGTTTCGGGATAATCAATGCTGGAAAACGCGTTAAAACTCTTGGTTCGGGTTTTGCGGGCGCGGGTGCCCAAAATCACCTGATTGTCAAACACGATCTGCACGCCCCAGGCATCCGGGTGGCAGGCATAGGCCACGGCGCGCCACAGGTTGTTGCGGGCATCCGTATCGCGGTTATAAATCGATTTCTGGCTGCCGGTCAGCACCACCGGCTTGGGGCTTTTCTGGATCATGTAGCTGAGCGCCGCGGCGGTATAGCCCATCGTGTCCGTGCCATGGGTGATGACAAAACCGTCATAGCGGTCATAGTTTTCCTGCACAGCGGCGGCAATGCCCTGCCACTGTTCGGGGCCCATGTTGGTGGAATCCAGGTTATACAGCTGGATGGCATCAATGCGGCAGAATTCCGCCAGTTCCGGCACGCAGGAAAGCAGCTCTTGCGAGGTGATAGCCGGGGCAAGCCCGCCCGCCGCCGTTGGGCGCGAAGCAATGGTGCCGCCGGTTGCAATCAGCAGGATCGTTCTCATAAATTAGAGTTCTCCTTTTATTTTTCACTGCACGGTGCCTTGGCGCAGGGGCGGGCACCCTTGTGCATAATATTCATAAGTGCGCTTATTATACCATCTGTGTGCGCGCAAGGCAAACATTTTTTACAGGGGTTGACAAGTCTGGTCTATTGTTATAGACTAGGTTTATAGCAATAGACCAAATGAGAGAAGGAGCACCCCGAAATGGAACAGGATTACCGCCTTGCGGAAGGCGAATACCGCTTTGCCTGCCTGGTGTGGGCCAACGAGCCGCTGGGCAGCGGCCAACTGGTAGCGCTGGCAAATGAAGCCCTTGGCTGGAAGAAAAGCACCACCTATACCGTGCTGAAAAAGCTATGTGAGCGCGGTATATTACACAATGCAAACGGCACCGTAACGGCACTGGTCAAACAGGCCCAGGTTCAACAGGAAGAAAGCGCCGCCGTCGTGCAAAAAAGCTTTGGCGGCAGCCTGCCCCGCTTTGTGGCCGCTTTTTTGAACACCAGCTCCATCAGCGAGGAAGAAGCCGCCGCCATCCGCGCCATGCTGGATGACGCCCGCCGCCAGGACAGCGACGCCTGAATGCTGCTTGCTTACTGCTTAACGGAAAGGAAAAACGCCATGATGTTCAGCATCCGTTCTTTTGTGCTGTATGCCGTTGGCACCAGTATGTGCGGCGGCCTGCTGGTACTGCTCTGCCTACCGTTGTGCGCGCTGCTGCGCAGGCTGCGGGCACCCAGCAAACTGCTGTGCCTGCTTTGGCTGGCGGTCGGGCTGCGGTTTCTGCTGCCGGGCGGCATCCCGGTATCCATCCGGCAGCCGGGCAGCGCGGCCCCCATTCAACAGGCTGGCGCCGTGGTTCAGGCGCTCACCGTGCCCGCGGAACTCCCGGCGCAGGCTTTGCCGGGCGCGGCAGGCAGTGCTCCCCTGCCCGGCAGCATGTTTAACATCTGGGTGGCACTGGCAGCGATCTGGGCTGCCGGGGTAGTGGTTTTACTGGTGCGTGCGGCGGCTGGCTATTGCCGCCTGCGCCGCATGGTGACCCTTGCCTGCAAAACGCCGGATGGCTGCTACACCTGCGCCGCGGTTGCCACGCCGTTCACACTTGGCGTGCTGCGCCCCCGCATTTATATGCCGCAAAGCCTGCAGGGTCCCCCACGCCGTGCGGTACTGCTGCATGAACGCACCCACATCCGCCGGGGTGACCCCATTACCAAGCCGCTGTACTATCTGGCCGCCTGCCTGCACTGGTGGAACCCGCTGGCGTGGCTGGCGTTCCGCCAATTTGAGCAATACATGGAACTTGCCTGTGACGAAGCCGCCATCGGCACCGCTCCCGCTGCCGAACGCGCGGATTACTGCGAAAGCATTCTGCGCTTTGCCACGGTGCGCCAGATGCCCGGTGCCCTCGCTTTTGGGCAGGGCCAGGTGGCCAAGCGGGTGGCCCACTTGCTGAAATACCGCAAACCCGCCCCGCTGTTGTTAGCCCTTGGCTGTGTGCTGGTTGCACTGGGCTGCGGTGCCTGCGCCCTGCGGCCCCAGGCGGAAACTACCGCGCCGCAGGCCGAACCCGTTTCCGCTGCGTCAGAGCCCACGCCGGAACCTGCCACTCCTGCTGATGATACGCTGACCAACAGCGCCGCGGAACCCACCGCACAGCCGGAGCAGCCCCAGGCCACGGCAGAGCCGCTGGTTTTTGGCTGGCCGGTGGCAGATTTCCATTACATTGCCCGCTTTGTATCAGACTGTCACCACGGAGCGGATTACAGCGCCACCAAAGGTACGCCGGTGCTGGCAGTGTATAACGGCACGGTGGCGGTTGCCAACAACCACTTCAGTTACGGCAATTATGTGGTGATCGACCACGGCACCCTGCCGGACGGCCACAGTTACCGCACGCTGTATGCCCACCTGGATACCCTGAGCGTGGCAGCTGGCGATACAGTGACCCAGGGCCAGCAGCTTGGCACGGTGGGTTCCACCGGCAAATCAACCGGCAACCACCTGCACCTGGAGCTGTTTGTGGATGGAGCCTTGACCGATACCCGCACAATGATTCCTTACGATAACACCACCTCCCCGGACCTGCATTTGACCACCACGCTGGATTTTATCTGCCCGTTGGAAAGCTACACGGCAATTTCTGCCCCCTTCCGCACCGATGATTCCGATACACCGCCCCACCTTGGCGTGGATTTTGCCGCTGCGGGCGGTACACCGGTACAGGCTGCACAGAGCGGCGTTGTAACCCAGGCAGGCTGGGATGATGACCACGGTTACTTTGTAACCATCTACCACGGTGCAAACGCCGCTGCCAACGATGACGGCACTTACCCTGCCAACTATGCCACCAGCTATGCTCACCTGCAAAGCAAGCCCGCCGTGCAGGTCGGGCAGCGGGTCGCGCAGGGGGATGTGATCGGCTATGTGGGCAGCACAGGCAGTTCCACCGGCAACCACCTGCACTTCCAGCTGCTGGTAAACGGCACCCCCGTTGACCCGCTGGCCATGCTGCCGCAATAAGGGAAACCAAATGAAACTGAAAACATTCTATGTACGGGCTGCTGCAGCTGCGGCGGCAGCCCTGCTTTTTTTGTACCCATTCCCCGCCCATGCAGCGGATTCCGCTGCCTTGCAGGGTCAGGTGAGCGCGGCGCAGCGCGAATATGAAAGCGCCGCCAGCACACTGGACAGCATGCAGCAGCAAGCCAGTGACACCCGCCAGCAGGTCAACGACTTGCAAAGCCAAACCGACGCACTGCGCGGCCAACTGGGCAGCATTGTGGCCCAGCTGGAGCAAAGCCGCACCGAGCTGGCCGAAGCCCAGAACCAAGCAACCGCTGCGGCCAAGGCGCTGGAAGAAAAGCAGGCTGCGTTCAGCGCCCGATATGACAGTTGCAAGCAGCAGCTGACCGCCATGCAGCTGCTGAACGAAGGCGGGGAAATCAGCCTGTTGATGCAGGCGGATGATTTATACGAACTGCTGACCTTTTGGCAGGTGCTGAACGATTTGACCGAGCACAATAAACAGCTGCTGGACGAGTTGGATGCGGAAGCTCAGGCTCTGGACACCCAACGCCAGCAGGCCGAAGCCGTTGCAACACAGGCCGAACAGGCCGCCCAAGCCCTGCAGGCGCGCCAGGATGAACTGACCCAGACGCAGATCCAGCTGGAACAGGCCTTGCAGCAGGCCAGCACGGAACTGGACAGCCAGCAGGCAGCCGCCGAAGCCCAGGCCGCCGTGACCGAAGAAAAACGCAAGGCCTATGAACAGGCCACCGCCGCGCTGGATGCCTACTTAAAAGCGCAGAGCCAGAAATACCAGGATCCCGCCCGCCATTGCAGTTTGGATTTCACCTGTCCCCTGCCCAGCGTGGGGCGCATCAGCACCTACTTTGGGGAGCCGGATGCTGTATACAACAAGCCGCACACAGGGGCCGACATGCCCGCCGCCAGCGGCACCCTCATTTACGCCGTGGCGGATGGCGTGGTCAGCGCGGCATCCGCCCGGCCCAGTTATGGCAACTGTGTGCAGATCGACCACGGCACCGCGCATGACGGCAGCAGCTATGCCACCCTGTATGCGCACATGTCCAGCTTTTGCGTCAGCGCGGGGCAGACGGTGCATAAGGGCGATGTGATCGGCTATGTGGGCAACACCGGGGATGTGCGCGGTGCCAACGGCGGCTACCACCTGCATTTGGAGCTGCGCATCAACGGCACCCGCACCGACCCGCTGCAATACATCCCGCACTGAACGGAGAATGTCGATTGACCGGCTAACGTACAAAACAAACACACTATGGCTGAACTGCAACACAAAACACCGCGCAAACCCCGCCGCACCAACCTGCGCCGGCTGCCCGGCTGGCACAGAACTGGCGAGATTTTTTATGCCGTCGGCTTTTTAACAGAATATTGGCTCATCTGCCTGGGCCGCAAGGCTGCCGCCGCGGCGCACGCTGCGCGGGATGCTGCGCTTTATCTTATCTGGCTGCTGCTTGCCCCGGTGTTGGAGCTGGGGCAGGCATTCTGCACCGCGCTGGCCGGGCCGCACCCGCTGCGGCAACTGGTGCCATGGCTTGCCCCCTGCGCCGCCGGGGTGATACTTTGGGCTGTGGTTGCCCATGGGCTGAACCTGCACTTTACCCTGCAGGTGGAAGTAAACGGCACCGTGGTTGGCAGCGTTGCCACCGAGCAGAACTTTGATACCGCCCGCGCAGACCTCCAGGCCCGCCTTGCCGCCGCACGGCAGCTGGCGGATTCCGATACCGCCGCCCTGCCGGTGCTGGAGCCAACCTATACCCTGCACATCGGCGGTACCCCCATGACGGAATTGCAGCTGACGGATGCTATTCTGCGCGCCAGCGGCAGCTCCATTGTGGAAGGCACCGCAGTGTATCTGGATGGCAGCCTTGCTTTTGTTACGGTAGAGGGCGACCACCTGCGCTGCTTTTTCAACCAGCTGCAGCGGCCCTGGCGCGCCCCCAGGCAAAGCAATGTGCGCACCGCATTTCTGCACGAGCTCCGGCTGGTGGATGGCATCTATCTGGCGGGTTCGGTGCAGCCTTATGGCGAGATCGTTCAGCAGCTGCAAAGCCGCGATCTGCTGCAGGTCAAAACCGTGTACACCCGCGTGTATCAGGAGCCGATTTCCTATGACCAGCAGACGGTGGAACGCAGCGACCTTGGCTTTGGCGTGGTGGAAACCATCCAGCAGGGTGTTGACGGCACCCAGCAGCTGACTGAGGAGGTCACCTATGTGAACGGCGTGCAAACTGCCGCCGAGGTGGTACATATTGATATATTGACCCCTGCAGTGCCGGAGATCACTGCCCGCGGCACTCATCTTGCGCCGGGCATGACAGCGGAGCTGGACGGGCACACCTTCATCTGGCCGGTGCCGCAGTACAAGCATGTAAGCCGCTGGATGGGCGGCAGCGACAACCACAAGGGCGCGGATATTGCCGCGCCGCGCGGCACCCCCATCATTGCCTCAGCAAGCGGCACGGTGGTAACGGCCACCTACCACAACAGCGTTTTCAGCTATGGCAACTATGTCATTCTGGACCACGGGGATGGCTACCGAACCTTGTATGCCCACATGAGCGCTTTTGCCGTCAAGCAGGGCGATGTGGTGCAGCAAGGCCAAATAATTGGCTATGTGGGGGATACCGGGTATTCTTTCGGTTGCCACTGCCACTTTGAAATGTTTGGTCCCGGCGGGCGGTTCAGCGCGCAGCTGCTGTTCCCTACTTTATAGCACTGCTTTACATTCTTATAAAATTTTGCAATCCACTTTACCTTTTCCGTTTTTTGTGTTAGAATTTTAAGTAATTTATGGGGACAATGTCGTCCGCCCTTGTTGGCGGCTACATTGTTCCCTTTTTTTACTTATAATGGAGGTGGATGGTATGGACCGCATTGACCGCAAAATCATTGATATTCTGCAAACAAACGCACGCGCCCCGCTGAAAGAAATTGCCGACCGGGTGTTTTTGTCCTCCCCTGCGGTTTCGGCCCGCATTGCCAAACTGGAAAAAGACGGCGTACTGACCGGCTATCAGGCGCAGGTTGCCCCGCTCAAGCTGGGGCAGCTGGTCAAGGCGTTCATCAACCTGGATATGGACCCCAAGCTCAAGCCGGAGTTTTACCCCTACATCCAAAGCTGCGGCAATGTTGTGGAGTGCAACTGTGTGACTGGCGATTACAGCATGCTGATTGAAGTGCTGTTTGGCACCACGCAGGAGTTGGATACCTTTATCAACCATCTGCAGCAGTTTGGCCGTACCCGCACGCAGATCGTGTTTTCCACCCCGGTGGAGCACCGCGGCCTGCCGGTGAGCGAACCGGAGGAAGAACCGGCGGCGGAAACCTGACTGCCTGTTCCCGCCTTTTCCCATCCCTGTCCTGAATATGGGCGGGGATTTTTTTATTTTACCTGTTGACAGCTGTGTATATTGCGTATATACTGTATATATAGCATATGAACAGTTCAGATTGCAAGGAGGAACACGGCATGGAGCTGTATATCTCCAATTCCGGCCAGGAACCCATTTACGCGCAGATCACCCGGCAGATCAAAGCCAAAATTTTGAACGGCGAATTGCAGCAGGGCGATGCACTGCCCAGCATCCGCCTGTTGGCGAAGGAGCTGCGCATCAGCGTGATCACCACCAAGCGCGCGTATGAGGACCTGGAGGCCGATGGTTTTATTACCACCATGCCGGGGCGCGGCAGCTTTGTTGCGCCGCAAAACCCGGCCCTACACCGGGAGGAAAGCTTAAAACAGATCGAAGAGCACCTGCAGCACGCCATTGATGCCGCGCGGCGCGGCGGCATTACCAAAGACGAAGTGCGCGAAACCCTTGACCTTTTGTGGGAGGAATCATGATGGCTGAACCTTTGGCCGCCGCACTGCATGGTGTGGCAAAACATTACCACGGTTTTACCCTTGGCCCGCTGAACCTGGAAATTCCCGCCGGGAGCATTGTTGGCTTGATTGGTGAAAACGGCGCGGGCAAAACCACCCTGCTCAAACTGCTGACCGGTGTAAACCGCCCGGATGCCGGCACCGTGGAGCTGCTGAGCGCCACCCCAGATGATGCCGCCGTGCGCGCGAAAATTGGCGTTGTGTTTGAGGATGCCTATTTTTATGAATCGCTGACCCCCGCGCAGGTTGGTGCCAGCCTGCGCGGCATATTTGGCCCAGCGTGGGATGCCGGTTATTTCGCCGCTCTGCTGGAGCAGTTCCACCTGCCGCCGAAAAAGTGCATCAAAGAACTCAGCCGCGGCATGCGGATGAAGCTGAACCTTGCCAGCGCTTTGGCCCACCGGCCGGGGCTGCTGGTGCTGGACGAAGCCACCTCCGGGCTGGACCCCGCCGCCCGCAGCGAGATTTTGGATATCCTGCTTGATTTTATCCAGGATGAGCGCCACAGCGTGCTGTTGAGCAGCCACATTACCACCGACCTAGAACAGATCGCCGATACCATTGCCTACCTGCACCACGGGCAGCTGCTGTTTGCCAAAAACAAGGATGACCTGATGGAAGAATACGGCATTCTGCGGTGCAGCCAGCAGGACCTTGACCGCCTGCCGCCGGAGTGGATCGCCGCCACCTGCCGCACCGCCGCCGGCTGCGAAAGCCTGGTACACCCGCGGGTCAGCGTCCTGCGCGCATTGCCCGGTGTGGTATGCGATGCCGCCAGCATTGGTGACATCATGCGTCTGACCAGCAAGGAGGGATAACAATGAAAGGTCTTTTGTGCAAAGACTGGGCCATTTTGATGAACAGCTACAAGAAAAATTTCCTTATTATGGTTGTGCTTTATCTTGGCATGGCGGTCTGCCTGCATATGAATTACCTGTGTTATGCGCTGGTTGCCGTGTGCGGCGTTTACGCATCCAGCACCATGAATTTTGATGATTCCGCCCACTGGGATACCTATGCCCGCACCCTGCCGGTCACACCGGGGCAGGTTGTTGGCTGCAAGTACCTGCTGGGGCTGCTGCTCACCCTGTTTGGCAGCGTTTGCGCCGCGGTGGGGATTTTCCTTGCCGGCCAATACGCAGATGTGTTGGAAGCGGCATTCTCGATTCTGGTCATTGCCGCGTTTTCCCTGCTGCTGTTTGCCGTCAACATGCCGTTTTCCTACAAATTCGGCGCGGTGCGTGCCGGCACCTGGGTGTACCTGGTCACATTCTTTGGTGTTTTCCTCATAATTTTTGCCATGGAGCATCTGCCCTATCTGCAGCGTTCTTCCGTCATTTCCCAGCTGGACGCTTTGGGCAATGCCCTCACCGCGCAGCCGGTGCTTTTGTTGCTGCCCTGCGCGGCCGTGCTGCTGCTCTACCTTGGCAGCTGGGCCTTGAGCGTACAAATTTATCAGCGCAAAGAGTTTTGATGGAATTCCTGGTTCTTTTGCTCAGCGGTAAAAACGCTGAGTGAAAACACGCCGGATCAGGCCGGAGCAGCTAAAAACCGGCAATCCGCTATTGACAAACCGGCACCCGTGCGGTAAAATAATTAAGTATTCAATGCGGGTGTCGTACAACGGCTAGTACATCAGCCTTCCAAGCTGGGGACGAGGGTTCGACTCCCTTCACCCGCTCCATAGAAAAACAGCGCAGAATCGAAAGATTCTGCGCTGTTTTTCTGCTCAAGTATCCACTTTCTTTTTTACCCAATACCAAAACAGGCAGTGTCCTTCTCCCCTTTCCGGGAGCGGCACTGCCTGTTTTTATTCTATTAAAGTTTCTTCGGTTCCCTTCTTTTCAAAGAAGGAACAAAACTCCCGTAACTTTACTGCTGCTGTTCCGCGCGCTTTTTGGCGATGGCGGCCAGGGCATCCTTGCGGGACAGGTTGATGCGACCCTGCTGGTCGATGTCGGTTACCATAACGATGATGGGATCGCCAACGGCAACAACATCTTCCACATGCTCTACACGGTGGTCGTCCAGCTTGGAGATGTGAACCAGACCTTCCTTGCCCGGGGCAATCTCAACAAATGCACCAAAGTTCATCAGGCGGGTCACGCGGCCCTTGTAGATAGCGCCCACTTCGGGATCTTCCACAATGGTCTTGATGGTGGAAATCGCGCGCTTGGCGTCGTCCTGATCCACAGCGGAGATAAAGACGTGGCCGTCCTCCTCAATGTCGATCTTGCAGTTGAAGTTGGCGCACATTTCCTGAATGACCTTGCCGCCCTTACCGATGACGTCCTTGATCTTGTCAACGGGGATTTGCATGCTGAACATCTTGGGTGCATACTTGGAAAGCTCTGCGCGCGGCTCAGCAATGCAGGGCTTGATGATCTCGTCCAGGATGAACAGGCGGCCCTTGCGGCACTTTTCCAGTGCTTCGGCCACAATATCATAGGTCAGGCCGTCCACCTTAATATCCATCTGGATAGCGGTAATACCGCGGCGGGTGCCGCCAACCTTAAAGTCCATATCGCCGTGGAAGTCCTCCACGCCCTGGATATCCAGCATGGTCATCCAGCGGCCGCCGTGCAGCGGGTCGCCATCGGTGATCAGGCCGCAGGAGATACCGGCAACCGGTGCCTTGATGGGCACACCAGCATCCATCAGGGCCAGGGTGGAAGCGCAAATAGAAGCCTGAGAGGTAGAGCCGTTGGAGCTCATGATTTCAGAAACGGTACGGATGGTGTACGGGAACTCTTCCATGCTGGGCAGCACGGGGATCAGGGCACGCTCCGCCAGGTTGCCGTGGCCGATCTCGCGGCGGCCGGGGCTGCGGGGTGCGCGGGCTTCGCCGGTGGAGTACGGCGGCATGTTATAGTGATGGATGTAGCGCTTGAGCGGGGTGTCGGACAGGTCGTCCATCATCTGGGCATCTTTGGTGGAGCCCAGGGTGCAGATGGTCAGGGCCTGGGTCTGGCCGCGGGTGAACAGGCCGGAGCCGTGCACACGGGGCAGCACACCGACTTCGGCGGCCAGCGGGCGGATCTCATTGATGCCGCGGCCGTCAACACGCTTGCCTTCTTCCAGCAGCCAGGTGCGCACAACCTTCTTCTGCAGCTTATAGCTGATCAGATCCAGGTCGGCGGCGCTCAGTTCGGGGTGTTCCTCGGCAATAGCATCCATGATGGGCAGCATGGCGGCATCGCGGACGTTTTTGTCGTCGGTGTTCATGGCAGCCTTAACATCTTCCAGGTGCTTGGCGTACACATCCGCCAACAGAGCGTGGTCCAGTTCCACCGGGGTAAAGCTCTTCTTCGGCTTGCCGATCTCTGCAACAATGCCGTTCATAAAGGTGAGCAGCTTTTTGATTTCCTCATGGCCAGCCTTGATGGCGTCCATCATGACCTCTTCGGTCACTTCGTTGGCGCCGGCTTCAATCATGACGATCTTTTCCATGCTGGCAGCCAGGGTCAGGGCCAGGTCAGAGCGCTCGCGCTGCTCCTTGGTGGGGTTCAGCACGATCTCGCCGTCCACATAGCCGACTGCCACGCCGCCGATGGGGCCATTCCAGGGGATATCCGACATGGCAATGGCGAGAGACGCGCCGTTCATACCGGCAATCTCAGGGGAGCAGTCCGGGTCAAGGCTCATCACAGTCATGGTCACGCAGACATCGTTGCGCATATCCTTGGGGAACAGCGGGCGGATGGGGCGGTCAACCACGCGGGAGGACAGGATGGCGTGTTCACCGGGGCGGCCTTCGCGGCGCATAAAGGAGCCGGGAATGCGGCCGGCGGCGTACAGCTTTTCTTCAAATTCCACGCTCAGGGGGAAGAAATCCACCCCTTCACGCGGCTTTTCGCTCATGGTAACATTGCACAGCACGCAGGTTTCGCCATAGCGGATCATTGCGCTGCCATTGGCAAGGCCGCAGAGCTTGCCGGTTTCCACCACAAACGGGCGGCCGGCAAAAGTTGTTTCAAACTTGCGGTAGTTGGGGAAGGTTGCCTTACGGGATGCAAATTCCAGTGCCATAGTAATTCTCCTTCTGATATAATTTTTGATACCTAGTGGGAATATGCGGTTCAGGCAGCCCCATGCTTTGAGCAATAAATCCAGCGGCGGAACGGTTGTTTTGCTCCGGCGTTCGATTTACTGCACAAACCATGCGGGCGGCCAAAAACATTAAGTTAGGAGGTAGGAGGGAGGAGTTAGGAGTTACAGCACTGACCAAAGGTACCGCACATTACATTGTAAAAGGCAGTGGGATATAATGGACTGGCAACGGTGGCCGGAGTGCCAAAGTACCGTTCTTCTCCCTCGGGGTCCTAAGGCAACACCGCACAATTTCCGCCTTGCGGCTTAAGCACCGCTCCGGCGGCTGCGGCACGGCATCTGCGTTGCC
>ERZ780226.2654-NODE-2654-length-11992-cov-5.518640_pt1 | contig 11992 bp, 6 predicted proteins | sample MGYA00511165_ERZ780226 | MGnify/ENA primary metagenome ERZ780226 (study PRJEB29588, sample SAMEA2152373) | human gut metagenome | biome: human gut; feature: human-associated habitat; material: faeces | place: Denmark | collected 2008/2010 ...
CGTGAACCGGCAGCCGCCCGCCGTATTTATCATCGGCCCGGTCACAAAGCAGGTTGATAAGCTGGCTCTGTACCATTGCCAGAATGAAATTAAAGGTGGTGTCCGTGTCCGACATAATCAGGAACAGCGCCGTTTTCTCGTCCCCGATGGTGTCAAGTTCCAGTTCGTCGTCCTCCATCAGCTCCCGCACCTCGCGGATGTCAAACGGGGCCATTCTCGCGCCCGCGCTGATAAGGATAGAGGAACGTGTCTTGCCCGCCGAAAGCAGGAATTTTTTATACTGGCGGACGGCAAAGTGGTCTGGATCGCGTTCCTCCAATCGCTCAAACATCAAATCCACCGGCGACTGAAATTCCGGGTCGTCCTCGCGGGCTTCGCTGGCATTTATCATTTCAAGCAGCGTCGTGAAGTTCATTTCTTCCTCCGGCGCTTCCTGCCAGATATAGCCGATCAGGGCCGTGTAGAACAGCCGTTCCGATTTCACCCAAAAATCTTCCGCGCTTTTTTCGCCCTCACCTTTAGTGTTGCAAATCAGGGTATTTACCAGCTTCAACACGTCTTTTTCCGAGTGCAGATACCGAAACGGGTTGTATTTCATGCTCTTGGAAAAATTGATGGTGTTCAGCACTTTCACGCGGTAGCCGCTGCGGATAAGGAGCTGGCCCACTTCACCGATCAAGCTGCCCTTGGGATCGGTTATCACAAATGAGGTTGGATAGTCCTTGGACACACATTGCATCAGGTTTGGCTTCACGAAGAACCGGGTCTTGCCGGAGCCGGAACCGCCGATTACAAGAACATTTTTATTTCTTGCGGTTTTGGGATCTTTCGGCCTGTTGTTCATGGTAAGCCGTTCCGTCTGTGTCAGCAGAATGTTGTTGTCAAAATTGGGGTCGATATAGGGGGCTATATCCTTGGGGCCGCCCCATCGGGCGCTGCCATACTCCACACCTTTGCGGTATTTCTTGGCGTTCTTGCCTTTGCAGTACACCATAAGCCGCAGCGCCGCAGCACCAGCGACGCCGATCAGCAGGTCAGTGGGGTGGAAGCTGGGGGCGGCACTTTCAAAGGCCGCCGCGCAGCCATCCGCAAAGTGCAGGAGCTTTTGGGAAAGGTCGATGCCCTCCGCCAGCCGGTACGCCTGCCCCAGCTTGCCGAACAGATAGACAAACAGCAGATAGGGCAGATTGGCGATTATCAGTTTTTTCATTTCCGGCTTCATCGTGACAGCCCCCTTTCTTTGAATTTTTCCTTGGCCCGGTCAGCGTTGCGGGCTGCTGCCTTTTCCTTGCTTGCGGCAATGTCCTTGCGGATCGAGGGCCGTTCCTCCCGCTGCAACTTCTTGGCCGTGAACTCCTTGAACGCCTGTTCCATGTTGTCGGCGTCCTTGGCCTTGAAAATCACGATGTAGTGCGGGGGCTGGGTAGTGGCGTCTTTCCGCAGCGTGAAGTCCACGCCGTATTTCTTGGCGCAGGGCTTAAAAAGTCCAATGTTGGCGTCGGTGATCTCGATATTGGACAGGGCCGCCCCGTGCTTTTTGAGCTGCTTTAGGCTCTGCTGGCCGTGGTGCAGCTTGGTCTTGCCCTTGTTTTGGGTTTCCAGAAACTTGCGGGCCGCCGCTTGCAGCACTTGGGCCGTCAGCTTGGCCGATTTGATGGAAAAGGCCATTGTCTTTTGGGTTACTTCCTCCTGCAATCGCTATCCCTCCTTTCGCAGAAGTGCGGCGGCACGGTTAAGGTGGCACCGTCAGCCGCCGCAGGAAACAGAAAAGGGACAGCCGCTTGCGCCGGTTGTCCCCGATTAAATCCTCACCCGCAGGCCGGAAAGGTCGTCGGCACGGATGCCAACCAGATACCAGTCGTCCCCGTACTCAATGCGGGTGTGCTTCCACCTGCCGCCCACCATCACGTCAAAGGTTTCCCCACAGTGCAGGCCGCCGTAGTAGTCCGCCAGATCAAAGCGAATGTCGTAACGGTCGCTGCGCTCGTCGAAAATCAATGCACCCTGTTTCATAGGGCCGTCCTCCTTTCAGATTTTGCCGGTGTTCATGTCATGGGCCACCAGCGCGGCATAGTACCCGTTGATCGTGCTGGGCGCATTGAACAGCATAGCCAGCAGGTATTTCTTGATGTTGCGGATTTCCGAAGTGTTCTTGCTCAAACAGTCAAAGACAAACTCGATGTGAGAGCTGTCCAGCTTCATAAACTTGGATTTCACCAGCTCTGCCGGGTAATCGTCCCCGGCAATGCGGATGGTCTTGCGGGCGCTGCATACGGTTTCCACCAGCAAGTCCACAATCTCGTCCAGCGTTTCCCGGTCAATGCCCTTGACGTGCTGGCAAAGGTGTTCGTACTCGATGTTGTCCATGATGATTTGACGATAAATCTCTATGGCGCTCTGTGATTTCGCTTCCGTTCCTTTCCGTTCCGGCGGCTGTGCCGCCTCGTCCTCCAAAGGAGAGGGTCGGGAAAGGATAGGAATGGGATCGGTAATTGATACATCAGTAATTGATTTTTCTTTACTTGATATATCTTTATTTAATTGCGTTGGTTTTCCCAACGTAGGCTTTTCCTGCGTTGGATTATCCAACATTGGATTTTCCAACGTAGGTGAATCCGGCACAGGCTGGGGCTGTTCATAGATCACATAGTCCGCGCCGCGCAAGCGTCCTTGGCTGTCGCGCTCACGGGATCGGACGATGTACCCGGCCTGTTCCAGCTCCCGGATTGCGGCCCGGATCGCGTCGATCTGCTCCCGGTTGATAAGGGATAAGCCTTTCAGCGTATAGTCCCAATCTTCCGGCAGGGAAAGCATTTGCGATAACAGGCCCTTGGCTTTCAGGGATAAGTCCTTGTTCCGCAGGTGGTGATTGGACATCACCGTGTAGCCCTTGTTACGCTCTACACGAAATACTGCCATGTTCTCAACTCCTTTCACTCGAAATGTCACCGCGTCGTAGGCGGTCAGCTTGCCCGGCTGGTAGGGACATTCCGCATAGACGCAGAATTGATATTTCCAGTGCGGGCGATAAAAGCGGCAGGTGCCGCAGTCCTCCGGCGTGACCGCCTCGCCGCTGTCGTAGTGGTCGAAACCGGGCTTGCCCTGCATGAGCTGTTCAAAGGCCCGGTCGCTGCCGGAAGTGAAGTACATAGGCCGTCGCCTCCTTTCTGCTTTTGGGCAAAAAGAAAAGCCGCAGACTTTTTTCAAAATCTGCGGCTTGGCCGGGGAACAGAAAAGGGCGCTGTCATGCTTGACAACACCCTGTTTCTGTCTGATTATTCAGTTGTTTTGACCTGCCCCGTTTTCCGCTGCCCTAAAAAACATTGATTTTACTGGGTTTTTTCATGTTTTCTTATGGCACCACGGTTAATATTAGTGCTTCCCAAACGACTTTAAGGAGTATGGTAACGGGAAACAAAATGAGAAAGAACAACAAGGATATTAGTTTAAGCTCTACGGCGTATGCACACCAAGGACGATCTTGCGGCTGAATCCAGTTGCGTGCCACACTAATATCTGCGATTGCTATGGCTATTTTATGCACGACGATCACCAGATTGAGTTATACCATATAAAATCGTGAATGTGTGGAAATTGCAGTGAATGCAGTGTATTTGCGGTGAAAGCATGAATAACGCAGTAACTGCATGATTCGTGCAACGTTACTGCGTTATTCTGATTATGTGGGGGTAATCTGTGCCGAGAAGCAGAATAAATGGGTATCCTCTTGATAGTCCCAGATATATTCTGCGCCGTACTGCTGCATGATTGCGGCAATGTTTTTGGTGCCGTAGCCGTGGGCAAAACGATCTGGTTTAGTGGAGAGAATATGGTTTCTCACAATTTTTACGGGTTCCTCAGAGTAGTTTGCGATAAACAGAAAGTTGACCTCCGGTTCCGCCTGCATCCGCAGTTTAATGGTTTTATGCTCCGGTGCTTTGTTCTTGTCGCAGGCTTCAATGGCGTTGTCAATCAAGTTGGACAGCACCACAACAAGGGCCTCATCCGGCAACGCAAATTCCCGAAGATCATCCAGCTGCGCGGTCAGCATAATTCCCTTGCTTTTGGCGAGGGCGTGCTTTTGATTGAGTATGACATCCACTACACTGCGCCCGGTTTGTACCAGCATTGCATCAGTCATATCTGTCTGTAAGAGACGGCTGACATATTCAATGAGTTCCGAATTACCATTCCCGTTTTGCGCGAGTCCGCGAATGGCGAGCAATTGATTCTGGTATTCGTGGGTCTGCTTCCGCTGACTGGAGTAGGCGTTCTTCCAGGCTTCCACATTGTCGTGCTCCAGCTTGAGAGAATGCTGAAGAATCGAGTAGTCTCTCAGCGCTTTTGCTGCCGATCCAAAAAGTTGAGCAAAACAATGGTCAGCATATCGGCCAGAAGCAGGATAAGGGAGCAGAACATAATTTGCGGTGCGGCCTCTGGTGCTACAGACGATATCTGTGTTAGGGTAATCACAATGATTGTGGACATAAGTGGGAAGACCAAAACACGGAGCCAGTCCTGCTTGGCTGCGGCGGTATAGGTGGTACGGGTGTGGAGAATCATTCTGAGAATGGAGACGAAGAACAGCTCAATGATTTTGACGGCAAAACAGAATCCATAGTAGCTGTATGGGCTTTGCGTGTATACGGAAGCGTTGGCTCCCAGCAGCGCCGAAAAGCCCGTCAGAAAGAGATTGTCACCCACCAGCAGGAGCGACGTGTAGAAGATTGAAATAGCAAGGCATTTCACAGGATGCGCTTTGTATAGATAACGAAGCCAAAGGGTATTCGCTGCAATGAAAAGCACAGTTTTAAACAGGAGATTTCCGCTTGCAAGCAAGATGATTCCAATGTAGGTGAGCGTCATAAGAAAAAGCGCAAGAGGTAACGCTTTTCGTTTCCCTTGATAGGTAAAAAAGCAGTTTCCTAATTGGAATAATGTGAACACCTCTACGAAGTTTAGCAGGACATTGAGTAAATAGAATAAGATGTTACTCATAAGATATGTCCTTTCCAGAGCAAGAACTGCTTGCGAATCTGTGCATATTGCCGCTCAGAAACCTTTAATTCTTTGCCATTTCGAAGAAATGCAGTGTAGTTTTTTATTTTAATGATGTGCTCCATATTGGCCAGATAGCTTTTTTGTAGCCGCAGGAATCCTTTTGAAACAAGCAATGCATCATAGTCCGAGAGTTTTCCAGTGCATTCTACGCAAGCTTCATTATCGTATAGATGGAGCAGTGTGTATCGCCGTGGAGTACCTTCAAAGTATAGAATATTTTTGATGGAAACCTCCAATGTGCGGTCACGCCCGTAAATGGTAACAACTTCCGTATTTTCGTGGAGCTTCTCTGTAACTTCATCCATGCAAGCGTCAAACTCGACTTCCAGCTGTTCCTTGAGTAGGTAGCGAAATGCATTGACCCGGTAGCCCGCCGGGGCGTATTGAATCCATCCCGTAACGAACACGAGAATCATGTCAGGATACTGTTTCCTCAGTTCTTTTGCTGCATCTAGCCCGTTCATTCCAGGCATATCAATATCTAAAAATAATACATCGCATCCGAATAAATTCATGGATAGGAGACTTTGAGCTGAGTAACATTTCTGTATTCTTAGGTTTAGATCCTTCCGGGACGAATAGTTTTTGAGCTTTCCTTCTAGTTGATTTACGAAAAAACGTTGATCATCGCAAATTACGACATTCATGTTATAAGTCAGCACCACCTTAAACGAAGTCCTTTTTAACATAATATCGAGCCATCTCCTTTGTCAATCATAATTTCAAGAATGCTGATCTTTAACACTATTATTTTCCGAAACTGTGCTAAAGTCAAGAAAAATGCAGAACATTAGCACACGAGGAGGGATTGCGTGAAGATATACGATTATGATGGGCGTAAGAATATCTGTGGAGAGCGAATACGGGAATTACGGATTAAACGGCACTGGTCGCAATCAAACCTCGCAAAGCACCTACAACTAGCGGGAGTCAACCTAGCTCGTGATTCTGTAAATCGAATTGAAAAAGGAACGCGGTTTGTTGCGGATTATGAGATACGGGCATTTGCTGAGATTTTTGATGTTTCGGTATTATGGCTCCTTGAGCTGGAATAGCTTCGATGGTAATGTAAACTGTCGGAGCTATTCCTGTTTTTACTGCACAATTACTGCTTGTACTGCATATCAAATGATTTAACAACCCGATGTGTTAAAATGATTAGCACATCGGATTTTTTGTTACAGCATAAATTGCATAATTCTGAGGTACAAAATCAGATTCATAAGGGAAGAGGGTGAAGCGTCAAAGAACATGGAATAATCCACAGAAAAATAGGAGGATGAAAATGAAGGCAAAATTGAAAAGAATTCTAAGCAGCCTGCTGGTTGCGACGCTGCTGCTGCAAATGGCGCCCTTTGAGGTGCTGGCGACGGACGACGTTTCTCCGCCGGTTGGAGTAATCCCGGTGGATGAAAACGGAAATGCCGTAGAGCCCGTAGAGGAAGATCCCATTTTCGCAACCGATGAAAATGGAGATCCCATTTTCGATGAGGAAAGCGGGAAAGCCGAGGACGCCTATATTGTCGGCGAAGCTTATGATGCCCGGGATGAATTCCAAAAGGACTACCGTCTGAGTGATGGCAGCTTTATTGCTGTAGAGTATGGCGTTCCGGTACATTACGAGGAAGATGGGGAATGGCAGGACATCGACAATCGTTTGGAGCCGATTGCCATGTACAATGGCACAGATGTTTATCAAACGGTAAACGGAGAAGTATCACAGTCGTTTTCTGCTTCTCTGGCAGATGGCAGCATTATGGCGACCAGCAGCGGAGACAGTATGCTGTCGTTTTCTCTTTGGGATGGCGGTTTTTCCGAGGAAAAGCCTGTTGTAGCGGATATCGACACGGAACTGGATACAGAGCAGAGCGAGACGGAATCAGACGAGTCGGATTCTAACCAAGCGCCTACTTCTGATCCGGAAGATGCTGACGTGGAAGAGCCGTCAGAGACTACATCAGAAACTACACAAACAGAGGACCAAGACTCAGCATTGGAGCCCGAAGCGGTTTTACCGGCGGACGAAGCGCCTGAAGAAACTCAGGAGGAAGCGCCTGATTCTGAGGTGGAGTCTGAACCTGAGACAGCACCTGAGGAACAAGCACCTGAAGATGACGCAGAAACCGAGGAGGAAACGGAAGAACAGGACCAGCTTCTCCCGTTTAATCGTGACGCAACTGCAAAAATCACAGAGGATGATCTGGTTTCTGCTGTTGCAACCTATCAGAATACCAGTGAGGAACCTCGTTCCAAAACAGATGTCATTCCGGCCGCCCTCCAGTCTACCGTTCTCTATGAAGATGTGTACGAAGGTGTGGACCTACAGTATGATCTATTCAGCTACAATATTAAAGAGAGTATCGTTCTAAAAGCGCCACAGGAGAAAGCAAATGACCCTGATGCAGCTTCCACGCCATATCGGTATTGCTTCCGGCTGGATCTTGCAAATCTGACACCAACGCTGCAGGAAGACGGCAGCATTTTAATGACAGACGATCAGGAGCAGCCTGTATATGAAATCCCGACGCCATTTATGATTGATGCAAACGGAGAGTTTTCCGATGCGGTGACCTATTCGCTGACGCAGTTGGAGGACAGCTATCTCCTCACTGTCGAGGCGGACGCACAGTGGCTGGAGGCAGAGGAAAGAGCTTATCCGGTTACCATTGATCCCACGATTTTTAGCAAGGAAAACGAAAGCAAGTTTACAGGTGCCACTGCAGCACAATATAGTGCCACCAGCAGCGTATCCGGCACGCAGATGGCCTGCGGTTATCATTCGACTCACGGCGAAATGCAGATGTACTTCCATATCGATCAGCTTCCAAAGGTCGATGTAGGAAACACTGTTGTGGATGCAAAGGTTGGCCTGAATATGACCGACTACATACCGAAGTATAACAGCAGTGCGAAAAGTGTTCTGGCTATTCGGAATGTTCCTAATGCACCGACAGGCACCAGCTGGCTTACGAGCCTAACGTGGAACAGTAAACCTGCTTATGATTGTGCTATGGATTATGTCATTACCCATGGCAACGAAATCGGAAGCTACCGGTATTGGAATGTAACCCGTGCTGCAAAGGACTGGTATGCCAACGGAAGCACCAGCTGCAACCTTGCAGTAACATCCGATCAAACCAGCAGTACATCATATCGAGCTTGGTTTAATTATTCGTATACAGCTGTAGTCATTATCAGCTACCGCAACACAACCGGTATTGAAAGCTATTACACCTATGAAGAACAGAACATTCTTCGCGCAGGCAATGGATATGTCGGCGACTATTCTTCCTCGCTGACCATTGTAAAGGATGATCTTTCATATTCCAGCACTTCTTTGCCCTTTACGCTCAGCCATGTATACAACAGCGATCTATACAGTGGAAATATTTCGGATAGTTGGCTGCTAGGCGTTACGGCGGCAGACTACATTAACATGCGTACGGGCTTTGGTTGGCAGCTCTCCGCACAGGAAAGTGTTGGGAAAACCACCATCGGAGGTACCACTTATTTGGTCTACCGCGATGGAGATGGTACCATGCACTTCTTCACCTATGATAGCAGTAGCGGAAAATACAAGGATGAAGATGGGCTTAATCTGACCATCGCCGCAGGCACCAGTGGCGGCATCACGACCTATACCATGACGGATGAGGATGGAAACACCCGCTTCTTCTACAACAGTTATCTGACGTACATCAAGGATGCCAACGGAAACCGGATTTGCTTTGTCTACAATGGAGGCAGCTTTTCTGCAACTGGAACCGGCTGGTATCCCAGCACAAACGGAAGCTATCTCTCCGCAATCTATGCGGTGAGTAGCAGCAACACTTCGTATAACAAAATATGTACCCTTGCATACGACCAGAATCATTACCTTGCCTCGATTACGGATTATGCGGGCCGTACCACAACATTTAATTACTCCGACCTCACCGGAAATAGCGCATATTTAACCAAAGTGACCCATCCCGATGGCACTACGGTTACGTATGAATATGATGCGGGACGGCTAAACCGTGCCTATGATGCCGAAGCAAAGTATGGCATGGCATACAAGTATAGCGGCGGAGGGATCAGCGAATTCTGGGAGTATGACAACACGACCTGGGGTTCCTGGGTTCTGCGGCATAAAAATGGCGTTCAGGAAACCTACTACCGCTATGTGGGAGATGACCGACAAAATGGAGGCTCTGACGACATCGTCACAAAGTACACCTTTGATTTTGCAGGACGAACGATCAATGCAGTAACCCTCGACAACACAGAGCGGGAGGTTCTTGGGGTAACTGCCGCTGCCTATACAACCAATACAGCGCGCAGTGGAAAGAACAACCGTGTGGAAAAAGATGCCCAGAGCGGGCAAAATGGTATCAATCTGCTGGTTGCAGGCGGGCTGGAATCCCATGATAGTTTCTCAACCGCCGCTTCTTACTGGACCCGCGTAACCTATCCGGATGATGGAAGCTATTCCAAGAAGAACGCAGTTGTGAAGACTGGAGAAAGCGCACGCCATGGCACTGGAGCGCTGAAATCCTATTTAAATAATGCTGCCACTGCAGATTCCAATGGAGTTCGATACGCCGGAATGTATCAGTCTGCATATCTGGAGGCCGGTACTTATACCTTCTCTGCTTATGTCAACACAACGGGTATGGTTAGCTGCGATACAAATGGCGGCGTATACGCAGCCTTTGCAGACGAAAATGGCAATTTTCTTGCCCGAGGAATCAAGGTTAATTATGCCACCAATGCGGACGTAGACAATGGATGGGAGCGCATATATGTTACTTATACCGTCCCTGCTGATGGTACCTATCGCTGCATGGTGCTGGCAGAGAACGCTTACGGTTCCATTTATTATGACGATTTGCAGTTGGAGCGTGGAAGTGCCGCTTCTACCACGAACCTTCTGCAAAACGGCTGGTTCCAAAGCATCAACGATCCACAGGAGTGGACAGACACCAATCTGTATCTTTATAAAGATACAAGCAACGACAGCAACTATATAGGTTATCTCTGGGGCAGTCCTTATGGCATGAAGCGTGCCAGTCAGACCATTCCCATCAACAAGCCTGCAACGGATACCTACCTACTCTCCGGTTGGGGTGCCGCCTATGCTGCAGCAGATAATGAGACGGCGTTGACGGATTCTACTGCCGAAAACAACTCCAAACGGTATTTCGGTCTGATTGCACGATGCAATTACTCCGATGGCACAAAAGAATACTTCTATATGCCTTTTAATGACGACTATCCCTTGTGGCAGTATGCCTCCTGCGTGATTGCGCCGAAAAAGGCAAACCAGAGCAAGACACTCAGCAGCATTACAGTAATCTTGGCGTATGACGGCAACTTCAATGACAAGGAGTTCTACTCCGGCGCAGCCTTTGACAATATCTCACTCCGTCAGGAACCGTGCAATACCTATACCTATGACTCCGACGGCAATGTTACCGCGGTCAATGCCACGGGCAACTCCTCCGCGTCGTTCAAATACGCCGCCGGAACCACCGACCTGACGGAGTCCAACACCAAGAGCAGCGGAACCTACAAGTATACCTATAACTCCAACCATCTGGTGACCAAAATCAAAAATGACGGAGTTACCATGGACATCAGCTATGATGCCAGCGGCAACAGCACCGGAACCACCCTGTCCTCGGACAGCAACTCCGCGGTTGGGAAGATCGTCACCTCGGCGGCGTATTCTGCGGACGGTTCCCAACTGCTCAGCCAGACGGATGCCAACGGAAGCACAACAAGCTATACCTACAGCAATCAGCGGCTGGTAAGCACACAGACGGATGCCAACGGCGTGGTCAACCGCCACTCTTATAACAGCAATAATGACCGGCCCAGTGTAAACTATCAAACCAATGTGGTTTCAACGGCCTATGAATACTCCTGCGGCAATCTGGTCACACTGCGGCGCAGCAGCTTTGCCACCACGGACGGCCCGAAGCGGACGCAGACCTATTCCATGGGCTACGACAGCTTCGGCAATATGACCAGCATTTCTGTGGGCAGTCGCCAGCTGGCAAGCTATGATTACGGCAGCCAGAACGGCAACCTCCGTTCCATGACCTATGGCAACGGCGCAACGGTCAGCTACACCTACGACATTTTTGATCGTGTTTCCGAGGAAAAGTGGGGCGACACGCTGAAATACCAGTATTTCTACAACGCTGAGGGCGATTTGGCGAAAAAGCTTGACGTAACCACTGGAAAAGCGGTAAACTATGAATATGACAGTCTGGATCGTCTGATCCACAGCAACCAGACGGACAATGGCACGGTAACGTCTCAAACGGAACACATTTATGACACCGAAAACCGTCTGAAACGCTTCACCTATTCCATTCCTGGCGTCATTGACAGCGCAACGGAGAGCTTCTATTACAACGAGAATACCGCCGACGGCATTCCGGACGGCAGCTTGACCAGCATGGCGCTGTTCAATAACAGCTGGATCTACTACCGCTATGACAGTCTGTTCCGGCGGACGGAGCGGGACATCGGTTCGGTGCTGACGGAGCATCAGAGCTTTGCCGCAGGCAGCACCTCCGGCACGACTACGATGCGCCCGGAGACGTACTATACCACGGCAAAGGGCAGCACCACAAAGCTCTCCGGCTTCCAGTATACCTATGACAAGGTCGGAAACATCAAGAAGATCGTAAATCAGGTGGACAGTTCCTATTGGAATTACTCCTATGACAGTCTGGGGCAGCTTCGCTTTGCATCCGAATACCAGTCCAACGGCGTTGCCAGCAATCGCTATAAGTACTTCTATGACAACGCTGGCAACCTGACCTCGTGGGTCATTCAGGACAACAGCGGGACCGTCACCAAGGTTTCCCACACCTATTCCTACGATGATGCCGGCTGGCTGGATCTTCTGACTGCGTTCGATGGAGAAACGATCACC
>ERZ780226.2655-NODE-2655-length-11992-cov-2.435788_pt1 | contig 11992 bp, 10 predicted proteins | sample MGYA00511165_ERZ780226 | MGnify/ENA primary metagenome ERZ780226 (study PRJEB29588, sample SAMEA2152373) | human gut metagenome | biome: human gut; feature: human-associated habitat; material: faeces | place: Denmark | collected 2008/2010 ...
GTCGGAAATCCATTCTGGTCACTGTTAAAATTTGCAATTCCGGTTATTCTCGGAAATCTTTTTCAGCTTTTTTATACACTTGCTGACTCTGTGATCGTCGGCAAAACGCTTGGTGCTGATTCCCTTGCAGCAGTCGGTGCCACCAGTATCATTATCTATTTTGTCTTTTGCTTTATCAATGGTTACAATATCAACATCTGTTCCTTTTGGAACTGCCATCTTGTAAATGTCACTCATAAATTCGTCACTTCCAAGTACATCATCTACTAATACGATTCGCCTTACTGGGCAAACCTTTAACCATCTTGCCACTACTTGTCCATGGATCAGTCTGTAATCTACTCTCACTAATTTAATTTCTGCCATAATTCTTACCTCCGCTCTTTCATTATTTTTGTTGGACATTTAATTCCATCCTGTGCTGTTTCGATACAACTTTCTACCAATTCATCTAATGTCTGCGTTTCACGCTCTGTCACAAACTGAATGATCATTGGAAGATTCACTCCTGTTACTGTTTCAACGTTTTCTTTCCTTAAAGCAATTTTTGTTGCCAGGTTGGAAGGTGTTCCTCCAAACAGATCTGCCATGATCAAGACTCCTTCTTCCTGATCTAATTCGTCTACGTATTCTTCTAACATCTGCTCCCCTTTTTGAATATCATCCCCAGGGTTTAGGGTCCATGCTCTGCACTGACTTAATGGCCCTGCAAACATCTCTGCTCCTTTGATCAATTCAACACTTGAATTGCCGTGTGTTGCAATGATTAATCCGATCATCATACCTCCTCTCTTGGTCATCCATATTTCTATTTCGACACATTTTAATTTTTTGTTTTTCACATCTTACACTTTTTTATAAAGCAAGACCCGTGCCAACTTTTTATTTTTTTGCAAAATAAAAAAAGCACATATTCATTTTTTCGCATAAATACGTGCTTTTTTCATCTTAAAATTTTTAATTATTTTCTGTCAGATAATAGATCATCAAGATCTCCCGCTCATTCAGCGACACATTGTACTTGTTTTCTATGACACTAAAACTCTCTTTTAAATTTTTTATGAAACTTTCCCGACACTTCAGATCATCTGTCATATCTTCCTGTGGCAGCCTTCCTTTTTCAAGTATCAATCGTTCTACCATGACACACATATGAATATACAGCATCTTTTTTTGATCGATCGAATAGGTTGTATCTTCTAAAATCTCCAGCTTGCTGACAGTTTCTTCGACATCTCCCATGATCTTATCTGGATTCAGGATCGTAAGCTGCCCGATCAGATTCTTTATTGTAAAGCTCCTTACGATATTCTCAATAAATCGTTGTGTCTTGTCCTTGTCACAATATCGTCCTACTGTGGAATAAATGACTTTCTCTCCTCTCTCGTCAATCAATTCATTTAACATAAGTGTCGTAACGCCTTGGATCATAAGCTTGCTTGTCGTTATGATAAACTGTATATCATATTTACGAAAGACATCGCATCGGTTTCCCTCCGTACTTAATTCTGCATAAGTCATCTCCACAACATCAATATCAATGCCTTCTAAGCATCCTTGCAGCAACATCTTCATCTTATCTGTCGTTCCTAAACCTGTCGTACAGCATAAAAGAATTGCTTTTGGTTTTTGTTTGCTTGGAACAAATGATTTCTTTGTAACATGATGCTCGATGATCGTATCCATAATATTTTGAAGATCTTCATGTTTTAAGATCAATTCTCCTGCTTCCAATGCCATTTCTGTCGTAATATTATTGACAATTCCCAAATCTCCTTCGACATCATCTTTTATGTCTTCTGAAATATCAAGTAATGATCCCATATCAACAAAGATCAACAACCCTTTAGAGGTATTCGTATTTTTGAGATATCGCTTAATACGTTTTACTACATCTTTCTTTGGCGTATCATATTCCATATCAAAAGCTTCAAATATATAAGTTTCAAATACCTTATTGACAGTACTTGTAATACTAGATGCCGTCGCTGGTCCATGTGATACGATGATCGCATTTGTATAATCCATCTCATCCCTTGCAATACTGTAAAAATATAACATCGCAAACATCCTTACAAACCATGGATTTGTCTCATAATCTACTGCCTGATGAAGCATCTCATAGAAAATAAGTCCCATCTTATAATAACGGTACATCACTCTCTGCAATTGTTTTGCCAGATGTTCGTATTTCCTGTCGTCTGTATGCTTATTCTGATTATTCAGTACATAAAGCATCTTTACAAATACCATTTCCATCACACCACTGTATTTGAGACCGTAATTATCTTGAAGATAGATCAAAATATTTCTCACTGCCTGTGTATACAGATTCTGCACATATGGATGAATTTCCTGATCGATCACGATATCTTCGATTCGATTCACTTCATCATAAATGATCTTTCGAAACTTAATGGTTGATATATCTTTCTCAAGATATTCTTGGATCAGATCATTGATCACTTTCTCCGAAAAATCCACATCCGCCTGTTCTGTCATAGAAATCTTCCACACTGCGTCCTGATCTGGTGACACTTCGATCATTTCATTGATATATGGAATTGATTCTCCATTTCCATGAAGTAATGTATCGGAAGACAGGTGGCTTAAATTAAGAGGTATCACTTCCTGTCCTTTACTTCTTTCATTGTATGCCTTTGCACAGGATAATCGAATGATATTTTTTAACGTTCCAATATTGCCTTTTCCTTGGAATGTCAGCAATCGATTGATCACATTACTGCTCACCTGAAATGTAGTATTCATCGTTTTGGATTCCTGATGGATCAAAAACAAGATCAATTCATACTTCTCTTCCAAAGTTCTTTCCTGAAAATCTGGCAGTACTACATCTACTGGAATTCTTCTTAGAAATGTATCCAGCATAGTTTCTCTGCCTTCTGTTGTTGCAAAGATCAGTCGAACATTCAATTCACAATTTTGTCCACTGTCTCCCATTCTGGAAATAATCCCTTTATCCATATATCGAAATAACTTTTCCTGTCCTTCTGGCGATAGGCGATGAACTTCATCCAAAAACAGATACCCTTTGTCTGCTTCTTCGATCAGGCCTTTTGTATCCTTATTGGCCCCTGTAAACGCTCCTTTTTTGTATCCAAATAAGACAGACGATAATAATTCTTTATTATTCGCATAATCCGCACAGTTTAATACAACAAAAGGGGCATCCTCTGGAATTGTTCCAATGAATTTTGCATATTGGTAGATGTACTCTGCCAAAAGACTTTTTCCAACTCCACTTGATCCAAATAATAAAATCGGCATACCCTTGTTTGGATAACCTGCCGATAACTTACACTTCTCTACTGCGTCTTTTAAACTTTGATCTGCTCCAATAAATGTTGTAAATGGATCCTCTGGTAATTGATCTTCTGGTTGTATGTAAGAAAATATAACCGGCCGTGTTTTTTCTTTCTGGACAATTCCTTCTCTTACAAGCTCATTTAAAATTCCACTCGCTGTGTTTCTCTGAATATTTAATTGTACTGCAATACTCTCCGCCGTTTGATGATTCTTACATTCCTTCAACAATTTCAGAATACGATCCTTATTATTTTCTTTTGCCATACTTTTTCTTATCCTTTCTTATTTCGTACTCCAAGTCTCGTCTTCTTTGTTGTTCTTAAATATATACAATTCTTATCATACCACACATGATCGGCAATTTGTTAAAATATTTGCCACTTGAATATTATTATGTAAAAAAAGGAACTGCATGATCCATTTGCAGTTCCTTCTATTATTTATTATTCTACCATTTATAGTGATGCAGCTGTCCTTCCATCTGAAATGCCTTAAATCCCTGATGTCTCAGCACTTCATAGGCAACGATCGCTACAGAGTTAGATAAATTTAATGACCGGATATGTGGCAGCATTGGGATTCTTATAGAAGTCTCTTCATAATTCAATAAGATTTCTTCTGGAATTCCAGCGCTTTCTTTTCCAAACATGATATATACATCTTCGTCATCTTCATATGCTGGTGCCGAATATACATGTTTTGCTTTTGTTGTTGCCATGTAAATCTTGGGATCATTGTTCTTCTCTAGAAAATCCTCAAAATTGATATATGTACGTACATCTAATTTATCCCAATAATCAAGACCGGCTCTCTTGATCATTTTTTCGTTTAAACGAAATCCTAGTGGTTCGATCAGATGCAGAACAGCACCGCATGCCACGCAGGTTCTTCCGATATTTCCAGTGTTTGCCGGCATCTCCGGCTCATGTAATACTATGTGAAGCATTATTAACTCTCCAATCTCTTAACTTTTTATCTATTGCTTCTTTGGAAGATGATTGATAAATCGTTCCAGACGCCCTAAAGCTTCTTTTAGTTCTTCAATGGAATATGCATAGGAAACTCTGAGATATCCTTCTCCACAGGCTCCGAAGGCAGATCCAGGAACGATTGCTACTTTCTCTTCATTTAACAGTTTTGTTGCAAATTCTTCAGATGTCATGCCAAATTTCTTAATAGATGGAAAAATTTCATAGGCACCTTCTGGTTCAAAACATTCGATTCCCATTCGTTGAAACTCATGTACCAAAAATCGTCTGCGCTGATTGTATGCAGTCCTCATCTCTTCGACTTCATCATCACAGGAACGCATCGCTTCGATCGCTGCATACTGACTAGTCGTCGGCGCCGCCATGATACAGAACTGATGAACCTTGACCATCTGTTTCATCATGTACCTTGGTGCTGCAACATAACCAAGTCTCCATCCAGTCATTGCAAATGCCTTGGAAAATCCATTGATCACGATCGATCTGTCTTTCATCTCTGGCAAGGATGCGATACTGACGTGATCTCTTCCATAGGTAAGTTCTGAATAAATCTCATCAGAAATTACAACAATATCATGTTCTTTTGCAAACTCTGCAATCGGTTCTAACTCTTCTCTTGTCATAATCGCACCCGTTGGATTGTTTGGAAATGAAATGATCATTGCTTTTGTTTTATCTGTGACAGCGGCTTCTAACTGCTCTTTTTTAAGCTTAAATTTATCTTCTTCCTTAAGACTTACGATCACAGGAGTTCCACCTGCCATAACAACACATGCCACATAAGAAACGAAACATGGCTGTACAACGATGACTTCATCTCCTGGATCAAGGATTGTACGCATCGCAATATCAATCCCTTCACTCCCGCCAACGGTCACTGTGATCTCATGATTTGGATCATAGACCAATTCGTATTTTCTTTCTAAATATTCACTGATCTCATAGCGCAGCTCCTTTAACCCTGCATTCGATGTATAAAAGGTTCTGCCTCGCTCCAATGAGTAAATTCCTTCTTCCCTGACTCTCCATGGTGTATCAAAATCCGGTTCCCCCACACCTAAGGAAATGGCATCTGGCATCTCACTTACAATGTCAAAAAACTTGCGGATTCCTGATGGTTCCAGACTTACAACTCTCTTTGATAAAAAATCTCTCATTATGGAGTCACCGCCTGTCTCTCATCCACTTTCTTTGCTTCAAGAACAGTTCCATGATCTTTATATTTCTTCAATACAAAATGTGTTACTGTACTGACAACAGATTCCAGTGGAGCTAATTTGGATGATGTGAACATAGAGATCTCTTTCATCGTCTTTCCTTCTAACATAACCATGAAATCATATCCCCCAGACATCAGATAAACGGCTTTTACTTCTGGAAAATTATAAATACGTTCTGCAATGCGGTCGAATCCCTGACCTCTTTGTGGTGTTACTTTTACCTCGATCATCGCTGTCAGTTGATCCTTGCTTGTATTGTCCCAGTTGATCAAAGTATGATACCCACAGATGATATGTTCTTTTTCCATATCTGCGATCTCATTGGCGACTTCCGTCTCCGCGACATCTAGCATCACCGCCAGATCATGGATCGCTAAACGACTGTTTTTCTCGATCAATTTTAAAATCAGTTCTCTTAATTCTGTGTTCATACTGTTTCCTCCATTTTTCTCTCTGAAAATTATCTGCGATTATTTTCAGAATATATTTTATATAACTCGTCCTGTCTAGGTGCCTCCAGATTCGCTGCCTTTCCCTGACGATAGATTACTTTATCTCTGGAATCTGTTGTATGACCAATAATGGTTGCTTTGATGCCTGCCTGTTCCAGTTCATTGACTAATGTTCTTCCATGATCTGTTGTGATCAGCATAGATCCACTTGAAATCAACTGATATGGATTCAGATCATATCGTTCACAAAATTCGATCGTATGTTGTCTTAATGGAATATCTTCGATACAAACTTCCACCCCGACACCAGATGCTTTGGAAATCTCCCATAAAGCACCATAAACTCCGCTTTCTGTGATATCATGCATACAAGACGCATATTTTCTGGCGATCAGACCTTCTGGCACGACAGAGATATCCTCTAGAAATGCCTTTGCATCATCAATAAATGTATCAGAAAACCATTCTTTTAACTCGTCTTCTTTTTCATTTGCGATGATTCCCGTTCCTTCCATACCAAGATATTTTGTGACTACGATATCCTGACCTGGTTTCGCCCCGCCAGATAAGATCAATTCATCTTCTTTCACTTTTCCAATCCCTGTCACAGATAATACTGGCTGCGTAACTGCTGCCGTAATCTCTGTATGGCCGCCTAATACCATGATATTTAATTTCTCACACTCTGCATTGATCTGCTGCATCATCTTCTTGATCTGTGCTTCCTTGATCATTGGTGGCAGAAGTGCTGTCACCATAAGTCCGATCGTCTCAGCTCCTGCGGATGCAAGATCGTTGGCAGTTACATGAACTGCCAGACGTCCGATCTCTTTTACCGTGCCTGTGATCGGATCTGTTGATGTGACAAATACTTCTCCTTCCTGAAGTTTCAATGCCGCACAATCTTCCCCGATTCCAGGTCCTACTAAGACTTCATCTCTCCTTGTATGCAATTGCTCAAACACAACTTTCTGCAATGCAGATTCTGATAATTTTCCTATTTTCATCCTTAATTTCCTGTGCTTCCCTGAGATTTCACAGCCGCTGATTTCTTCGCTGTTGTAGACTTCTGTGCTGCCGTTGTAGATTTCTGTGCTGCTGTTGTTGTCTCAGACTTCTGTGCTGTTGTTTCTTTTGAATCTTTTTTCTTATCCTTTTTATCGTCTTTTTTATCTTCCGCTTTCTTTGTTCCTACACGATAAACCGTTGGTGTTGACATATATGTGGACGTATTAAATACCTTTTTGGATACCTGTTTACCATTGATCTTCACGATCTTCCAAAGTCTTGCACTGTATCCTGTATGTCCATAGCTTTCCAAAACTTTCTGTCCTTCGGCAAGCGTATTATCGCTAACTGTACTTTCAGAACTTTCTTTTACCTGTGTTGTCTCAGATAAGAATTCTACCGTACGTTTTGGATCTTTTTTCTTTCCATAGACCGTAAATGTGATCGTTGAACCATTTGCTTTTCCTTCAATATAGATTGGAGTATCAAATGTATTCTTAAACTTCATATCCTTATGCGTTCCTGCGATTGCTGCATCTGCAGATCTTGGCACATAATGTACGGTCATGGAATGTGGAAAACGTTCTACGATCTTTAATTCTGCACGGATAACTGCATTATACAAAGTAGTAGATACCTGGCATATTCCACCACCATATGTCTGAACCGTCTGTCCGTTTTCATAGGAACCTGCGAGTGCATATCCATTTTCTTTTGTAAATGGTGATACGGTTTTATATACAGATAATGTCTCTCCTGGATAAACAATGCTTCCGTTGATCTTACTTGCACCATTAGCAACATTTACTTTACGACCATATGGAGACCCACCGTATTCGGTTGTATAAGTTCCAAGTACATCTTTGATCTCTGCCATATCTTTTGATGTATATTTTGCTTTTTTCTTTACAACATCTAATTCAAATTGATGTTTTCCAGCTTCAACTGCTTTTTTGAAATTCGCAAATGTTTCATTCATATTTAATGTATAACCTGTCTTTTCTTTGATCACGACAAATTTGCCAGCCTTACGTTTCACACTTGCATTTCTTGGTTCTGAAACAATCTTCTTTGTTGCTTTTTTTACATTCTTTTCAAACTTCGCTTTATCATATTTGCGATAAACCGGAAGTTTATGTTTCTTCTCTTTTACATCGGAATACTTTGTAAAAATACTTCCGCTTCTCCCAAGTGCATAAGCTTCTTCCACTGTCTTGTCTGCCTCAGCGAATGCTCCAAGATCTTCGATCTTGGCACTTGATCTTTCATCGTCTACATAAAGTGTGATCTTTTCCTGATGAATCTCCTTCATATGAGATTCAATCGCATCTTTTGCTTCTGATCTTGTCATTCCACCGATAGAAATTCCCTCACATGAAACCCCTTTTATGATCTTTCCATCTTTTACTGCACTGTTGATCTTATGGTTTAGGTAAAAAGTTCCACCTGCTGCCAAAATAACGATCACTGCAACCGCAATGATAATTTTTTTCTTCATCGTCTCTTCCTTCTTCCTCTCCAAATTCATTCTTACATCATCAAATATCCTGCTACCATTGTTCCAACCATCACAATGATCAGAAGAATCGCAATAACGGATACAAAAAATCTTTTCTTTTTCATTTCTTCATCACTCCATAATTTAATATAATATGATCAATCTTCTTTGATGCTTCTCTCTGTGTCATCTGATCAATATCTAAGCACTCCCCTATCGCATGATATTTCATCAGATTCTCTAGATACTTCTTTTGTTTTGGTGTAGCCGGACGTTCTTTCTTTACCTTGAATCGAAGCTGCTGTGGCTGAAAGATTTCCTCTTCTGTTGGAAATTCTTTCTTCATCTGCTCAAACACAACAGCTGTTGCCAATGCATCATCGTAAGCACGGTGTGCTGCCTGATTCACATAATGATAATGAGCACAGAGTGTCTCCAGCTTCTTATTTTCAAGTCCAGTTAATAACTTCCTTGCTACTTTTAACGTGTCAACTCCTGTTTTCTCAAACGGATACTTAAATGAAGCTGCTGCCATCTTCATAAACTTATAGTCAAACATGACGTTATGTCCAAGAACCGGAAGATCCCCGCTAAATTCCAAAAATTCCTCAACACCTTCTTTCAGTGGAATTCCCTTCCTTAACATATCCCTGCTGATTCCTGTTAAATTGATGATAAAATCACTGACTTCGATCTCTGGATGAATGATACAGTTATATTTTCCACTGATCTTCCCATCTCTGATCTTAACAGCTCCAATTTCAATAATCTGATCTGAATCTGGGGATAACCCCGTTGTCTCCAGATCAAATGCAACATAATCTTTCATCTGTCGTTACCTCTGAGAATTTATACTTATTTGTGCAAGCACAAACGCAATTTATACTTATTGACACTTACATCATATTATACACAAATCAACTTTTTGCCTCAACCCTGTTTTCTACTATATTTTTATGCTTTTTTATGTTACGATTAACCTAGATATAATTAGAAAACAAAGGAGGACGGCAAGATGATAAAGCTGATCGTTTCTGATCTTGACGGAACACTGCTTAACAGCAAACAACAAATCAGTGATCGTACACTCCGTGCGATCAAACAAATTCAAAGAAAGGGACTCCGTCTTTTGATCAATACGGAACAGAATTATTTTGATGCCAAAAAGATCCTCGATGCATACAATATTCCTTGTGATATCGCATGTTTTGGCGGTTCCTGCATCTTTGATGCTTCTGGGCACCAGCTGCATGCTTCTTATATTCCAACCAAACGTATCCCTGAGATGCTGCGGATCTTCGGTTCCTGTCGTACTTTTTATGAGATTCACAGTACTCGTGGATTATGTGTCTTGGGTTCCAAGGAAGGATATGCAAATTATCTGTCTTCTGAAGTTGTTCCCGCTTTGAGAGAAGAATTTCCAAGCCAAATACTAGACGAAGAGTCTTATATCTGTGAACGACTTGAAAATGCTCATTTTTATGATAATGGACAACTTCTCCTTTCTGAGAATCCACAGATCATTAAAATCACAACGCAGTCCTTAGACCAGCAGAAACTTGAGCAGCTTACAAACAGCCTTCACACACAGGTCCCACACTTTGCAGTATCCCATCAGAGTCCATATCGTCTCGATATCACAGCTATAAATGCATTAAAAGGTGCAGCCGTTCATTTTTATACTGAGAAATATCAGATTCCACTGAAAGATACCATGGTGATCGGTGACAGTGAAAATGATTATTCTATGCTTGGACTTCCTTATATCGAAAACATTGCTATGGGAAATGCAGATGATATCATTCAGGAGATCTGTCTGCATCATACAGCTGATAACGATCATGACGGCGTTGCGATCGTGCTGGAACAGATTCTTTCCAGACAATGATCATTGAAATATATTTTAAAGCAATTTGGAATGTTTTATCTATTCCAATTGTGATACTATAAAGATGAGAAGAAATTACACCCAATACAGGAGGCTATCACATGATTAAATTAATTTCATCCGATATGGATGGTACTCTTCTTGACAGCTATCGTCAGATTACCCCGATCAATGTCGAAGCGATCAAAAGAGCTCAGGAAAATGGTATCAATTTTATTATCAACACAGGACGTGAATATCCAAATGCACGCGGTCTTGTGGAAACAGCCGGATTAAAATGCGACTTAATCTGCAGTAATGGAGCTTGTGCTTTTGATAAAGATGGAAATCTTTTATTCGAACATATTCTTGACAAAGAAACTGTCCGCACCATTTTTGATGCATTTAATAAATACGGAATGGAACCTGCATTATTTACAACAGAAGGACGTATTTCTCTTCTTCCATTAGAAGAACGTGAAATTTATACAAGAGATGTATTCATTCCTGCCATTCAGGTCAATCACCCAGATATGAAATATACTTTAGATGATTACCGTGAGTTAGTCGATGATGTTATCTTTGTTGATGGTCAGGAGGCGTTATTAAACAGTGACCACCGCATCCTAAAGATCACATCAAATTCTCCAGATCATGAATCCCTAAAGAAACTACGTGTAGAACTCGAAAAGATTCCGGGACTTGCTGTTGTATCTACGGTTCCAACGGATATTGAGATTACTTCTATCAATGCTCAGAAAGGAAGCTCTTTACTAGATTATGCAAAAAAAGATGGATTAAAACCAGAAGAGATCATCGCGATCGGTGACAGTGAAAATGATTATTCTATGTTATCTATCCCTGGTATTCATTCCGTTGCTATGGAGAATGCTTGTGATATGATCCGCAATATCTGTGTTTACCAGACACGTGCGAATACTCGTGATGGAATTGCTTATATTATTAATTGTATACTTGCAGATCGAGAGAATTTCAAGTTGTGATCTGTAAGTAGTGTTGGTCATGTATGAGTATTTATTATAATTTCCTGTCTGCCGCTACAAAAACTGAAAACCGATGGCTTTGACTGTTATCAGTTTATACCATCGGTTGTTTCATATCCAGCTAACCCCTGAACAGTGATCCCCTTCACTTTTTCTTAATTTGTTAATGTAAACTCATATTTCATCTCTAATGTTACAAAAAGCTGCTGCATTACCTTATTTGCAATTTCACGAATATTTAAGTTCTCTATATAAGATAAAATAGCTTCTTGTTCTTCTTGTGGCACTTTAAACACAGATAGACTCATTGAAAGGAATCGTGCCAGCTTACGTTCTAATGTAAAATACATATCGCAAGGTCTTGCCATATAACCTCTCATAAACGCAGCAGTACCAATCTCCATTTCATAAAAATCACTGGCACTATAACCTGGTAAATACGAAGCAAAAATCTTTTGCAGTTGTACTGCTGTTTTTTTATGAATAAGTTCTATATTTTCAGGTACAGTATACGCTTCTACGTAAATTTCTCTTAAATTTTCATTTAATTCTGCAAGCGTTAGCTGAAGGCAAGTTTCTACTGCATATAATAATACCGGATTTGTCTCTTCTCCTACAATCTTACCT
>ERZ780226.2658-NODE-2658-length-11982-cov-3.675861_pt1 | contig 11982 bp, 8 predicted proteins | sample MGYA00511165_ERZ780226 | MGnify/ENA primary metagenome ERZ780226 (study PRJEB29588, sample SAMEA2152373) | human gut metagenome | biome: human gut; feature: human-associated habitat; material: faeces | place: Denmark | collected 2008/2010 ...
ATGGCGGGCGCGACCGATCGGCCGTTCCGCGAGCTTTGCTGCTCGTTTGGCGCAGCGTACTGCGTGACGGAAATGGTCTCGACGAGGGCGCTGCAGTATAACTATAAAAAAACGCAGGAGCTTATCACGCTCGGCGAAAAGGAACACCCCGTCGCGATCCAGATGTTCGGCGACGACCCGCTCATCTTTGCATCTGCCGCAAAGCGCGCCGCAGCGGCCGGGCCGGATGTTATTGATATCAATATGGGTTGCCCCGTGCCGAAAATTGCGGGCAATAACTGCGGCAGCGCCCTAATGAAAAAGCCGCCGCTGTGTGGGGACATTGTCCGTGCCGTGAAAAATGCGGTCGACCTGCCCGTGACGGTGAAAATTCGTAAGGGCTGGGACGAAAACAGCGTGAACGCGGTGGAGGTCGCAAAATATTGCGAAGATGCGGGCGTGGACGCCATTTGCGTGCACGGCAGAACGCGCACACAGATGTATGAGCCGCCGGCGGATTGGGATATTATCCGTCAGGTGAAGGAAGCCGTGAAGGTGCCCGTCATCGGCAACGGCGACGTAAAATGCGTGCAGGATGCCGTGCGCATGATGAACGAGACCGGGTGCGACATGGTGATGATCGGGCGCGGGGCGCTCGGTAATCCATGGATTTTCAGGGAGATCAACGGCTATTTCAGCAGTGGTCTGCGCATTATGCCGCCGCCGACGCTTGCGGAGCGCATTGTGGTCATTAAAAAGCATATAGATGCGCTGTGCGCCGCAAAGGGAGAGGGGCGCGGCATGCGCGAAGCGAGAAAGCATGTGGCGTGGTACATGCACGGTCTGCGCGGTGCGGCGGAATTCCGGCGCATGGCGGGCGAGCTGGAAACGCTCAGCGACCTCGATAAATTGCTTGAGAAAGTGTATATAGAAAACAAAGACGTGTCTTTTGACCCGTAACGGAAAGGAAGATCAGCGTGAAGCTTTTGGTACTGGACGGCAACAGCATTTTAAACCGCGCGTTTTACGGCATTAAGCTGCTGACAACGAAAAGCGGCGAGTTTACAAACGGTATTGTCGGATTTTTGAATATTCTGGAAAAAGTGAAGGACGAAACGGAGCCGGACGCGGTGGCTATCGCGTTCGATATGAAAGCGCCGACATTCCGCCACAAGGCCTATGCGGGTTATAAGGCGCAGCGCAAGGGCATGCCGCCGGAGCTTGCGGCGCAGATGCCGGTCTTAAAGAAACTGCTCGGCGACCTCGGCTATAAAATCGTGACGTGCGAGGGCTGGGAAGCAGACGATATTCTCGGCACGTTTGCGGAAACGTGCGAAAACACGGACAATACGTGCATGATTGCGACCGGCGACCGGGACAGCCTGCAGCTTGTCTCGTCGAAAACGACGGTGCGCCTTGCAACGACGAAATTCGGTCAGTCTGCCGTGACGCTGTGTGATGAGGCGTATATCAAAGAGACGTACGGCGTGGAACCGAAGCAGCTTATCGACATCAAGGCCATTCAGGGCGATACCTCGGATAATATTCCGGGCGTTGCGGGCATCGGCGAAAAGGGTGCGGGCGAGCTGATCCGCAAGTTCGGCTCTTTGCAGTATATTTACGACAATTTAGATGAGCTGGACATCAAGTCCGGCATGAGAACGAAGCTGATCAATTCCAAAGACAACGCGTTTTTGAGCTACGACCTCGGTACCATCCGCCGTAATGCGCCGATTGATACGGAGCTTGCGCATTATATTCCCGGCGAGGGCGACCCCGCAGCTGCGGCGCAGCTCATGACGCGGCTGGAGCTCTTTAAGCTGATGGAACGCCTGCACCTGACCCCCGGCGCGGCGCCGACGGCGAACAGCGCACAGGCCGAAGAAACGGCTTTGCTGCCCGTGAAGAATTATAAAGACGGCGCAGCGGTGCTCGGCCGGTGTGAGGACGAGGGGGCGGCGTACTTTGTGCCGGTGTTTGAAAACGACGAATTAAAGCAGCTTGTGTTTAACGGTAAGTTTGACGCGGGCAAGCCGGCGATTGCGGTCGTGGATGCGGACGACGCGTTTTTGAAGGCGTTCCTCGGCAGTAAGGTGACGAAAAAGTACACGTTTGCGTTGAAAAAGCTGCACCGCACGGCGCTGCATTTGAGGACTTCCCTTGAAAACGCCGTGATGGACACGGCGCTTGCGGCGTATCTTTTGAACCCCTCGGGCTCCGATTACGGTGTGCTGCGTTTGGCGGCGGAATACGGCATTGCCGTGCCCGCATATGAGGACGCGAACGTGCAGGCGGCGGCTGTGCTGCCCGCTGTTTGTGCGGCGCTGCAAAAGGGCATCGACGAAAACGGCCAGCACGAATTATTGGAGAACATTGAAATTCCGCTTGCTTTGGTTTTGGGCGAGATGGAGGAAAGCGGCTTCCTTGTTGACCGCGAGGCCATAAAAACCTACGGCGAGGTGCTTTCTGAGCAGGTGGACGCATTGCAGAAAGAAATTTATGAAGACGTGGGGTATGAATTCAACATCAACTCCCCGGTGCAGCTGGGCGAAGCGTTGTTCGTAAAGCTCGGACTGCCGCACGGCAAAAAGACGAAAAAGGGATACTCCACAAACGCAGATGTGCTGGAGGGTCTGCGCGGCGTGCATCCGGCAGTTGATAAGGTTTTGCGCTACCGCACGCTGACGAAGCTGCGTTCCACGTACTGCGAGGGCTTGCTGAAAGCCATCACGGCGGACGGGCGCATTCACTCGAGCTTCAACCAGACCGAAACGCGCACGGGGCGTATTTCCTCGACTGAGCCGAATTTGCAGAACATCCCGGTGCGCACGCCGCTTGGGCGTGAATTCCGCCGGTTCTTCATCGCAAAAGAGGGGAATGTGCTTGTGGACGCCGACTATTCGCAGATTGAACTGCGCGTATTGGCGCACGTGGCAAACGACACGCAGATGCAGGAGGATTTCCGACTTGGGCGCGATATCCACACTATGACGGCGGCGCGTGTGTTCGATATGCCCGAAGACCTTGTGACCCCGCAGATGCGCAGCCGCGCGAAAGCGGTCAATTTCGGCATTGTGTACGGCATCGGTGCGTTCTCGCTTTCAAAGGACATCGGTGTTTCCCGCCGCGAGGCCGAGGACTATATTCACGATTACCTGCGCAATTATAAGGGCGTTGCAGACTATATGGAACGCGTGGTGGAGGAAGCGAAGAAAAACGGCTATGTGGAGACGCTGTTCGGCCGCAGACGCTATCTGCCGGAGCTTGCAAGCTCCAATTTCAATATGCGTGCGTTCGGTGAACGTGTGGCGCGCAACATGCCGATTCAGGGCACGGCGGCGGACATCATCAAGATTGCTATGGTGCACGTGCGCAACCGTTTGAAAGCCGAAAAGCTCGATGCAAAGCTGATTTTGCAGGTGCATGACGAACTCATTGTGGAGTGCCCGGAAGCGGAAAGCGACACGGTGAAGAAAATTCTGGAAGAAGAAATGGCAAACGCGGTGCAGCTGAGCGTGCCGATGCTGGCAGAGGCCGGAAGCGGTAAGAGCTGGTATCAGGCGAAGGGCTAAGGGTTTATGATGATATTTTGCTGTCCCGCATGCGGCAGCGCGTTGGAAAGAGAAGACCGCGCGCTGCGCTGCGCAAACGGACATTCTTATGATATTGCGCGCCAGGGGTATGTGCATCTTCTGCCCGTAAAGCAGATGCACGCGAAGGTTCCCGGCGACACAAAGCAGATGGTGGACGCGCGCCGCGTGTTTTTGAGCGGCGGCTACTACGATGCGTTCCGTGACAAACTGGCGGAGCTGACGGACAAATATCTGCCCGAGAACGGCGTTATTTTGGACGCAGGCTGCGGCGAGGGCTTTTACACTTCGGCTTTATATGAAAAAGCCAAAGCGAAAAACGGTTCGGTTTCCGGCGTGGACATCTCGAAATTCGCGGTGAAAGCGGCTGCGGGCAAATATAAGGGCATCGATTTCGCGGTGGCGAGTTTATTTCACCTGCCGTGTGCGGAAAACAGTGCAGATGTGCTGACGGACGTTTTTGCGCCTATTGTGCCGGAGGAGTTTTTTAGGGTACTAAAGCCGGGCGGCGTAATGATCCTTGCGGTGCCGGGTGCGCGGCATCTGTACGGCATGAAAGAGGTTTTATACAAAGAGCCGTATGAGAACGAAGAGCACGACACGGCCTACGACGGGTTTGAATACCTCGGCCGTGCGTGTGTGCAAAAGTTTATCACGGTGAACGGGCAGGAGAACATTGAAGCGCTGTTCTCCATGACGCCGTACTACTGGAAGACGGACGTAGAGGGCGGAGAGCGTCTGCGCGCGCTCGATGTGCTCGAGACCGAGATTAAATTTGACTTTCTGGTTTACAGGAAGAAGTAGGCGGGTGCGCCTTTCAGCAGCTTTGTGCGGCACAATGTTGTTTATTGTTGTTGTTTTGTTGTCATTCATTGAAAATTAAAGAATACTTAGTAGAATTCTCTCTCGAACTGTGCTATGATAGGTAGCGGTCGTTCGGGAGCGTTTTCATTTTGGAAGACGAAATACGACCGATTATAGAAGTATTCGAGGTTTATAATCAAAGATGAAAATTTTGTTTGTCTGCACCGGCAACACGTGCAGAAGCCCAATGGCGGAGGGCATTTTCCGCCGCGAAATGGAGCAGCGCGGCTTTGAGAACATCATGTGCCAAAGCGCCGGCCTTTCCGCGCTCGATGGGCAGCACCCCAGCGAAAATGCGGTGCTGGCCTGCAAGGAGATCGGTGTGGACATCAGCGGTCACATTGCGCGCCGCTTTACGCCGGAAGAAATCGATATGTGGGACGTTTATTTCACGATGTCGAAAACCCACGCGTACATTTTGATGCAGGCGGGTGTGCCGGCGGAGAAAATTTACGTGCCGCATTACATTGACGATCCCTACGGCGGGGACCTAAATACCTACCGCAAGTGCCGCGACAAGATCTGCGAGGAATTGCAGACGTTTGAGCAGCATCTCGGTTTTTAAGGAGCGTTTATGCAGATTGTTTCGATGACGGCGGAGCACGTTTCGCGCCTTGCGGAGCTTGAAAAGCTTTGTTTTTCGGAACCGTGGAGTGAAAAAAGCCTGACGGAGGAGATTGATAATCCTGCCGCGTGCTTTTTGGTGGCGATGCAGCAAGATGAGGTGCTCGGCTACGGCGGCATGCACACGGTGCTCGGCGAAAGCTATGTGGACAACATTGCGGTGTTCCCGGAGTTTCGCGGCCGTGGTGTGGGCAGAACGCTCATGGCGGCGCTGATCGAAAAGGCGCGGGAAAACGGCGGCGTTTTCATCACGCTGGAGGTGCGGACATCAAACCTGCCGGCCATTGCGATGTACCGTTCGCTCGGCTTTACGGAAGCGGGCGTGCGCCGCAATTTTTATACAGAACCAAAAGAGGATGCGCTGATTTTTACGCTCTCCTTCTGAATTTTTAGCTATACGGGGGTAAAAAGTATGCTTTTCGGAAAAATCAAGGCGCTTGTCGAATACGGCGTGCGCACGGGGCTCATCGAAGCGGAAGACATGATTTACACACGCAACCGTTTATTGGAGGCGCTTTGTGAAGAGGATTACGCGGATGAGGAAGCGGAGCAGAGCGAAAACCTGGCGCTTTTGCTGGACGGCCTTTGCGACGAAGCCGTAAAGCGCGGCATCATCGAGGACGGTGCGACGTCCCGCGATTTATTTGACACGAAACTGATGGGCCTTTTGACACCGCGCCCGTCCGATGTGAACCGCACATTTCGCGCACTTTACAAGGAGTCCCCGGAAAAGGCGACGGACTGGTTCTATAAGCTTTGCGGCGACTGCAATTATATCCGCCGCGACCGTGTGGCGCGCGATTTAAAGTGGGTGTATAACGACCCGCGTTTCGGTGCGATTGATATTACCATCAACCTTTCAAAGCCGGAAAAAGATCCGAAGGCCATTGCTGCGGCAAAGAAAATGAAGGCTTCCGGTTATCCTGCCTGTATGCTGTGCAAGGAGAATATCGGTTATGCGGGCCGCATGAACCACCCGGCAAGACAGAACCACCGCGCGATCCCGATCACGGTGAACCATGCGGATTGGTTTTTGCAGTATTCTCCGTATGAGTACTACAATGAGCACTGCATTGTGTTCTGCGGCGAGCATGTGCCGATGCAGATTGACAAGAGCACGTTCCGCAAGCTATTTGATTTTGTGGAGCAGTTTCCGCACTATTTTCTCGGCTCTAATGCCGATTTGCCCATCGTTGGCGGTTCCATTTTGACACACGACCACTACCAGGGCGGCCACTATACGTTCGCGATGGCGCGCGCGAATATGGAGGAGCACTGCACGCTGCACGGCTTTGAAGATGTGGAAGCGGGCATATTGAACTGGCCGGTATCTGTTTTGCGTTTGCGCCATAAAAACCCGGAGCGCCTGATCGACGCGGCCGACCATGTATTGAAAGCATGGAGAAGCTACACGGACGAGGACGCGTTCATTTTTGCGGAGACGGACGGCGAGCCGCACAACACCATCACGCCGATTGCGCGCTGTGTGGACGGCGTATACGAGCTTGACCTTGCGCTGCGCAACAATATTACGACGGAAAAGTATCCGCTCGGCGTATACCACCCGCACGACGAATATCATCACATCAAGAAAGAGAACATCGGCCTCATTGAAGTTATGGGTCTCGCGGTTTTGCCGTCCAGACTGAAAGACGAGCTGAAGACCCTGAAAGACGTGATGCTGAAAAACGGCGATGTTTCAAGCGTGGAGAGCATCGCAAAGCACGCGGAGTGGGCAGCGCAGGTGAAGCGCGACCACCCGGAAATGAACGATGCGAATGCCGAGCACATCTTGCAGCAGGAAGTGGGAAAGGTGTTTGTAAAGGTGCTGGAGAACGCAGGCGTCTACAAATGCACGGCAGAGGGCAGAAAAGCGTTCAGAACGTTTGTAGAAAGCGTACGCTGAATCGAAAATAATACGATAAAATAAGGAATCCACCGTATGTGTGAAAGCGATACGGTGGATTCCTTTTAATTCGTGATGAAACAGCTTCAAATTTCTTTGCCGCAGTATGGACGGATTGCGTTTACGTGTTCTTTACCGTGTCTTTCAGCGGTTCGCTTTTCGTGCCGTCTTCGTTGACCTTCTGCATGTTCGGGTAGACGAGCGCGAGGTAGTTGTCGTCCAAGTGCTTATCGAGGAACATTTGGAACGAGCTTGTGGCGGGGATGCCCTCGGCGCGCTCGTTGGCGCGGGTCAGCGCGGCGCAGGAGATGAACCCGTCAAACAGCATGAACGCAACGAGCAAAATGGTGAGGATAGCGCCCGGGCGCTTCGGGATTTTTTCAATCATGCGAGACATGGCGGGGTAAATTTCTTTGATCCAGATAAGGCCGAGCGTGCCCCAGATGAGCGCGAACATCAAGTTTGTGCGGCCGTCAATGTTGAACGGCGTGCCGCTGTAATCCCACGAAACGGTGCCGAACAGCATCTCCTGTCCCCAACTGCACAGGTACTCGAACGCCGCACCGATGATGCCGCTGGCAACAAAAATGACGATGTCGTCCTGCTTGTAGAGCTTATACAGGCACAGCGTGATGATGGCTGCGCCGCCGCCGTAAATGGGTTGGAATGGGCCGTACACAAGGCCTACACGCAACTCAATCTGGTGCGCGATGAAGAACGCCCAGCATTCTTCAAGCACAAAACCGGCAAGGCAGCCGATGAAGAAGATCCAGAAGAGTTTTGTGAAGTTCATGCCGAACGCAAACGGGCGGTCTTCCGGGTTTTCGAATGTAGCTTCATATTCATAGCGATTGCGCTTCCAGCGTTCGGCGGAGCGCTTTTTGCGCTCTTCCGTCGTGATGCGGTACGCTTTTAATTCCTTTTCGTACTGCTCGTTCGTCATATCCGGCGAGGCGCTCATGAAGCGGCGCTTTAAGAAGTTCGATTTGTTGAGGAGTGCCGTGTAGTTTTCGTCGGCGGTCTTCTGTGCTTCCTGAAGCTTCTTTTGCAGGTCGAGGTCATCGATGGCCTCCGCTGCGCCGATGGCGCCGCCGGTGACGGCATTGCCGAGGGCGTTTCTCGCCTCGCGCACGCGGTCTCCGAGTTCGGATAAGCGTTTAAACTGGTGATTCAAGCGCTGCACGGTGATGGACGTGATGATGATGTCGAGCAGCATGATGCCGAGGACGGCATAGAGGATGACCCAGCCGACGGTGCGGTTGACGTAGTGCAGAAGTGACGTGAGTACCGGCACGATGAACACCACAATGAACGAGAAGCACACGCCGCGCACGGTGGCGACGGGCACGGAAACGTAGCCCTTGATATTCCACTTGAATTTGGAGTAATCACGCAGGCGGATGTGCGTTGTTTTGCGCAGCAGCCACGCGAACGTGAATTCCACAAGAAAGCTTGAAATCAGGCAGAAAAACAGCGTGGCAACAAACGACGTCTGCCAATGCAGCGCCGTCAATGCCGCCCACGGCAGCGCAATCATCAGGCCGTACTGCGGGCAGTACGGGCCGTTCAGCATGCCGGGGTTTTTGAATTTTCGGTATACCATGCCGATGTACCCCACCTCTGCGACCCAGCCGCAGAAGGAAGCAAGCACAAAGTACCACAGAAAAAGCCAGATCTTATATGCCATGCGTGCATCTCCTTAAACCATCGAGCGTCCTATGTATATCTCGGAAAAGTATAAAACAGTATAGCATATTTCACGGTTTTCAACAATACTTCTGCAAGAAAAAACTGTCGGAAACCGCAGCAATATCGGAAATTTTGAGGGGAAAACAAACGGCTCCTACCACGAAAACCTGCCCATACTGCCTGATGGATGACGTGAAGATCGGCGCGACGAAATGCCCGCACTGCGCATCCGTGCTTCCGCCGGAAGACGAAGAGAAAAAGAAGGACGCATAATATCTCGCTTATACATACGCGGCTCCACGGTGCTTTCATGCGCCGGGAGCCGTTTTTCTTTTTATTGTCCGAAGGACTATAGCATTCGCCGACAGGCGAATATAATGAAGGCGCACTTTCGGAGAGAAAGTACGCCTTGAAAATATGTATTCTTATGTCTTACTTAGAGCAAAATTACCAGCCGAGGCCCTTGAGGTAATCGCGGCTCATCTTCACGGCTTCGAGAGCGGGGGTGTCATAAGACTGATCCTGCTCGACAACGACCCACTTGGAGCCGGCTTCCAGTGCTGCATCGAGCACCGGCGGAATGTTCTGCATGCCGTGGCCGACCGGACGGAACTCGAACTTGCCGGTTTCTTCCTTCTTCTCGGTCTCAATGCCGATGAGCTCGTACATGTTGGCCGGCTTACCTTCCTTGTAGAAGTCCTTGAGGTGGACGACCGGTGCGCGGCCGGCGTACTTCTTGATGTAATCGACCGGCTCTTCGCCGGCGACCTTGACCCAGCAGATATCAAGCTCGGTCTGGAGCAGGTCAGCGGGAATCTCGGTATAGATATAATCGAGTGCATACTGACCGTTCGGCATCTTTACAAACTCAAAATCGTGGTTGTGGTAAAGCAGCGTGATGCCGACTTTCTTGCAGGCTTCGCCGATCTTCTTGAAGGTCTCAATGTTCTTGAGGAACTTCTCGGTGCCCGGACGATCTTCTTCCATCAGATACGGGATGGCAATGTACTGCATGCCGATCTCCTTATACTGTGCGACCGTGCCTTCGATGTCGGCTTCGAGCTCCTGGAACGGAACGTGTGCGGAAAGCGGAACGAGGCCCACTTCTTCCAAAATCGCCTTGACTTCCGCCGGCTTCATGCCATAAAGGCCTGCAAGCTCAACGCCGTCATAGCCCATGTCCTTGATTTTCTGCATGGTGCCCTTAAAATCGCGCTCAGCGTCATCGCGGACAGAATAAACCTGTACCGCTACGGGTAAAGTTTTCATGGTGAACTCCTCCTGTGGTTTTGAAATCTGATTCAATTATACAAGAGTATTTGCAAAAAATCAATGGAATTTTCGTAAAAATCCGAGTTTTAATTGGTTATTATCGCCCTCTTTTTCCATTTCGGTGGCGGGATCGGCAAATTCCTTCAGGCGTGCCGCATAGGCTTCTTCAAGCGCATTTTCAAAGGGGAGCGTTTTCGCTTCGACACCGATCAGGTGCAGTAAATAGCGCGTGAATGCGGGGTTCATGGTGAGAAGCGGGCCCACGAGATACGTGCCGAAAAAGTTGTGCATATGCACGCCCTCTAAGTCGGAGCTTTTGTTTAGGCCCATGCCACGCTCCGCTTTGGCAAAATAGTAAGCGCTGTTGTCGCCGTAAGCCATGGTGAACTGCGTTTTGCAGCCGAGCAGGCGCATATTTTGGAACATGCCGAGAAAATTGCCGTTATAGCGGTGGTTGTAATCCCGCACAGCGTAAAGATCAAAAAGAGCAAGCCCCGGTATGCGACGGCTGCCATCGCGAATTTCGCGGAACAAAACCTCCACGGCATTGCCGGTGAAAAGGAAGCAGCGTCCTTTTTCAATTTGCGCTGCAAGCTGCGCTTTATGCGGCAGCAGCTTTTCGATGACCTTTTCCTGTGTGTGCTCGGACATGGAGCCGAGGTAGACGAGATCGACGGGATCTTTTACGAACTGCGGTGTTTCATAGAGCGCGGTCTCGATGAATTCCGCGTTTGGCAGGCAGGCTTTTAAAAGCAGCACATTGCCGTAATCGCCGAAAAGATTGCAGCACTCCGGAAATAGAATCTCAATTTTCATTTGCAGTCTCCTTTTTGGCACGTTCAATCAGGCAGTCGCGGAGCTGCTCTGCGGCGGCGCGGGTGAACACGGCGTGCAGAATATACACGCGCTTGACGTTTTTAAAATTGACCAATGCGGCGGTGTTCTCCGGTTTTTCGGCACAACGGATATTTTCCTGCGGAATACCGGCGAGCAGGGCGCGCACTTGGTAATCGTAACAACGGCTGCCGACGGTTATGAGCTCACGCACACAATCGGTATTCAAAAATTCGTAGTCCGCTTCGTAAAGCCATGCGATATTTTCCGAAGAATGTGCCGCGTCGTGCCGGTCGTAGTTCATGAGCACGACGGCGCAGGGGATGTTCTGCTCCGCGATGAACTCAAACACACGCGAGCTTGCGATGGGGCTTTGGCCTTTGGCAAGGCAGAGTACAATTTCTTTGTCACTGGCTGACTGAATATCATAGCGCGTGCGGGTGAGCTCCGTTTTTTCGAGCGAGGATGCGATCTGCTTTTGCGAAAGTCCGAGCGTTTTTAAAAGCGTGACGGCGGTGAGCTCGTTATAAAGGTCTGTGATGTTTTTGCCGAGCAGGCGGTAGGTCTCTTCGCCCTGCGGTGCTAAAAGCGTGAAGCGCATGGCAGTTTGATCGACCGTTTTTGCTTCGTAATCGATGTTCGGCGAGCCGTAATCGCAATTTGGGCAATGCGCGCGGCCAATGTGATTATATCGCAGAAAGCGGTAGGAAAGCGGCGCGCCGCATTGCGGGCAGGCGGTGATGTCCCGCACAAGATTCGGGCGTGCGGCATCGTCGCGCGGGAGCTTATCAATGCCGAAGTACACGCGTGGGTTCTGCGGCTTTAAGTGGCTTGTGATGAGGTCATCGCCGTTTAAAATGAGCGTGGCGCTGTCGTTCAGATTTTTGTTTAAGAGATCGGCGATGAATTCCACATTTGCGTTGCGGTCGAGCGCATCGCGGCAGAGATTGGTGCAGACGAAATAATCCGGCTGTATATAGGAGAGAATCTTTTCTGCCGAGCGCTCGTCAAATTCAAAAACGGCAAGATCATGCTTCGGGTTGCCGAAAAAAGTGGAATCGGCAATGAGCGCCGAAGCAATACCCGTGTTGACGTTTGCGCCAAAGCGATTGCAGACGTATTCCACATGGTTATCCGTTAAAATGTCTTCTGTTAAATTGCAGACGGTTGTTTTGCCGTTTGTTCCGGCCACCATGACGACGGTTTTCGGGCGCGGTATGCGCC
>ERZ780226.2659-NODE-2659-length-11982-cov-2.578352_pt1 | contig 11982 bp, 9 predicted proteins | sample MGYA00511165_ERZ780226 | MGnify/ENA primary metagenome ERZ780226 (study PRJEB29588, sample SAMEA2152373) | human gut metagenome | biome: human gut; feature: human-associated habitat; material: faeces | place: Denmark | collected 2008/2010 ...
CTCTGTTATTAATACAGTTGGCAGCGCAAATATACTAAACTAAAAAAGAAAAAAATATTTTCTCCCGTTTTATTTCGTTTCTTTCATTGCTTTCATTATTTTTGCTCTGCATAAAAAATAATGAAGAATGCAACAACCTCCTATATACCTAGATATTAACAATAATAAATCTATCATCAATGCCTTGAAAGCAGGCGAAGAATATGTATTCGACGCTGTCTACAGGCATTATTTCCGTAGATTGTGCGCCTTTTGTTCGCAATATGTCAGCGAGCAGGAGGAGATTGAGGAGATTGTACAGGACACGATGATGTGGTTATGGGAAAACCGCTGTAACCTTATGGAAGAGCTTACATTGAAAACGCTTCTCTTTACTATTGTCAAAAACAAAGCTCTGAACCGTATTTCCCATTTCGAGATCAGACGAAAAGTACATCAGGAGATTACAGAAAAATTCGAGAAAGAATTCGACAATCCTGACTTTTATCTGGAAAATGAGTTGTTCCGCCTTTATGAGAATGCTCTGAAACAGCTTCCCAAAGATTATCGGGAAGCATACGAAATGAATCGTAATCACCGGATGACCCATAAAGAAATTGCAGAAAAGCTGAACGTCTCTCCCCAAACCGTTAACTATCGTATCGGACAGGCTTTAAAGCTATTACGCATTGCCCTAAAAGACTATTTGCCTTTATTTATTCTTTATTTCGGGCTTGACATATTCAAACAATCATGAAACAATTCATATCAAAAGCATGAGTGAACTCCTAGTCTATAAAGCCTCGGCAGGTTCAGGCAAAACCTTTACCCTTGCAGTGGAATACATAAAGTTGCTGGTACTGAATCCACGTGCCTACCGACAGATTCTCGCTGTTACCTTTACCAATAAGGCAACAGCAGAAATGAAGGAACGTATTCTCAGTCAGCTATACGGCATTCAGATCGGTGACAAAGATTCCGAGGCCTACCTGAACCGCATCAAAGAAGAAACAAAGAGGACAGAACAGGAAATACGGGAAGCCGCAGGAATCGCCCTCGGATATATGCTGCACGACTACAGTCGTTTCCGTGTAGAAACCATCGATTCTTTTTTCCAGTCCGTCATGCGCAATCTGGCTCGTGAGCTGGAACTCAGTCCGAATCTGAATATCGAACTGAACAATGCGGAAGTACTCAGTGATGCGGTGGACAGCATGATTGAGAAACTGGGTCCCACCTCTCCTGTCCTCGCATGGCTGTTAGACTACATCAACGAACGAATAGCTGATGACAAACGCTGGAATGTATCGGATGAAGTCAAAAATTTCGGGCGCAACATCTTCGACGAAGGATATATAGAAAAAGGTGAAGGTCTCCGCCAGCGCCTCCGCAATCCGGATACCATCAAAGAATACCGCAAGCAGCTGAAAGCTTTGGAAACAGAAATCCTGGAGCAAATGAAAGGATTCTATGACCAGTTTGAAGGAGAACTGGAAGGACACGCCCTTACTGCTGATGATCTGAAAAACGGTTCACGGGGAATCGGCAGCTATTTCCGTAAGCTGAACAATGGCATTCTAAGTAATGACATCCGCAATGCCACTGTAGAGAAATGCCTGGAAGATGCCAAACACTGGGCTACTAAAACATCTCCACGGTTTGCCGATATTATTGATCTTGCGAAATCCAGCCTGATGCAGATACTGGAGGATGCGGAGAAGCTGCGTTCTAAAAACAATCTCCTGCTAAATAGTTGCCGGCTTTCCCTGCAGCATCTCAACAAGGTACAGCTTCTCGCCAATATCGACGAAGAAGTGCGACAGCTGAACCATGACAACAACCGGTTCCTTTTATCAGATACCAATGCCCTGCTCCATCAACTGGTTAAGGACGGAGATTCCTCTTTCGTGTTCGAAAAGATAGGAACCAACATCCGCAATGTCATGATCGACGAGTTTCAAGACACCAGCCGGATGCAATGGGGAAATTTCAAACTGCTCCTGCTCGAAGGGCTTTCACAAGGAGCAGACAGCCTGATAGTAGGAGACGTCAAACAGTCCATCTACCGCTGGCGAAACGGTGACTGGGGAATCCTTAACGGTCTGAACGACCGCATCGAGCATTTCCCCATCAAGGTAAAGACCTTAGCCACCAACCGGAGAAGTGAGACCAATATCATCCGGTTCAACAACCAAATATTCACTGCTGCCGTAAATTACCTGAACGAAGTATACAAAAAACAGTTGGGCAAAGATTGCGATGATCTTCAGAAAGCCTATGCCGATGTGGTACAGGAATCTCCGCGAAGTGTACAGAAAGGATATGTCAAAGCCACTTTTCTGGAACCGGACGAAGCGCATGACTATACAGACCAGACGCTGATAAGTCTCGGTGAAGAAGTAGAGCATCTGCTTTCTTCCGGTGTACGGCTGAATGACATAGCTATCCTTGTACGCAAGAACAAAAGTATTCCCCGCATCGCGGACTACTTCGACAAAGAGTTACATTATAAAATTGTATCAGACGAAGCCTTCCGCCTCGATGCCTCTCTTGCCATCTGCATGATGATAGACGCACTGCGATTTCTATCCGACGAGAGCAATAAAATTGCACGGGCCCAACTGGCAATAGCCTATCAGAACGAAGTTCTGCAAAAGAATCTGGACTGGAACACCCTTCTGCTCCTTCCGATAGAAAACTATCTGCCGCCCGCATTTCTTGAAAAGCAGAAAGAACTCCGTCTTATGCCTCTCTACGAATTGCTGGAAGAACTATTCAGCATCTTCGAAATGAGTCACATTGAAGAACAGGATGCCTATCTGTTTGCCTTCTTCGATGCCGTAACGGATTATTTGCAAAGTAACTCCTCGGAGCTCGACGGTTTTATCCGCTACTGGGATGAGACGCTGTGCAGCAAAACCATTCCCAGCGGTGAAGTGGAAGGTATCCGAATCTTCTCCATCCACAAATCCAAAGGATTGGAATTTCATACAGTACTCCTTCCCTTCTGCGACTGGAAACTGGAGAATGAAACGAATAACCAACTGGTATGGTGTGCCCCTCAGGAAGCTCCGTTCAATGCCATGGATATCCTTCCCATCAATTACTCGACACAAATGGCCGAATCCATCTATGGGAACGATTATCTGCTGGAACGTCTTCAACTGTGGGTGGACAATCTCAACCTGCTTTATGTAGCCTTCACCCGTGCCGGAAAGAATCTGATCATCTGGAGCAAGAAAGGACAAAAAGGAACTATGTCCGAACTGTTGGCCAATACACTGCCTGTAGTTGCCCTCAAAGAAGGCCTCGACTGGGAGGAAGATTGCTATGAACAAGGAGAACTCTGTCCTTCGGAAGAAGAAAAAGCAAAAACTTCGACCAATAAACTGACTCAGAAGCCGGATAAGTTGCCTGTCCACATGGAGTCCATGCGTCATGAGATTGAATTCCGTCAATCCAACCGCTCCGCCGATTTCATTCAGGGGATCGAGGAAGAAGAATCGGATGACCGTTTCATTCATCGCGGACGTATGCTGCACACGCTATTTTCTGCCATAGAAACAGCAGAAGATATTGATCCGGCTATTGAGCGCCTCATTTTCGAAGGGGTCATCGCCAGCAGCGAAAAGGCCGAAGAAATACGGGAAGTAGCCCGAAAAGCATTCTCCTCCCCGGAGATTCAAGACTGGTATTCGGGGGAATGGACCCTGTTCAACGAATGTGCCATCATTTACAAAGAAAAAGGGGTGTTGCAAACCCGACGTCCCGACCGTGTAATGATGAAAGACGGTCAAGTAGTTGTAGTTGACTTCAAATTCGGTAAAGAGAACCTCCAATATAACAAACAGGTAAAAGGATATATGCAACTGCTTACTAAGATGGGATATAAAAATATCACCGGCTACCTGTGGTACGTAGATGAAGAGCTAATTGTAAAAGTGAAATAATGAAAGCCGCACCGCTCATAGGAATTAGCCGCCATCGGCTCAGTACTGATGGAGAGGGAGTCACTACTCTAGTGGCCTTCCATGGTTGCCCGCTGCGCTGCAAATATTGCCTCAATCCGCAATCTCTACACTCAGAAGATATATGGAAGCACTATGACTGCGGGCAGCTTTATGAGGAAGTCAAACAGGATGAGTTATATTTTCTCGCTACTCACGGAGGCATTACATTCGGAGGCGGAGAACCTTGTTTACAGAGCGATTTCATTGATGAATTCCGTCAACTCTGTGGACAGGAATGGCAGCTTTCCGTAGAAACGTCACTCAATGTAGCACAAGAGAATATAGAGAAACTAGTACCTGTTGTTGATTCTTATATCATCGATATCAAAGACATTAATAATGCCATATACCAAAAGTACACCGGAAAAGACAATGAAAAAGTCCTGCATAATCTTCAATATTTGATTGATCACGGAAAAAACGAACAAATCATTGTTCGTACCCCCGTCATTCCCGCATACAATACAGAGAACGACGTCGATTATAGCATCCGTTTACTGAAAGAAATGGGAATCACCCAATTCGATCGGTTTACTTATAAAACACCTAATAATTGTCAGCCATGAAACGAGGAAAACAAACCTGCAGGATATTGAAGGATATCCGCAGACAAATAGCAGAAGCTAATGATATTGAGTTTATTACTTCCGAGTGTCAATATCAAGGTGACTGTCTAGGCACTTGTCCCAAGTGCGAAGCCGAAGTACGTTATCTGGAACAACAGCTGGAACGTAAACGGATGGCTGGAAAAGCCATAACTATATTAGGTATATCTGCCGGACTGGTAGCAATGGCACCAATGACTTCATGTAGTAGTTCTCCTAATAAAGGGACTAGTCAGGAAACTATCAGTGACTCTACCAATGCAAGTGTAATGTTTGGAGAAGTATGCCCGACTCCTGTAGAGGATACTATACCTATGGGAGAGAAAGATACAGTAAACAAGAATTTCCTGAACTACCCCAAGACATGGGATTAATTGAGATTACCCCTATATCAGGCGAAATAATAACAGTAAAAGACTCGCTTACTGAAAAAGACTCGCTTACCGACGTATTAGAAGTAGCTGCTGTCATGCCCGAATTTCCGGGAGGAGCACAAGAACTAATGAAATTCATTAGTGCAAACATAGAATATCCCGAAATAGCCCAAGGAGACATGGGACAAGGTCGCGTCATCGTTCGATTTATCGTTGACAAAGAAGGGAATATTATTCAACCTAAAGTGGTACGTAGTGTAGATCCATATTTAGATAAAGAAGCATTACGTATTGTCGGTCTTATGCCTAAATGGAAACCGGGAGAACTGGATGACGGAACGAAAGTTGCCGTCCGCTTCACAATCCCTGTAATGTTCAGGCAACAATAAACAAATATCTAAGATAGAAAAAACTTATAACTGATATGCAATCATTTCTCCAACTAGTCGCTCATGATTTATATACCAAGATAGGAAACGATCTGTCCCGTACAGTACTCGTCTTCCCTAACAAGCGTGCCAACTTATTCTTCAACGAATATCTGGCAGGAGAATCCGACCAACCGATCTGGTCTCCTGCCGCAATGAGTATCAGCGACCTGTTCCGGAAGTTATCTGTACAGAAAGCGGGTGACCCTATCCGGTTGGTCTGCGAACTATATAAAGTATTCCGTGAAGAAACAGAAAGCCAGGAAACACTGGACGACTTCTATTTTTGGGGCGAGCTGCTGATCAGCGATTTCGACGATGTAGATAAAAACCTGGTAGATGCGGATAAGCTCTTCAGTAACTTGCAGGACCTGAAGAATCTGATGGACGATTATGAATTCCTTGATAAAGAGCAGGAAGAAGCGATTCAACAGTTCTTCCAAAACTTCTCTATCGAGCGTCGTACCGTACTCAAAGAGAAGTTTATCTCCCTTTGGGACAAACTGGGTACTATCTACCACCGCTACCGTGAGAACTTAGCGGAACTCGGAATAGCCTATGAAGGAATGTTATATCGCAATGTAATCGAGCAACTCGATACCACCCGATTGAAATACGACAAATATATCTTTGTCGGCTTCAACGTGCTCAACAAAGTAGAGACCAAGTTCTTTCAGCTATTACAAGATGCGGATAAAGCCATGTTCTACTGGGATTACGATCTCTTTTATACCAAGCAAATAGTCAAACACGAAGCCGGAGAATTCATCAACCGTAATCTAAAACTATTCCCGAATGAATTGCCCGAAAGTTGTTTCGACACTCTGCGGAAGCCGAAGAACATACGCTATATCTCCGCTTCTACCGAGAACGCGCAAGCCCGCTTTCTTCCGGAATGGGTACAAAGTACTCTTTCCACTGCCAACGAAGAAAAAGAGAACGCCGTAGTCCTCTGCAACGAAGCCCTGCTGCTTCCCGTACTCCACTCCATCCCGCAAGAAGTGAAGAACGTCAACATCACGATGGGTTTCCCGCTTGCACAAACTCCGGTATACAGCTTTATTAATGCCGCTATGGAATTACAAACGAACGGCTACCGTACCGCTACCGGACGTTTCACCTACGAAACCGTATCCGCTATACTGAAGCACCCATATACCCGTCAGCTATCCATCAACGCTGAACCTCTGGAACGGGAACTGACCAAGACTAACCGCTTCTACCCGCTCCCTTCGGAACTGAAAATGGATGATTTCCTGATCAAACTTTTCACTCCCCGAAGCGGCATCAAGGAGTTATGCGACTACCTGACCGAATTAATCAAAGACATCTCCCTTCTCTATCGGGAAGAAAGCGAGTACAACGATATCTTCAACCAACTTTACCGGGAATCCCTCTTCAAGAGCTATACCACCATCAACCGTCTCTATAGCCTGATAGAAACCGGAGAGCTGAATGTACGCACCGACACACTAAGACGCCTGGTCAGCAAAGTGCTGACCGCCTCCAACATTCCTTTCCATGGTGAACCTGCCATTGGTATGCAAGTCATGGGAGTACTGGAAACCCGTAACCTTGACTTTCGCAATATCATCCTTCTCTCTCTCAACGAAGGACAATTGCCTAAATCAGGAGGTGATTCTTCCTTTATTCCCTATAACCTCCGGAAAGCTTTCGGTATGACCACCATCGAACACAAAAATGCGGTCTATGCCTATTATTTCTACCGACTGATACAACGGGCGGAAAACATCACCTTGCTTTACAACACTTCTTCCAATGGGCTGAACCGTGGAGAAGAATCCCGTTTCATGTTACAATTGCTTGTAGAAGGGCCTCACAAGATTACCCGCGAATATCTTGAAGCCGGACAATCTCCTCAAGGTACAACAGATATCAGCATAGAGAAAACTCCGGAAGTATTCGAACGACTTCGCTGCTCTTATGATTGTTCGAATCCCCAATCGTATATACTTTCTCCTTCAGCCCTCAACGCCTATCTCGATTGCCGGCTGAAATTCTATTACCGTTATGTAGCCAGACTAAAAGCACCGGACGAAGTCAGTGCGGAAATCGACTCCGCATTGTTCGGAACCATCTTCCACCTCTCCGCCCAATTAGCTTATACAGACCTGACCGCTAACAGGAAAATAATACAAAAAGAAGATTTGGAACGCTTGCTGCGCAACGAAGTCAAACTACAAAACTATGTTGACCTCGCTTTCAAGCAAGAGCTTTTCAAGGTTCCGGCAGACGAAAAGCCCGAATATAATGGCGTACAACTCATCAACTCCAAAGTAATCGTCTCCTATCTGAAACAACTGCTGAGGAATGACCTGCAATACGCCCCCTTCGAAATGGTCGCCATGGAAAAACCTGTTGCCGAAAAGATAACGATTCAGACCGGTCAAGGTCCGATCACCCTCCGATTGGGAGGAACCATCGATCGTATGGATGCCAAAGACACCACCCTGCGTATTGTAGACTATAAAACCGGAGGAAGCCCCAAGACGCCTGCCAACATCGAGCAACTGTTTACTCCGTCGGAAACGCGTCCCAACTATATCTTCCAGACTTTCCTGTATGCTGCCATTATGAGCCGGCAGCAGTCTCTGAAAGTAGCTCCTTCCCTTCTCTACATCCATCGGGCAGCCTCTGAAAGCTATTCGCCCGTCATTGAAATGGGAGAGCCACGCCAACCGAAGATTCCGGTCAACAACTTTGCCTTTTTTGAAGATGAATTCCGAGAACGTCTGCAAAGACTATTAAAAGAAATATTCGATGAGAATGAGCCTTTCACACAGACAGAAGATACAAAGAAATGTGCTTATTGTGATTTTAAAGCCATTTGTAAACGATAAAATGCTGAAAGAATAATTTATAACTATCAAACAAAACCTGTCCTGTTATTCTGAGCTGTCACTACTTCTCTAAAGTAATGTGCTTAGAAAACAGGACAGGTTTTTATCTTATATCGAACTTATATTAGCTTTCCAACAACGGAATCGAGAAACTGAACGTAGAACCTTCTCCTTTCTTCGAAGTGAACCAAAGCTCACCTCCGTTCTTAGTAACAAAGTCCTTACAGAGCAGCAGTCCGAGTCCCGAACCTTCTTCATTATTTGTACCGAAAGTACTGAAATGCGTATCGGTATGCAACAATTTCTTCTGATTTTCTTCATCAATACCACACCCGCTATCCTTCACGCTAACTATCGCCATGCTATCTTCTTCTCTCAGTGATACCAAGACTTCCGATCCCTCGTTACTGAACTTGATTGCATTACTTATCAAGTTACGGATAACCGTCTTAATCATATCAATATCCGCACGTACTTCCATACGATCTTCAGGTATTTCCACAGCAATGTGGATATTCTTCAGCCCGGCTACCATTGTAAAGATCTCGCTCACTCCTTCCACTACTTCTACCATATCGATATTCTGGTAAACAACTTTCAGCTTACCAATCTGACTCTTCGTCCACTTCAATAAGTTGTCGAGTAAGGAAAATACATCCTCTGTTGTCTGATTGGCCATTGTCAGCAGTTCATACATTTCAGAGCCGATAGTTTCACTCGGTAGGTTCAGAATCAGCATATTGAGCACCATCTTAATAGAGCCCATAGGCGAACGCAGGTCGTGTGCAATCACAGAGTAGAGTTTATCACGTCCTATGATAGTCTTGCGCAACTCTTCTGTTTGTGCTATGATAATTCGTTTGGCTGCCACCAACGAGATCTGATGCGTTACACGAATAATCAGTTCCTCTTTATTAAACGGTTTGGAAATAAAATCGTTACCGCCCACCTGAAATCCTTTCACGATATCCGCCGTACTATTCAAAGCAGTAAGAAAGATCACTGGAATTTCGCTCATTTCTTCATCGGCCTTCATTTGCTGGGCTACTTCGAAACCGCTGATATCCGGCATCATCACATCCAGCAACACAAGATCAGGTTTTTCTTTCTTCACCTGCTCCAAAGCCTGAGTTCCATTGCCTGCTGTTACAATATTGAACTTCTCATTGGTCAGAAGCACCTTCAGCAGAAGGACATTTGAAATTACGTCGTCCACAATAAGGACCTTATATTCGGAAGGATTAATTTCCACATTCATATCATTCTATTTTTTATGTTACATCAGACATTTTTAAAATACTCAATCATACGCTTCAGCCCATCTTCCAGCTCGACGGTAGGCTGCCATCCCAGTTTCTCTTTTGCCAGTTTTATATCCGGCTGACGCTGTTTCGGATCATCGGTCGGCAGAGGTTTAAAAACTATCTTCGAAGTAGAGCCAGTCATCCGGATCACTCTTTCCGCCAATTCAAGAACCGGAAACTCATTCGGATTTCCAATATTTATCGGACCCGTAAAGTCATCCTCCGTATCCATCATCCGCACCATTCCTTCTATCAGGTCATCGATATACTGAAAACTGCGTGTCTGTTTCCCATCACCATATATCGTGATATCTTCATTATTCAGCGCCTGTATGATAAAGTTTGAGACCACACGACCATCATTAGGAAGCATTCTCGGACCATAAGTATTAAAGATACGAATGATCTTGATGCGAGTCTGATTCTGGCGGTAGTAATCCATAAACAAGGTTTCAGCACATCTCTTTCCTTCATCATAACATGAGCGATAACCTACCGGATTCACATTTCCCCAATAGCTTTCCGGCTGAGGATGAATAATTGGATCACCATACACTTCGCTAGTGGAGGCTTGCAGTATTTTGGCATCCAGTCTCATCGCCAGTCCGAGCATATTGATAGCCCCCATCACAGATGTTTTGGCAGTTTGAATCGGATCATGTTGGTAATGAATGGGTGACGCCGGACAAGCCAGATTGTAAATTTCATCCACTTCGGCAGAATAAGGATAAGTAACGTCGTGTCTTACAACTTCAAAATGATGGTTTCCCATCAAATGCTTTATATTGTCCTTAGAACCTGTAAAGAAGTTATCCAAACATATAACGTCGTGTCCTTCATTTACAAGTCGAGTACAAAGATGCGAGCCTATAAATCCAGCCCCGCCACTTACCAATATTCTTTTCATCTTCTAATTTTAACTATTGTTTTTCAGAGAAGAGAACTTCCCCGTCTTGTTTATAGAGGCAAATGTAAACGATTTGCTCATAATATACAATTTTAAAGGTGGATATTTTTTAAGAAAAGCAAAAATAAAATAGTTTCAGTTTCCGAAACAACTTTCCTGTGTCAAGTGTTATTAATAGAAACAAACCACTAATTCAATAGGATTATGATAATGAATGAACTTAATACAAACCTGATAGAAGCGGCCAAAGAAAAGTTCCCTGCAAAAGGACAATTGGCAAATATATTAATGGATACCCTTTATATGGGCAAGGAAGCTATCTACCGGAGGCTGCGTGGCGAAGTCCCCTTTACATTTCAGGAAGCAGCCATTATTTCAAAAGAACTGGGGATATCCCTGGACAGAATTGCCGGAGTTAGCTTCAGCAACAATGCAATGTTCGATATCAATGTAGTAAATCATGGCAACCCCTTCGAAACTTACTATGATTTCCTCAACAAGCACGTCAAGTTATTCCATACGCTGCGGGAAGATCCGAATGCCTCATTAGGTACAGCCTCCAATGTAATTCCGCAGACACTATATCTGAAGCACGAACTTCTGGCCAAGTTCCGTTTCTTCAAGTGGATGTATCAGAATGAACATATTAAGTGCAAACATTTCGAAGAACTGGAGATTCCTCAAAAGATAATCAATGTCCAGCAAGATTTTGCGAAACTTTCGCATCATATTCATTCTACCGATTACATTTGGGACAGCATGGTTTTTCTTCATCTTATCAATGATATACAGTATTTTTCCGACATACATCTCATTTCAGACGAAATGAAGCAAAATCTGAAAGAAGAATTGCTGATACTTACAGATGAGTTGGAAAGGCTTGCTATAAAAGGAAAGACAGACTTTGGTAATGATGTGCATATTTATGTGTCACAAATCAACTTCGAGGCGACTTACAGTTATCTCGAGACAAGTACACTACAACTTAGTCTGATACGTGTTTATTCCATTAATTCACTCACTACACAGGACGTTCAGATGTTTCAAAGTCTGAAAGAATGGATTCAGTCATTAAAGAAATTCTCTACACTCATCTCAGAAAGTGGTGAGATGCAACGCATCCAATTCTTTAATCAACAGCGCGAAATCATTGATGCTCTATAGAGTTCTTCCTAATTTCGATAATCGAAACTAACTGAATTTTATAATTCCAAATCATGAAAGTAGACAAGCTTATTGCCTACTTTTTTCCATTATACGTTCTTTTTCTATCTCTATTCTATCAAATGAGAAAAAGCTCTTACTCTTCAGAACTGTTTTCCCACACAAAACTCTCGTTTACATGCCGTAATTTTGCATAGAATGTATCACATAAAGTATTAACGTATATAAAAGAGAACAAACAATGAAAAATGGTATTGTAAACGAGTTGATTACTGCAATGAAAGAACGGATCCCCAAAGGACAAAATCTTGCCAATTCTCTGGCAGACATTTTGTATATGGGTAAAGAAG